>MDSY01071647.1_pt1 | contig 61940 bp, 68 predicted proteins | sample 811131 | NCBI WGS metagenome assembly MDSY01 (sample SAMN05326643, study PRJNA326480) | marine metagenome | isolation source: seawater | place: Atlantic Ocean: South West | collected 2010 | reverse complement strand
TGGCGGCAAAGTTAGATCCAGTGGATGCAATACGGTTTAACCAATAATTTATGGCATTATATCATCAGCCACGGATTTACATATTTCTTCTAAGAGAGCTTTGTCGTTTAAATTGAATGGGTTTTTAGAATGGCTATCAATATCTAATTGACCGATGAGTTTTCTATTTTTATATATCGGAACTACTAATTCTGCATTAGTTTCCAATGAACAAGCAATATAGTTATTTGCTTCATGGATATTCGGCACTTCAATTATCTCACCAGATATAGCTACCTGGCCACAAATCCCTTTACCATATGGTATTCTGGTATGTTCAGTATTTGATCCAGAAAAAGCACCTAGCTCTAAATTTTGATCAAAATCATTCATCCAATAAAAACCTACCCAATCAAAATAACTTTTTTGAAATCTCAATGAATCACAAATTTCTTTATGCTTTGATTTGTTTTCTTGAATAGACCTTTTATATTTCACATTGTAATCTGTAAAAGATAATTTTTTATATGCGGCACGAAAATAATTGCCCCGACTATAAATGCAGAGAGAGCGGCAAAAACAACTGCGCTTGCAGCTATGTCTTTAGTTTTTTTAATTCCTGGGTTTATCTCTGGATGTATTGTGTCACACAGTGTTTCAATCGATGTATTTATTAATTCACTCGCGAAAACTAGACCGATAACTATCACAATTAAATTCCATTCATTAGCGGTTATTTCAAAAAATAGCCCCATCGAAACCACCAGTGAAATAGAGAAAACATGCAATTTTAAATTTCTCTCTCTTACCAAAGCAGCTTTAAAACCCTGTAAAGCGTTTTTGAAACTTCCAAATATATTTTGTCTTTTCATATGGTTTTCAAAATTTCTGATAAATTTATTTTGTTATCGGTGGTTTAAATATTACACAATTTGACAAATATTTATCCAATATTTTAAATTTTTCATGATTCGAAATCTCATTCAAATATGGCGTAAATCTAATTTAGGCCACCTTACCCAAGTATTTCTATCTTTGGCATAGAACTTGAATACTATCTTTGAATCCTCAACTAACGAAAAATATTTGCATGTCACTTGTACGTTTATTCGCCATTGCATTCGGAATTTCGGTTTCGTTTATAGCAAACTCTCAATCGATCTCTTTAACGCAGGTTCAGAATTTATCAAAGTGTACAGGAGACTCCTTGAAGTTGACCTTGACCATTGGATCTCCAGGGATGAATGTAACTAATGATTTTCATATACTTCTTGCTGAGGGTCAAAAGAGTGCATTTAGTTTAGCTCAAAGTGATACTTTGCCCATAGTTAAATGGGAATCTGTCACACCTTCTCCAGTGGGAACCATAGCAGATACAATATCTGCAGGTGTTAAATATGCATGGGTTTTGGTTCCGGACTCTATTTCAACGAATAATTTTTATGGACTTTCTATTAAGTCTTCAAGTCCATCTTTATGGTCTGATACAATCCAAATGTTGGTTAATGTTGCTCCATCGGTATCAATTGATTCTATTATCGGCGGGTTCGTTAACAATCACACTCCCTCTAATGATTGGGGCATGTGCGAAGGAGATACCGTAGTCATTTATGCGAGTCAAGGCTTAGATGGATATCAATGGACTTTATCCGGTATGCCAATTGCAGGAGCAACGGCAGATTCATTAATAGTTACTGCAAGCGGTGATTATGGAGTTATAGGAAGTTCCGGTAATTGCGATCTGGGAACATTGGATACCACAATTAACACTTTTTCTCCAGTCACATCAATTTCCCATGTGGCAACGGGCATGTTCACATTGACAGTTTTAGATAAAGATTCTCAAATTGACTCATTGCAGTTTTGTGAAAATGAGACAATAATGCTGAGAGGCCCTCAAGCAGGAGTTGGGGTAACAGTTTCTTATCAGTGGTTAAAAGATACTGTTGACATGTTTGGAGTTATTCAACCCATAACTATATCGGGAGAAACGAGTTCTAATTTTGTTACTGGAACCTCGGGGAAATATTCTTTGGTTACATCCTGGAATCCAGGAGGGTGTCCAGATACGAGTTACAGTGTTGAGGTATTTGTGGATACCGTACCTGACACTTACATTGAAAACATTATGTGGGCTGGGCAATCAGTTTCCTCATTAGATATTTGTCCTGGTGATTCTACCTTATTGCGTTCTCATGATCAGTCGTTTTTGAATGATTGGACTTATCAATGGGAGGTAATGTACCCAATTTCTTCAGGGGTTTGGCAATCTTTACCAAATGATACCACTTTTGAATTAGTTGTCGATACAGCCCTAATAATGGGATCTGCTCAATATCGTTTGGTAATTAATAGTAAAGCATGTAACTGGACAACGGGCCCTCTGCAAGTAAATTTAATTCCTTTACCTATAGTTAATGTAGCTCCAAGCGATAGTCTGGGTTTATGTGCTGGTGATTCTGTTTTAATTGGTGTAACTGGCTCGGGTCTTTCATACCAATGGATATGGCCTTTGGGTTCATATACGGGTAGTTCCTTCTATGCCAAAGACTCAGGGGTATATGTGGTCCAAGCAACAGGTTTAAATAACTGTACCAGTTTCGATACTCTTCAAATTACTGAAATTATAATTACTCCAAATGCAGGTTTAGACCAAACTGTAATGCCAGGAGAAGCTGTGCAACTCGGAGCTAGTGGAGGCACCACTTATTATTGGTATGCTGATAAACCGGTATACTTCAGTGATCCAACTAATCCATCTCCTTTGACGAAACCTACGTCAGATACAACAACATACTATGTTGAGGTTCGAAGTTCATTTGGCTGTTTTGGAATAGACTCCATGATCGTTATCCAATTTGACCCATCTACACTAGATACGAACTTTGAAAATGTGATGAATATCATTACACCAAATGGTGATGGATTCAATGATGTTTTTGATCTTTCAGAAGTTGTTCAATCTGATTCATGCGACATCCTGATATTTAATCGCTGGGGGGCAAAAGTATATGAACAAAATAAATACATGTCAGGATGGGATGGGACAACTATCGGAGGTGACCCACTTCCTGACGGGACTTACTATTACATTTTATTATGCAATAATAATTATGCTCGTTTTAGAGGAGCAATAACTGTAATTCGTAATCAGCAATAACCGAAATCGCAATTAAAAGTCAAAAGCAATCATGAAAAAGGCAACTCTATCGATAACTCTATTGGTTTTTGGTTTGACATCTATTCAAGCTCAGCAATTACCACTTTACGCATCCTACTTTTTTACCCCTCAAATAACGAATCCGGCTTTATCCGGAGCGGAAGGGTTTAGTTCATTGACAACGATGCACAGACAACAATGGCAGGGCATGGAGGGAGCTCCAGAGACATCGGCACTAGTTTTTAATGGCGCCTTAAACAAAGAACGAATAGGTTATTCGGTTTATGCATTTAATGATGTTACTGACATCGTTTCTCGTTCTGGTATTTATGGTAATTATGCTTACCATGCTCAGTTAAGTGAAAATTCTGTTTTAAGTTTCGGGCTAGGTTTGGGCTATTTAAATAATTCATTTGACATGGCTAGTGTTCGTGTTAAAAATGAAGGTGATCCATTTCTGTTTCCAACCAATCAAAATGGAACATTAGATATGAACTTGGGTTTAAATCTCCAGGTTAGTGACTTTAGAATAGGTTTAAGTGTTCCCCAGCTTCTGAACCCAACTATAAATTATTCAAATAACTATAGTGGGCCAGTTGCATATCATTTGATTCGTCATTATGTGGCTTCTACTCAATATGATCTTCAAATTCAAAAGGATAGAATGGTTCTTAGTCCAATGGTCACCGTTCGGGCGGCTTCTTATGTGGCTCCGCAGGTTGACGCTGGGTTAATGTTTAACATGAAAGAATATGGATACTTAGGTGCAATGTACAGAAGTGATTATGCTGCTACTTTAAATGCCGGAGTTCACTTGACTCCATTGTTATCTGTTGGTTATTCTCATGAATTTAGTACTAATGCTTTTGCTTCATCATTAGGCTTGTCAAATGAATTTATGCTGTCATATAGATTTGGTGATAATAAGAGAAACTCTAGGCTTGAATCTGAGGTTAAGCGTTTGAAAGACAAACAGCGACAGGCTTCGAAAGAGACAGAGAAATTATTAAATGAGAGGCTTGAAGAGTTCAAAGATGAATTGGGTGCTGCTCAAAAAGTAGAACTTGAAAAGCAAACAGAATCTCTTAAAAAGAATCTTCAGGAAGAAGGATTAAAACTTCAAGAAGCAGGAAATCAACGGGGATCTAGGCAGGAAGAATTATCTATGAGTTCTCCTGATCAGGATTGGAATTCAAATAACTCTTATCAAAGTGAGGGCGTGATTCAAGGTTACCGCAATGAAAATTACGCAAACAATGTGACTCCAGGATCTCCTGGTTATTATGTAACTGCAGGAGTATATGGGGAATCCAGTAATGCCAATCGTATGGCGTCAAAACTTGGAAACAGAGGTATTCAAGCTAATGTCTTCAGGGATTCAAGGAATGATATGTTCTATGTTTACTTGATGAAGTTTCCAAGCTACCAGCAAGCAGATGCTGCAAAAGCCTCTGGTCTGCGTGGTCAATACTCAGGAAAGCTTTGGATTAAAGTAGTTAAATAAATCAGATGCTTTCAAATCTTAAAAGTTGGTCTTTCGTCCTAATTTCATTTGGGGCTGTACTTTTTTCATCTGATCTGAGTGCCGCTCACCTAGTAGGGGGAGAGATAACGTATACATGCTCTGGAAATAATAGTTACCAAATAAAACTGAGGATATACAGGGATTGCAATGGGGGTGGAGCAGCGTTTGATCAATCTGTGAATTTCACAGTATTTGATGATCAAGGGAATGTTCTTTTTAATCCATCAGTATCTAAAGGGGCGACTGTTCAGGTTCCGTCAGCCACAGGAAATCCATGTTTGACTACGCCTCCAAATATTTGTACCGAATATGCGGAATATATTCATGCCATGTCCCTTCCTGCCAGATTAGGGGGTTATACTATTTCTTATCAACGCTGCTGTAGAAATGCTAGTGTTGCTAATATTGTTTCCTCAGGTAAAGGGAATACCTACACTATCCAAGTACCATCTATGGATAATTGCAATAGTACGCCTCAGTTTACCACTGTGCCGCCAATAGTACTTTGTAAATCAGACGCCTTGAATATTGATGCTTCAGCAGTGGATTCTAATGGAGATTCTCTTTTTTATGAGTTTTGCGATATTCTGAATGGTGGTTCTTCTTTTAATCCAAGTCCTACCTCTGCTGATCCACCTCCATATTCATCAATTCCATTTATTCTTCCTCAGACAAGCTCGATCCCTATTCCTGGTGCTCCTGCCTTAACAATAGATCCTCTTACTGGTTTTATAACAGGTGTTGCTAACACCACCGGTCAGTTTGTTGTTGGAATATGCGTTTCTGAGTATGAAAATGGAACTCTACTTTCAAAAGTTCGTCGAGATTATCAATTTAATATTACAAGCTGTATTAGTAATGTCGTAGCTGATATGTTAACGCAAACTGAGAAACCAAGTTTATTGTGCACGGGAAAGACAATGTCTTTTCAAGCTCAAACATCAGGAGCAATTTCTTACTTATGGGATTTTGGCGACACCACCACCACATTAGACTCTAGTTCTTCACCTTCACCGTCATATACTTATTTAGATACGGGTAACTATACGGTAATGCTGATTATCAATCCTGGACTTGTTTGTACTGACACTGTTTATGAGGTTTTCAATATTTTTGATGCACCGGATTATTTGATTAAATATTCCGGAAAATCTTGTTTTGAAGCCCAGAATTTGCTTTTTTATGCTGAAGGTGGAACCCCAAATGATGCTTCATTTAAATGGGATTTTGGTAATTTATCAAATACTTTTGGTGCTGTTGGAGACAGTGTAGCTGGTGTTTCATGGTCATTACCCGGTGATTATACAGTTCGGATGATAGTTTCTTCATCAACTTGTCCAGACACGGTTTATGATACAATATCTGTTACACAATGGTCGGTAAATGTTGATTTAGGAAATGATACATCAATAGTGAGAAATGATACAGCATATCTTGATGTGTCATTCGGTTCCTTTTATCAATGGTACGCTGACAAGCCCGTTTATTTTAATAATTCCAAGCGAAAAGATCCACAGGCATGGCAATATCAAGATTCAACAACCTTTTTTGCAATAGTTACAGACGAATATGGTTGTCAGGGAATTGATACAGTATTAATTTATTGGTTACCTGATTTGACAGCGCCTGACTTGTCAAATGTTCAAAATGTCATAACTGCCAACATGGATGGAATAAACGATGCTTTAGATTTATCAGAAGTGTCTTTTGGGGAATCTTGTACTTTGCGAGTTCTAAATCGTTGGGGTGGCCAAGTTTATTATCAAGACAACTATGATCACACTTGGACTGGAGTCAATAATAATGGTCAACCGTTGCCTCCATCAACTTATTATATTCTTTTGCAATGTGATAAACAATTGCGATATTCGGGCCCCGTCACAATTATAGGTCGGGGGCAATAATACCTTAATAGATAGTTTAATTTATTTTAAATGAAAACAAGAATAATTTTATTAGCAGCAATTGTCGTAATGTTTACGAGCTCAAATTATCAAGAAACAACTATTCGACTTGATAATATCAATTATGATCAGGTAGCGAATGTTAAAATTGGAGACCAGGCTCCTGAGTTGGCTTTTTTGAATCCAAAAGGGAAAATTATGAAATTAAGTGACCTAAAAGGTAAATTGGTCTTGATTGACTTTTGGGCGTCATGGTGCGGTCCATGTCGAAGAGAGAATCCAAATGTTGTAAAAACTTATGCAAAGTTTAAAGATGAAAAATTCAGTGTTGGTAAGGGGTTTGAAATTTATTCAGTTAGTTTAGACCAATCAAAAGATCGTTGGGTTCAAGCAATAGCTCAAGATGGATTGACTTGGTCTAGTCATGTCAGCGATCTTCGCGGATGGCGTGCCCAAGGTGCTGCAGCTTATGGCGTTAATGCAGTTCCTATGACCTTTCTTGTAGATGGTAAAGGAAAAATAATTGCAAAGGGTCTTAGGGGTGGAGCTCTTGAGAATGCCTTGAGTTCTTTGAAGAAATAAAAATTTCATAAACATACGCAGTCTGCCAATATGACATTCGGTCATGTTTGGCAGGCTGTTTGCTTTTTCGGCATTATATATTTTGATTTACCATGGCAAAAGAGAAAAAGGCATCTAAGAAAGAGAATAATGAAGCAGGCTCAAAAATTGAAGAGGGAACAAAAAGTGTTAAAAATACTGATGCTCCAGAACCTAGTCCTGAAGAACAAATACAGGAGCTAAAAGATCAAAATTTGAGACTTTATGCTGAGTTTGAGAATTTTCGAAAGCGAAATGCTCGCGAGCGACTTGATCTTATGTTAACTGCTAGTGAAAAGGTAATAAAAGCTATTTTGCCTGTTGTCGATGATCTCGACAGAGCTCTGAAAAATTTCCCAAAGGAATCTGAGGAAAGAATAGGTTTGGACTTGATATATGCTAAACTTATGGGAACTTTGAAAATTGAAGGATTAAACCCTATGGAATCTACTGTTGGAAAAGTCCTCGATGTTGAAACTATGGAAGCCATAACTACTATTCCGTCAACTTCAGAGGACCAGAAGGGAAAGGTAATTGATGAAATTGAAAGGGGTTATCTGCTTGGCTCAAAAATAATTCGTTATTCCAAAGTGGTAGTAGCAGATAGCACAAACTAATTATGGGACAAAAAAAAGATTTTTACGAAGTTTTAGGCGTGAGTAAATCTTCATCTTCAGATGAGATAAAAAAAGCTTATCGGAAATTAGCGATTAAGTATCATCCAGATAAAAACCCTGGAGACGGGGCAGCTGAAGATCGATTTAAAGAAGCTGCAGAAGCATATGAAATTCTGTCTAATCCTGAGAAAAAGCAAAAATATGATCAATTTGGTCATCAAGCTTTTGGTCCTGGTTCCGGCGGTCAAGGTGGTATGAATATGGATGATATATTTAGTCACTTTGGAGACATATTTGGAGGCGGAGGTTTTGGGGGTTTTAGTGGAAATAGTCGTGGCGGAGCCGTGCGTGGTGCAAATCTAAGAGTTAGAGTAAAACTTAATTTATCTGATATTGCTTCAGGAGTTGAGAAAAAAATAAAAATTCGGAGAGCAGTTCCAGCAGATGGTATTACATTCAAAACTTGTACTGTTTGCAATGGTTCAGGGCAAATATCCAGAGTTCAAAACACAATATTGGGACAGATGCGCACTGCAAGTGCTTGCAATGGCTGTAATGGTTCAGGAAAAATGATAGATAAAAGGCCTGCTGGCGTTGGAGCAGACGGTCTAGAAAGAGTTGAAGAAGTCGTAAGTGTAAAAATACCTCCTGGTGTTCAGGATGGGATGCAATTGCGAGTGGCGAGCAAGGGTAATCATGGTCCAGGTGGAAGCCCCGCTGGAGATCTTATTGTTTCGATTGAAGAAGAAATTCATGAGACTTTGATTAGAGAAGGCCAACATTTACATTTTGAGCTTTATATTTCATTTCCTGACGCTGCTTTGGGTTCATCAGTTGAGATTCCCAGTGTTAGCGGGAAGGTTCGAATGAAAATTGATGCAGGGACTCAAAGTGGAAAGACATTAAGATTAAAGGGTAAAGGATTGCCAAGTGTTGAAGGCTACGGTATCGGTGATCTTTTGGTCCATGTTTCTGTCTGGACTCCAAAATCTATATCTGGTGCAGAAAAATCTATACTAGAGGATTTGAGAGATTCGAAAAACTTTAAACCAAACCCAGGAAAGTCAGATAAAGGTTTTTTTGAACGTGTTCAGGATTTGTTCAATTAATTCTTTCAATTTCAGCACCGATATTTCGCAATCGGACATCAATAGCTTCATATCCTCGATCAATTTGCTCGATATTATGAATGGTGCTGGTGCCTTCTGCACTAAGAGCAGCAATTAAAAGCGCTATGCCTGCCCTTATATCTGGAGAGGTCATTGTTGTAGAGCGTAATGGGAACTTTCGATTCAAGCCAATTACTGTCGCTCTATGCGGATCACATAAAATAATTTGGGCACCCATATCAATAAGTTTATCCACAAAGAATAGTCGGCTTTCAAACATTTTTTGGTGGATTAAGACGGAGCCGTTTGCTTGAGTTGCGGTAACAAGGATAATGCTCAAGAGGTCTGGAGTAAATCCTGGCCAAGGTGCATCACTTATTGTAGTCATTGATCCATCTAAATATGACCCTATCGAATAATTTTTTTGACTCGGAACGTATATATCATCTCCTGATATTTCCAGTTGGATTCCAAGTTTTTTGAACACTTCAGGAATGACCCCGAGATATTGAACACCTGCATTTTTAATCGTTATTTCACTTTCTGTCATCGCGGCAAGACCGATCCAGCTGCCTATTTCAATCATGTCAGGTAAACATTTGTGATCGGTGCCTTTTAAGCTATCTACTCCAGTAATATTTAATAGGTTACTTCCAATTCCTTGAATTTTACCCCCCATCCTTACTAGCATATTACAGAGTTGTTGCAGGTAAGGTTCACAAGCTGCATTGTATATCGTTGTGGTCCCTTTTGACAGCACTGCAGCCATTATGATATTTGCAGTTCCTGTTACTGACGCCTCGTCCAGTAGCATATATGCACCTTTTAATCCTGATTTTGGCGCTTCTACTCCGTAGAAATTTGAGTTCTCTTCAAATTTAAATTTGGCTCCAAGTTTCATGAAACCAATGAAGTGTGTGTCTAACCTTCTGCGTCCAATCTTATCCCCCCCTGGCTTTGGAATATATCCTAATCCGAAACGGGCAAGCATTGGTCCCACCAACATTATTGAACCTCTTAAGGAGGATCCTTTTTCCTTGTATGAGTCAGAGTATAAATAATTTAAATCAATATTCTTAGCACAAAATGTGTAGTCACCATGATCATTTTGAAGAACTGTTACTCCTAGGTTTCCTAAAATATCTATCAATTTATTCACATCTACGATATCTGGAATATTAGATATTCGTATTTTTTCTTCTGTCAATAAAACTGCACAAAGAATTTGGAGTACTTCATTTTTTGCGCCTTGTGGTTGTATTTCTCCTTTAAGTTTTTTACCGCCTTTTATTTTAAAACTACCCACCTTATTATGATTTTGAACGAGAAGAGAAATTCGCTTTCCGTTTAAATTGAGGTTTTTTCTTCTTTTTTGATTTTGTATTGAGCGGGGCATTTTGAGATTTAACACCCTTCGCTACGGTTAATGTAGTGTTAATATTGCCAAGCTTTCCAGCAGATAAAATTTTGAGTTCAGAAAATATTATGGAGTCATCTACATTGTCTTTGTTCCAGGATAAATATGCTCGTTTCATTTGATTTGCAATATCAAATTCCATTAGGTCTCGCTCTTCGCTTACCTCCATCTCTGATACAGTATGAATCATAGCTTGAAGAACATTACCATAGTATCTGTGCGTTCGACTCTTTTTTGGATATGCTACGACATCAGGGCGCTTACTTAGTTTTTCTTTTGTTAAAATTGGGTAAGGGCTATCTACATCTAAAGAAAAATTTGACATTACAAATAGATGATCCCAAAGTTTATGGCGGTAATCTGGATTATCGCGCAATTGGGGATTTAGATTCCCGATTATATCAACAATGCTAGTTGCAACTTTAGTTCTGTGGTCTCTGTCAGTTAAAGTTTGACAATATTCAATCATTGATTGAACGTGTCGACCATATTCCGGCATGATTAGATGTTCTCTATCCGTATTGTAGTCAAGTGCTAGAGCAGCTATTTTCGTTGTATCCATTATTTAATTAATTGCAATTTAGCAAACTTTAGTAACAATTTTTTTTCTCCAGCATTATCAAATGCTATTGTAGCTTTCTGATCCATGAGCTCCCCATTTATTTCGCTTATTGTACCAGTGCCAAAACGTTCATGAAGAACCCGATTCCCTACTTTTAATTTATTGTTTGACATCGCCGCTGAATCACCTGAGTATGCTGATTCCTTTAGTGGTTTTAGATTTGCTGGGCGAATAAATCGAACGGTATTGGGTTGTTTACTAGATTTTTCTGATTGTTTTTTATTTGATTTAGAATAAAATTGTGAATGATTCGAAGGTACGTCAAATGCATTTATTTTTTTTGAATTTTTTTGCCCTGAATTGTATTCAGGGACATGTATTTCTAGGTATTCTTCATCAAGTTCGTCAAGAAAACGGCTGGGTTCACAGTCAATAAGTTTGCCCCAACGATAGCGTATGTGGGAATATGTTAAATGGGCACTTTTTTTTGCTCGAGTTAATGCCACGTAAAACAGACGTCGTTCCTCTTCAAGTTCACTTCTAGATCCGATACTCATCATGGATGGAAAAAGATTCTCTTCCATTCCAACGACAAAGACATTTGGGAATTCTAAACCTTTTGCAAGATGAATTGTCATAAGACTTACCTTGGGTCGATTGTCGTTCTCTTTTTTATCCGCATCCGTTATGAGAGCAATATCTTCCAAATATGATTGAATACTGGCGTTCCCATTTTCTATTTCTTTTTGCTCTTCTACAAAATCTTTTATTCCATTTAAAAGTTCTTGTACATTTTCATATCTGCTAACCCCCTCTGGTGTTTTGTCATCACTTAGGAACTTCACGAGGCCGCAAGATCTAGCTATGTGTTCCATAACATCAAAAGCATCTTTTTCATCGGTCAATATTCTGAAGCTCAGAATTAAATCACAAAATGCCAGGAGCTTCTCTTTTGTTGGTTGATTAATTCTAATTTGCCATTCTGAGGCATTTTGAGCAGCTTCCCAAAGAGAAGTTTTATGTTCATTTGCTGCCAAGCTTAGACGTGCTAATGTTGTTTCTCCAATTCCTCTCGTGGGAAGATTTATTATCCGTTTAAATGCTTCATCATCTTTTAAGTTGACAACGAGTCGAACATATGAAATTAAATCCTTGACTTCTTTTCTTTGGTAGAATGATAGACCGCCATAAATGCGATAAGGAATATTTTTTCTCCGAAAAGAGTCTTCAAATGCTCTTGATTGGGCATTTGTTCGATATAAAATAGCAAAGTCATCATAAGCTACATGATTTCTAATGTTTTCCTCCCAGATTGTTTGCGCAGCATAATTCCCTTCGTCAGAGTCGCTTACACTTTTATGTATAATGATTTTATCACCCAAAGGGTTTGCTGTCCATATATTTTTTTCTAGTTGTTCTTTATTATTTTTTATTAATGAATTTGCGGCCTTCACAATACGCTCAGTGCTTCTATAATTTTGTTCAAGTTTAAAAAACTTAGCATTGTTGTAGTCTTTCTGAAAATTCAGAATATTTCGAATATTAGCACCTCTGAAGGCATAAATGCTCTGCGCATCATCACCTACCACGCAAATATTCTCATATCTACTGGCTAAGGATTTGATTATTAAGTATTGAGAGTGATTTGTATCTTGATACTCATCCACTAGGATATACCTAAATCTTTCTTGATACTTGGCTAGTGCATCCGGAAATTTCATAAATAGTTCATTAGTTTTGACGAGTAAATCATCAAAATCCATAGCTCCTGCCCGAAAACATTTTTCCATGTAAGAAGAGTAAACCTCTCCAAGTTTTGGAATCCGAGCAGATGCGTCAGCCTCTTGGAGCTCAGCTCTACTTGAATAGGACTTGGGTGTTATTAGATTATTTTTATAAGAAGAAATACGATTCGCTATTGTTTTGACTTTGTAAACTTCTTTATCAAGCCCTGATTCCTTTATTATACCTGAGATAACCTTTCTTGAGTCTTCGCTGTCATAAATAGTAAAGTTTGATGCGAAACCCAGTCGATGTCCTTCGATTCTTAATATTTTAGCAAAAACGGAATGAAATGTTCCCATCCAGAGGTTTTTTGCTTCAGACCCACCCAAAAGATTTTCGATTCGGCCTTTCATCTCTTTTGCTGCTTTATTAGTAAAAGTCAACGAAAGGATATTAAATGGGTCTACCCCCGATTTCATTAAGTGAGCTATTCGATAAGTCAGGACACGGGTTTTTCCAGAACCAGCTCCAGCAATTACCATCACAGGCCCTTTTATGCATTCAACAGCTTCTTTTTGGGCCGGATTTAGAGCTTCAAGATAATTTGACATATTTAGATTTCAAAGGTATGTTTTATCGTCTTTGATAAAAAGTTGAAAAAAGTGATTAAAAATGTGCGTTGAATGTTAGATAAAAACATCTACATTTGCAGTCCCCAAAAAACTAGGGGTAGAAATTATTGTAGCGACGACAACCAAAACAATTAAATAAAATGCCAACTATTCAACAACTCGTTCGTAAAGGAAGAGTGAAATTACAGAAGAAGAGCAAGTCAGCGGCGCTGGATTCTTGCCCTCAAAGACGAGGTGTCTGTACCCGTGTTTACACAACTACCCCAAAAAAGCCAAACTCAGCAATGAGAAAAGTAGCTAGGGTAAGATTAACAAATGGTAACGAAGTCAATGCTTACATTGGTGGAGAGGGCCACAATCTTCAGGAGCACTCAATTGTACTCGTTCGCGGAGGGCGTGTGAAAGACCTTCCTGGGGTTAGATATCACATCGTCCGCGGAGCACTTGACGCCGCAGGAGTTGCGGGTAGAATGCAACGTCGATCGAAATATGGTACAAAACGACCAAAAGCAAAAAAATAAAAGGAAACTATGAGAAAGACTCGTGCGAAAAAACGTCCACTCTTGCCAGACCCTCGGTTTAACGATCCTTTGGTAACTCGTTTCGTAAACAATTTAATGTATGACGGTAAGAAGTCAACTTCTTATTCAATTTTCTATGATGCTATTGACCTAATATCTTCCAAATCTGAGGAAGCCAACGGGCTTGAGCAATGGAAATCAGCATTGACAAACGTCATGCCGCATGTAGAAGTGCGCAGTCGTCGTGTCGGTGGATCTACATTTCAGATTCCTCAACAGATTCGTCCAGAAAGAAAAATATCTCAGGCAATGAAATGGTTGATTAGTTACTCTCGAGCTCGCAACGAGAAGAGTATGGCAGCAAAACTTGCAGGCGAAATAATGGCTGCAGCAAAGGAAGAAGGCGCCGCAGTAAAAAAGCGCATGGACGTTCATCGTATGGCTGAGGCCAATAAAGCTTTTTCTCACTTCCGATTCTAAATATATATTTTAATGTCAACACGCGATCTTAAACGTACTCGGAATATTGGAATAATGGCCCACATTGATGCCGGTAAAACCACTACGACTGAACGTATTTTATATTACACAGGAGTTTCTCACAAGATAGGTGAGGTTCATGATGGAGCCGCGACGATGGATTGGATGATTCAAGAGCAGGAGCGCGGAATTACAATTACTTCTGCAGCTACGACTTGTTTCTGGAGATTTCCTACAAATCAGGGAAAAGATTTAAATAATACTGAAGAGTATAAAATAAATATTATTGATACTCCCGGTCACGTTGATTTCACTGTTGAAGTTGAAAGGTCCTTAAGGGTCTTAGATGGTGCTGTCGCATTATTGTGTGCTGTCGGCGGTGTTCAGCCTCAAACAGAAACAGTTTGGCGTCAGGCAACTAAATATAATGTTCCTCGTATTGCATTCGTCAACAAAATGGATCGTACCGGAGCTGATTTTTTCAACGTCGTTCGCCAGATTGATGATAAACTAAAAGGACATCCAGTTCCACTTCAAATTCCCATTGGTGCAGAAACCGAATTCAAAGGAGTTGTTGACTTGATTGATAACAAGGCCATAATCTGGGATGATGAAACCCAAGGTATGACATTTGAAGAGGTTGAAATTCCTGAAGATCTTGTGGAGACTGTAATAGAATATCGCGAAAAGCTAGTGGAATCTGTTGCTGAATTTGATGATACTCTTTTAGAAAAGTTTTTTGATGATCCAGATGCAATTACTCGTGATGAATTGGTTTCTGCAATTCGCAAGGCTACCATAGCTCAGAAAATTACTCCTGTTCTTTGTGGTTCTGCGTTTAAGAACAAGGGTGTTCAAACTATGTTAGATGCCGTGATGTCATTTATGCCTTCCCCTCTTGATGTTGAAGGCATTATCGGTACAAATCCTGACACAGATGAAGAAGAGATGCGAAAGCCTGACGCTAGTGAGCCATTTGCTGCGCTAGCCTTTAAAATAGCAACGGATCCTTTTGTAGGACGCTTGTGCTTTTTTCGGGTCTATTCCGGCAAAACAGATGCAGGATCTTACGTAAAGAACATTCGAACTGGTAATAAAGAACGTATTTCCCGTATATTTCAAATGCATTCTAATAAACAGAATCCCATACCTTTTATAGAGGCTGGTGATATTGGAGCCGGAGTCGGGTTTAAAGATATTAGAACCGGTGACACATTATGCGATGAAAAGAGACCTATTGTATTAGAATCGATGACTTTCCCTGAGCCTGTAATTGGTTTGGCAGTTGAGCCTAAAACTCAGGTAGATATGGATAAAATGGGACTGGCTCTTGCTAAGCTAGCTGAGGAAGACCCTACTTTCCGTGTCGCTACTGACGAGGATACTGGTCAAACTGTAATTTCAGGAATGGGAGAGTTACACTTGGATATTCTTGTAGATCGAATGCGCCGTGAATTTAAGGTTGAATGTAATCAAGGTGCTCCTCAGGTTCAGTACAAAGAAGCCCTTACTGCTGAGACGTCTCACCGTGAGCAATACAAAAAGCAAACAGGTGGTCGTGGTAAATTTGCGGATATTGATTTTAAAATCGGTCCAGCTGATGATGATTTTGAAGCAGGTGGCTTGCAATTCATTAACAAAATTAAAGGAGGAAACATTCCTCGCGAATTCATTCCCGCTGTTGAGAAAGGTTTTAGAGAGGCCATGACTAATGGCCCTCTTGCCGGATATGGAGTTGACTCGATGAAAGTAACTTTAGAGGATGGTTCTTTTCATCCTGTTGATTCAGATGCTTTGTCCTTTGAGCTTGCGGCAAGACTTGGGTTTAGAGAGTCAGGTAGAAAAGCGAAGCCAGTTATTCTTGAGCCATTGATGAAAATTGAGGTTGTAATGCCCGAAGCTTCAATGGGTGACGTTGTGGGTGACTTGAATAAGCGAAGAGGTCAAGTAGAAGGAATGGACACCAAAGAGGGTGACTCAGTTGTTCATGCAAAAGTCCCTCTTAGTGAAATGTTTGGTTACGTAACGACTTTGCGGACCATTACATCAGGAAGAGGTAGTTCCTCCATGGAATTTAGCCACTATGCAGAGACCCCTAGAGGAATTTCAGAAGAGGTAATTGAGAGTGTACGAGGAAGTAAATAATTATTAGCGATCCTATGAGCCAGAAAATTAGAATTAAACTCAAGTCCTATGACCACATGTTGGTGGACAAGAGTGCAGAGAAAATCGTGAAAACAGTGAAGAGCACAGGTGCTGTGGTAAATGGCCCCATTCCTCTTCCGACGAACAAACGCATATATACTGTGTTACGTTCACCTCACGTTAATAAAAAAGCACGCGAACAGTTCGAATTGTCAAGCTACAAGCGTCTATTGGATATTTATTCTTCATCCAGTAAGACAATTGATGCTTTGATGAAGTTAGAGTTGCCGAGTGGTGTGGAAGTAGAAATTAAAGTTTAACTCAGAACCGTAAAATATCATGCCTGGACTAATTGGCAAGAAAATCGGAATGACCAGCATCTTCGACGCGGATGGTAAAAACTACCCGTGTACGGTCATCGAATTGGGCCCCTGTGTGGTTACCCAAATTAAAAGTAAGGATGTCGATGGTTACGCTGCTGTGCAGGTTGCGTTTGGCGATAAAAAGCGTCCAAATAAATCTGCTATTGGCCATGCCAAAAAAGCGAATACCATTGCAAAACAAAAGTATGTAGAGTTTCGTGACTTTACTGAAGGCTCAGTAGATTTGGGAGATATATTAACTGTTGACATGTTTAACGAAGGGGAATTCGTTGATGTTGCAGGTACTTCCAAAGGAAAAGGTTTTCAGGGTGTTGTGAAGCGCCATGGATTTGCAGGTGTCGGCCAAGCGACTCATGGACAACACAACCGTCTTAGGGCTCCTGGTTCTATTGGTGCTGGTTCAGATCCGTCTCGAGTTTTCAAAGGAACTCGAATGGGTGGAAGAATGGGTAATGAAAGAGTGAAGATCCAGAATCTTCAAGTTTTAAAAGTTGACTCAGAACAGAATGTTTTAGTTGTTAAGGGTTCTATCCCTGGGGCGAGACAATCTGTTGTAATTGTTGAGAAATAATGGAGATAGGCATTGTTAACCAAAAAGGAAAAGATACTGGTCGTAAAGCCGTATTAAATGACGATATTTTTAGTGTAAAACCAAATGAGCATGCGGTATATCTAGATGTGAAGCAGTATCTAGCTAATCAGCGTCAAGGGACACATAAAGCGAAGGAGAGATCTGAGATATCGAGAACAACTAAGAAAATCCACAAACAGAAAGGAACGGGTGGTGCTAGACATGGAAGTATGCGATCTCCTTTATATCGTGGAGGTGGAACTGTATTTGGTCCAAGGCCTCATGAGTATGGTTTTAAGCTGAACAAAAAACTTAAGATGGTTGCCCGTAAGTCTGCTTTAAGTATGATGGCATCAGATAACCAAATTATGATTTTGGATAAATTTTCACTAAAAGCCCCAAAGACTAAAGAATATGCCTCTATACTTGATGCTTTAGGCTTTTCCGGTAAGAAATGTACTGTGGTGTTGCCTGAGTCAGATAAAAATGTATATTTGTCATCCCGCAATTTCGAGGGATCAAATGTCGTAACTGCTTCAGAATTAAATACTTATTCTATTTTGAATGCTGGTACATTGATACTTTTGGAAGGGTCAATAGAGAAAATTCAAACTGCATTAACGAATAAGTGATGGAAAGTATTTTGATTCGACCGGTTATAACTGAGAAAGCTTCTGCAGATTCTGAAAGAATGAATCGCTACACCTTTGTAGTGGCTAGAAAGTCTAATAAGGTTGAAATAAAGAAAGCGGTTGAGGCTGCCTACAACGTAAATGTTGAAAGCGTTCGGACTCTTATTGTTCCTGCTAAAAAAGTTGTTCGGTTTACCAAGGCAGGTACACTGTCTGGTAATAAGCCTGCTTATAAAAAAGCGATCGTTGACGTCAGAGGTGGAGAGTCCATTGATTTTTATGCTAATTTATAATCGAAAATGGGTGTACGTAAATTAAAAGCTATTACTCCGGGACAGCGTTTCCGTGTTGTTAATGACTATGGTGCTATCACTGCATCATCTCCTGAAAAATCTTTGACTCAACCGAAAAAGCGTAGCGGAGGACGAAATAATTCGGGAAAAATGACAATGCGCTATATGGGAGGTGGTGCGAAGCAACGATATCGTGTTATAGACTTCAAGCGTGAAAAGTTTGAAATTCCTGCCACTGTTAAGACTATTGAGTACGATCCGAATCGATCAGCTTTTATTGCCTTGGTAGTTTATGCTGATGGAGAGAAGCGCTACATAATCGCTCCCAACGGATTAGAGGTTGGACAGAAGATAGTTTCCGGACCTGGTTCAGCGCCAGAGGTTGGGAATTCATTGAAGCTAGCGGATTTACCATTGGGTACTATTGTTCATAACATTGAACTCCGACCGGGTCAAGGAGGAATAATTTCTCGTTCAGCTGGGTCATTTGCTCAATTGGCTGCCCGTGATGGTAAATATGCCACTTTGAAAATGCCTTCTGGAGAAACTCGAATGATTTTGGTAGAGTGCATGGCCACTGTTGGAGTGGTTTCCAATAGTGATCACGCTCAACTTGTTGGTGGTAAAGCTGGAAGAAGTCGTTGGCTTGGACGCCGTCCACGTACTCGTGGGGTAGCTATGAATCCTGTTGATCATCCTATGGGTGGTGGAGAGGGTCGTGCCTCTGGTGGTCATCCTCGGTCGCGTAATAGCATTCCATCTAAAGGATTTAAAACACGCGCGAAACAAAAAGAAAGTAGTCGGTATATTATTGAAAAAAGGAAAAAATAACTAATGGCACGTTCACTAAAAAAAGGACCATACATACACTACAAGCTTGAAAAGCGAGTAATGGAGAATGTGGCGGCGAGCAAAAAAAGTGTGATTAAGACTTGGTCAAGAGCCTCGATGATTAGTCCAGATTTTGTGGGTCAGACAATTGCTGTTCATAATGGTAAGACATTTATCCCTGTTTACATTACAGAAAACATGGTTGGACATAAACTAGGTGAATTTTCTCCAACACGGACCTTTCGAGGACACGGTGGTAAAAAAGATAAGGGTAAAAGGTAAGTTATGGGATCACGTAAACATAATACAGCGATAGCATTGAAGGAAGCGCGTAAAAACGTGGCTTCAGCTAAATTAAATAATTGCCCTACCTCTCCGAGGAAAATGCGTTTAGTAGCGGATATGATAAGGGGTATGGAAGTTACCAAAGCGCTTTATTCCTTAAAGAATAATGGCAAGGAGGCGTCTATTCGCTTAGAGAAACTTTTAGTTTCCGCTCTCAGTAATTGGGAAACAAAGAATGAAGGAATTTCTATGGATGAAAAAGAGCTAATTGTCCAGACCATCAGTGTTGATAGTGGGCGGATGTTAAAACGTGTTCAACCTGCCCCTCAGGGTCGGGCGCACCGTGTTCGTAAGCGATCCAACCATGTAACGATTGTTATAGGTGAGTCAAACACCATAGAAAATTCTAGTATAACCGAAGTTAAAGAAGTTCAATAATGGGTCAAAAAGCTAATCCAATCGGTAATCGTCTCGGTTTTATTCGGGGTTGGGATTCAAACTGGTACGGTGGTAAGAACTACGGTGATAGAATAGCGGAGGATGCAGCTATCCGAAAGTATCTATATGCCCGTCTGTCGCGAGCAAATGTATCACGAATAATAATCGAGCGTACCTTGAAGCTTGTCACTATAACAATTGCAACCGCTCGTCCTGGTGTGATTATTGGTAAAGGTGGTTCTGAGGTTGAGAAGCTAAGAGAAGAGTTGAAAAAACTCACAAAAAAAGATGTTCAGTTAAATATCCACGAAATAAAGAGACCTGAATTAGATGCTAAACTTGTAGCTGATTCTATTGCTCGTCAAATCGAGGGACGTATTTCTTTTAGAAGAGCAGTTAAGATGAGTATTAGCTCAACCATGAGAATGGGTGCTGAAGGAATAAAAGTCCAATTGAGTGGAAGGTTGAATGGTGCGGAAATTGCACGTTCTGAAAAGTTTAAAGATGGACGTACTCCGCTGCATACTTTCCGAGCAGATATAGACTATCATTGGTCTGAGGCCCATACTACTTACGGACGTATCGGAATTAAGGTGTGGATAATGAAAGGTGAGGTATATGGAAAACGAGATTTAAGTAATGTTTTAGGTGTATCCGGAAGACCAAAATCTGGTGGCCCTGGTGGTGGTCCAAAAGGTCGATCAAATTCTAATGATCGTCGGAATAATAACGACCGCCGTAATAATCGCAAAGCATAATTCGCACAAAGAGATATGTTACAACCGAAAAAAACTAAATTCCGGAAGACCTTCAAGGGTAAGATGAAAGGTAATGCTCAGCGCGGCGCTACCTTGGCCTTTGGGGCATATGGTATAAAGTCCATGCAAGAAGTATGGATGACCGCTAGGCAAATTGAAGCTGCACGTATTGCTGCTACTCGTTATATGAAACGTGAGGGACAGTTATGGATTCGTGTCTTCCCTGATAAACCAATTACAAAGAAACCCTTAGAGGTTCGTATGGGAAAAGGAAAGGGTTCTGTCGAATATTGGGCAGCTGTTATCCGCCCAGGTCGTATGTTATTTGAATGTGATGGTGTGTCTAAGGAAGTGGCTATAGAGGCTCTGCGGCTGGCGGCTCAAAAGTTGCCTGTCAAAACCAGATTAGTTACCCGTCGAGATCTAGTCACAAATTCCTAATTATTAGCATTATGAAAATGAATGAAATTCGGAATCTAAGTCAAGAAGAACTCTCTAAACAATTTAACGCGTTGAGTAAGGAACTTGCAGATATGAAAATGAAAAATCGTATTAGTCCCTTAGAGAATCCAATGAGAATTGCCAGTACAAGAAAAATAGTGGCAAGACTTACTATGGAAATGTCTAATCGTAACTCCAAATAATTGATATTGATGGAAGATAAACGAAATCTCCGAAAAGAGCGAATTGGTGTTGTTACTAGTGACTCCATGGATAAAACTGTAACAGTTATTGTTTCACGTCGTGTGAAGCATCCTATGTACGGGAAGTTCATAACCTATACCACGAAATTACATGCTCATGACGAGAAAAATGATTGTAACAGTGGTGATACTGTAAAAATTATGGAAACACGTCCGATGAGTAAAACCAAGGTTTGGCGTGTAATAGAAATTTTAGAAAGAGCAAAATAAGATGTTACAAACTGAATCACGTCTCCGAGTTGCAGATAATACTGGTGCCAAAGAAGTACTGGTTATCCGTGTTTTAGGCGGAACAAAACGTCGTTACGCCAGTGTTGGTGACAAAATTGTTGTTACGATAAAACAGGCCTTGCCTTCGGGTAGCGCAAAGAAAGGTACTGTAGCAACTGCTGTTGTAGTGCGTACTAAAAAAGAAGTTCGACGTCCTGATGGATCTTATATCCGTTTTGACGATAATGCTTGCGTTCTTTTGAACCCAACTGGAGAAATGCGAGGTACTCGTGTCTTTGGTCCTGTGGCGAGAGAGTTACGTGACAAGCAATTCATGAAAATTGTTTCCTTGGCACCAGAGGTGCTTTAAGACTATACTATAAGATGGCAAAGTTTCATATAAAAACAGGAGATACGGTAATGGTAATCGCGGGTACTTCAAAAGGTAAGTCGGGAAAAGTTATTCGTATGATACCTAAACAGTCAAGGGCTGTTGTAGAAGGTCTAAACATGGTTACAAAACACCAGAAACCTTCAGCTAGCAGTCCCCAAGGGGGAATTGCTAAAATGGAAGCACCTATCCACATTTCTAATCTAATGTTGGTTGATGGTGCAGGTAATCCGACACGTGTTGGACGAAAAGTAAATGAAAAAGGTGAAACAAGTCGTTTCGCAAAAAAAACCGGTGATACTATTAAGTAATGGAATCAAAACTAAAAGTTGATTATCAATCCAAAGTAGTTCCTGCGATGAAGGAACATTTTGGCTACTCTCATGATTTGCAGGTTCCTAGACTTGAGAAAATTGTTTTGAGCCAAGGTATTGGAGCTGCTGTTTCAGATAAAAAGTTAGTTGATGCAGCGGTCGAAGAGATGACAATAATTGCTGGTCAGAGGGCGGTTGCTACAAAATCTAAAAAAGACATATCAAATTTTAAACTTAGAAAAGGTATGCCTGTAGGCGCGAGAGTGACACTTCGCGGTTCAAAAATGTATGACTTCCTAGAGAGGTTATTAGTATCTTCTTTACCAAGAATAAGAGATTTCCAAGGAATTAAAGAAGGATTTGATGGTAGGGGTAATTTCACTTTTGGTATTACGGAACAAATTATTTTTCCTGAAATTGAAATTGATAAAGTGAGTCGCATTTCTGGAATGGACATAACGTTTGTTTCAAGTGCAAAGACAGATATGGAGTGCAAAGCGCTTCTCCAAGAATTCGGAATGCCTTTTAAGAAATAGTATTATGGCGAAGGAATCAATGAAGGCGCGAGAGCGCAAACGGCAGGCAGTTGTTGCTAGATATGCTGAAAAGCGAGCCGCTCTGAAAGCAGCTGGTGATTATGCAGGTCTGCAAAGACTACCAAAAAATGCTTCTCCGGTTAGGTTACACAACCGTTGTAATCTTACAGGTCGCCCTCGTGGCTATATGCGTCAGTTTGGCCTTTCTAGAGTGACATTTCGTGAAATGGCTTTGTCTGGTTTAATACCAGGCATCAAGAAGTGTAGTTGGTAATTTACAATTAGAATAAGATGTATACAGATCCTATAGCAGATTTTTTAACACGCATACGTAATGGTGCCAAGGCAGGCCACCAGGTGGTTGAGTTGCCATCAAGTAATGTGAAGGCTGAAATTGCCAGAATTCTTCAGGACCAAGGCTTCATAGCAAGCTACAAAGTGGTCACTGATACCGCCCAAGGAACTTTAAAAGTTGCCCTCAAGTATGAGAGATCTTCAAAGCGTCCTGTAATTAGAGGGATAGACCGTGCTTCTAGTCCAGGTCTTCGTAATTACAAGTCGTCAACGGATTTACCGCGGGTGAAAAATGGTTTAGGTATTGCTATTGTAAGTACCTCTCATGGAATGATGACTGATAAAGAAGCTCGCGCCAAAAAAATTGGTGGTGAGATTATATGTTACGTTTATTAATAGATATAGATAATGTCAAGAATTGGTAAATCCCCTATAAATGTACCTTCCGGTGTCACTGTGAGTATTAATGAATCAGTTGTAACTGTTGAGGGTAAGGGTGGTATTTTACATCAGAATATTACTGGTGGTATCGAGGTCCATGTTTTGGAAAATGTTGTGACAGTATCTCGTCCTTCTGATTCCAAATCTCACCGTGCAGCGCATGGTCTTTATCGATCATTAATATTCAATATGATTACGGGTGTTAGTGAAGGTTGGACTAAAAGACTTGAACTAGTTGGAGTAGGATATAGAGCCAGCAACCGTGGCCAGGTTTTGGATTTGGCTTTGGGTTTCTCTCATAATATTAGTATGCAAATACCATCTGAGGTTAAACTGAATACTGTCAGTGAAAAAGGTAAAAATCCGGTAATAGAATTAACGTCTTTTGACAAGCAGTTAGTTGGAATGATTGCATCAAAGATCCGTTCATTTAGAAAGCCCGAACCATACAAGGGAAAAGGTGTTCGATATGTCGGTGAAATTGTTCGTAAGAAGGCTGGTAAATCTGCTGCTAAGTAGTAAACGTATAGATCATGGCAACAAAAAAAATGAATCGTAGACAACGCATACACATGCGAATCCGTAATGTGGTTAAAGGGACAGATAAGCGTCCGAGATTAGCCGTTTACAGAAGTAGTAAAGAGATATATGCTCAGCTCATCGATGATGTAAATGGTAAGACCCTTGGTACTGCCTCGTCATTATCAAAAAATGGTGAAGTTTTCGCAGGCACTAAAATTGAGCGTGCTTTTAAAGTAGGGAAAATGATTGCTGAAGTTGCAAAAGGAGTGGGAGTAGAATCCGTATCCTTTGATCGTGGAGGTTATCTATATCATGGACGTATTAAATCGCTAGCTGACGGAGCTCGTGAAGCTGGACTGAAATTCTGATTGAGAATATGAAAGATAAAAATGTGAAAAAAGTAAAACCTAGTGGCCTTGAGCTAGTAGACCGTTTAGTTGGTGTTCAGCGTGTGACTAAGGTTACAAAGGGTGGACGAACTTTTGGCTTTACCGCTATTGTCGTGGTCGGTGATGAACACGGTATAGGTGGCTATGGCCTGGGTAAGAGTAAAGAGGTTTCTGAAGCTGTTAATAAAGGAATTGAAGATGCGAAGAAAAATTTGTATCGTTTTCCAGTTGTTAAGGGCACTCTTCCTCATGAGCAAGATGGTAAATTTGGTGGCGCAAGAGTATTTCTTCGCCCAGCATCTTCAGGAACGGGTGTGATAGCAGGAGGGTCTATGCGCCATGTTTTAGAGTGTGTTGGTATTCACGATGTTCTAGCCAAATCAAAAGGCTCTTCTAATCCTCACAACCTGGTAAAAGCTACTTTTGAAGCTTTGCATTCCCTTAGGGATGCTAAGCAAGTTGCCAAGTCAAGAGGTATAACTGTCTCACAAGTTTTTAACGGTAAATAAAGCTATAGTATGACACGCATTAAGATAACCCAAAAGCGCAGCGTAATTAACCGTCCGCCGAATCAAAAAGCAACTATGGTTGCTTTGGGTTTACGCAAAATTAATCACAGCGTAGAACATGATAATAATGCTCAAATTGCTGGTATGGTTCGAACTGTGAATCATTTAGTATCTGTCGAAGAAATTAAATAAATATTTATAATTATATGTCACTCCATAATTTAAAGCCTGCAGCGGGTTCAACATTTACCAAAAAACGACTTGGTCGTGGAGAGGGTAGTGGTTCAGCTGGAACTGCAGGGCGAGGCCATAAAGGTGCTAAGTCGAGATCTGGCTATAGTAAAAAGATTGGTTTTGAGGGTGGTCAAATGCCACTTCAGCGAAGAGTTCCAAAATTTGGTTTTACGAATCCGAATCGGGTTGAATACCGCGGGATCAATCTCGATACTATTCAAAAGTTGGTTGAGGAAAAATCTGTAAAATTAATTACCCTTGATACTTTAATGGCTAATGGGTTAGCCGGGAAGCATGATCTCGTAAAAATATTAGGACGTGGAAAAATCATTTCTGCAGTTGAGGTTAAAGTAAATAAAGTAAGTGAAAGTGCTAAGAAGGCTATCGAAAAAGTAGGTGGTACAATTGAGATTATCTCAATTCATTCAGAAAATGAAGGAGTCCCTGTTCCCAAGCAGTCTCCTGAAAAAGTAACTAAACAATAACATGAATCGTTTTATTCAAACGCTAAGGAACATTTGGGGTATAACAGAGCTCCGGGAAAAACTGCTATTGACTGCAGGTTTACTTCTGGTTTACCGTTTGGGTTCAAACGTAGTTCTTCCAGGTATAGACCCCAGTAGTTTAGAGAATTTACAGAGTCAGGCTTCTGAAGGTTTAATTGGTTTGATTAATGCTTTTTCTGGAGGCGCCTTTGCTAATGCCTCTATTCTCGCTCTTGGTATTATGCCATATATCTCAGCCTCTATTGTAATACAGCTTGCAGGCCTTGCGCTCCCAGCTGTTCAAAAAATGCAAAAAGAGGGTGAGTCAGGTAGACGAAAATTAAATCAGATTACTAGATACTTGACAATATTGATCGTTGCAGCTCAGGCTCCCGGTTACATAACTAACTTAATTTATCAGGGTGTAAATATTACTTTGCCAATGTCAACATTTTGGATGGTCTCTTGGGTGGTGATAATAGCAGGAACTATTTTTGCGATGTGGCTAGGGGAGAGAATTACCGAAAAAGGTGTGGGTAATGGTATCTCATTGTTAATAATGATCGGAATTATCGCTAATTTCCCTCAAGCTTTTTTCCAAGAAGTTGCGACACAACTAAGCCCTTCAGGTGGGGGTTGGATAAAGTTCTTAATTGAAATTGTGGCTTTATATTTGGTTTTTTTATTCGCTATTGCTATCACCCAGGCAGTCCGAAAAGTTCCACTAGAATACGCTAAGAGAGTCGCTGGTGGAAGCAGTAAGTCTCTAGGACGTAGCTATCTTCCGATTAGAGTAAATGCATCAGGTGTGATGCCAATAATATTTGCTCAGGCTTTAATGTTTGTGCCACTCACTGTAGTTCAATATGCTGGACTTGAAGGTTCAGGAGCTACCTGGGTAGTTGACGTATTTGGTAATATTCAAGGTTTCTGGTACAATTTTGTATTCGCAATGTTAATTTTAGTTTTTACATATTTTTATACTGCTATTCAGATTAACACCACTCAAATTGCTGATGATTTAAAGCGTAATGGTGGATTTGTTCCTGGAATCAAACCGGGTGAGGCTACGGGGAGTTATATCGATGATGTTTTGGCGAAAATCACATTGCCTGGAGCTATACTACTGGCTTTAATTGCGATTCTTCCATCGGTTGCGATGACATTGGGAATTAACATGCAATGGGCTCAGTTTTATGGTGGAACATCTCTTTTGATTATTGTTGGAGTTGTGTTAGATACTTTAATGCAAATAGAGAGTTATTTGTTGAATAGTCATTACGATGGTCTCATGGAAGGTGGCCGTATGAGTGGTAGAAACACTTCGATATAATGGCAAAAGAACCAGGAATTACTCAAGACGGAACTATTACTGAAAATCTTTCAAATGCAATGTTTCGTGTAGAATTAGAAAATGGTCATGTCGTTACAGCGCATATCTCAGGTAAAATGAGGATGCACTATATAAAGCTCCTACCGGGCGATCGGGTGAAGTTAGAGTTATCACCATATGATTTGTCAAAGGCACGTATAACTTATCGATACTAAATAGATTTGGTTTAAGTAGAATATTATGAAAGTAAGAGCATCACTAAAAAAGCGCAGTGCGGATTGTAAAATTGTCCGCAGAAAAGGGCGTTTGTATATTATAAACAAGAAGAACCCTAGGTTTAAACAACGTCAAGGTTAATTTCATTTTAGAAGAAAGAAATGGCGAGAATAGCAGGTATAGACCTCCCGAAAAATAAGCGTGGAGAAATTGGATTGACATACATTTATGGTATTGGTCGATCACGCTCTCGTGAGATTCTCACGGAGGCAGGAGTTGATTATAATGTCAAAGTTCAGGAATGGACAGATGATCAGCTACAAGGTATTCGTAACTACATAACAGATAATGTTAAGGTGGAAGGCGAGTTGCGCTCTGAAACTCAATTGAATATTAAGAGATTAATGGATATTGGATGTCAGCGCGGTATTCGACATAGACTAGGCTTACCGCTGCGTGGCCAGCATACTAAGAACAATTCTCGTACTCGAAAAGGTAAGAGAAAGACAGTAGCAAATAAAAAGAAGGTAACGAAATAATCATATAACTGATGGCACAGTCAACAAAAACCGCAAAAAAGCGAAAAGTTAAGGTAGATGCTGTGGGTGAAGCCCACGTGAGTTCTACATTCAATAATATTATAATTGCTTTGACTAATACTCAAGGTCAGGTAATATCCTGGTCATCTGCTGGTAAGATGGGTTTTCGAGGTTCAAAAAAGAACACCCCTTATGCGGCTCAAATGGCTGCTGAAAATGCAGCTGCTCCAGCCTTAGAAGCAGGTTTGAAAAAAGTAAAAGTCTATGTGAAAGGCCCAGGTAATGGTCGTGAAAGCGCTATCCGAAGTTTGAATAATAGTGGAATAGAGGTCACTGAGATTGTGGATATTACTCCTATGCCCCACAATGGTTGTCGTCCACCAAAGCGCCGACGAGTATAATATTTATTAATAAGAATTAAGAAATGGCACGTTATAGAGGTCCCCTAACAAAAATTGCACGTCGATTCGGAGAACCGATTTTCGGTCCAGACCGTGCACTTGACAAACGTAATTACCCTCCTGGACAACATGGTTTTCAGAAGAAGCGCGGTAAAAAATCTGAATATTCTGTTCAATTGCTTGAAAAGCAAAAGGCAAAATATACTTACGGTATTCTTGAACGTCAGTTTAAGAATTTGTTCGATCGAGCCTCACGCTCAAAAGGAGCTACCGGTGAGGTGCTTCTTCAGTTATGTGAGGGTAGGCTAGATAATGTGGTTTATCGACTTGGTATTGCACCAACCCGACGTGGTTCGCGTCAGTTGGTTTCGCATCGCCATATTACGGTAAATGGTCATATCGTCAATATTCCTTCTTTTCATGTTAAACCTGGCGATGTTGTTGCCGTTCGTGAAAAGTCAAAAACCCTAGAGGTTATTACAGCTTCTCTTTCAGGTTCTGCTCATCAATATCCATGGATTGAGTGGAATGAAGCTACCATGTCTGGTTCATTAATGAGCGTTCCACAACGTGACATTATTCCTGAAGGCATTAAAGAGCAACTCATCGTGGAACTTTATTCAAAATAAGATTATGGCTATCCTTCAATTTCAAAAACCTGAAAAGGTTATCGTTAATTCAACAACAGATACATACGGTCAATTTGAATTCCGTCCACTCGAGCCAGGTTACGGCTTAACCGTAGGTAACGCCTTGCGTCGAGTATTGTTAAATTCTCTTGAGGGATTTGCATTTACCTCTGTCAAGATTTCAGGTGTGAGTCATGAGTTCTCAACAATTAAAGGTGTTGTAGAAGACGTGACAGAGATAATTCTGAACTTAAAGCAAGTGCGTTTGAAACGTCAAATTGATTCATCTGATTCGGAAAGCGTGAAAGTTAACCTTTCCGGTAAAGAGGTGCTAACGGCGGGTGACCTAGCTTCGTTTATGACTTCATTTCAAGTTCTTAATCCAGATTTAATTATTTGTAACTTAGATCAGTCTGTAAATATTGAAATGGACTTGTTTATTGAAAAGGGACGTGGATATGTGCCTGCGGAGGAAAATAAGAAACTTGATAGTCCTTTAGGAACTGTCGCATTAGATTCGATATATACTCCTATTAAAAATGTAAATTATCATATTGAGAATTTTAGAGTTGAACAAAAAACGGACTTTGAAAAACTCATAATGGAAATCGAAACGGATGGTAGTGTTATTCCTCAGGATGCTCTTACTGATGCCGCACAAATTTTGATTCAACATTTTTTACTGTTTACCGATGAGCGTATGATAGCTGATGTAGCTCCAATTCAAGAGGTTGAGAGTTATGATGAAGAGGTAATGGAAATGCGCAAATTATTACTAAAGGCTCTTACAGAGCTCGAGCTTAGCGTTCGTGCATTGAATTGCTTAAAGGCAGCAGAAGTGGAAACAGTAGCCGATCTGGTCTCTTACACAAAAGCAGATTTGATGAAGTTTAGGAATTTCGGAAAGAAATCACTCACAGAGCTTGAAGATCTTGTTGCAAACTTGGGTTTATCCTTTGGTATGGACACAAGTAAGTATAAACTCGATAAGGAATAATTGAAAAATGAGACACGGTAAGAAATTTAATCATTTAGGTCGAACAGCATCTCACCGCAAGGCTATGCTGAGTAACATGGCTACTTCTCTTGTTATTCACAAGAGAATAAACACTACTGTAGCCAAAGCAAAAGCACTTAAAAAGTATGTTGAGCCTCTTGTTACTAGATCAAAAATAGATAGTACTCATAATAGAAGAATGGTCTTTAGCTATCTCCAAAGTAAAGATGCTGTGACAGAACTTTTCAAGGATGTGTCAATAAAGATTGGTGACCGTCCAGGAGGGTATACGCGTATTATTAAGACAGGTAATCGTCTTGGTGATAATGCGGAAATGTGCATGATTGAACTTGTAGACTATAATGAAATTTACGGAGTAGGCGAGAAGAAAGAGGCTAAAAAAGCCACGAGACGTCGCTCGAAGAAAGCGGATGATTCAAATAAAATAGAAAATGAGACTGCCGTGGAAATTCAAGATAATGTGGTAATTGACAAAGATTCTTCAGACGTCGATACGAAGCAAGAAGAAAAGGAATAAATGATCAAAGAATAATGAATTGTCGTCTAACTTGCAAAGGATAAGGGGTAAACCCTTATCCTTTTTTTGTGTCTGCTATAATATTTTAAGAAAAAATGAAAAATAAAGCCGTCGTCCTTTTAAAAGATGGAACCGTATTTCATGGGAGTTCAATTGGTCTAGATGGCACAGCGAGTGGGGAAATATGCTTTAATACAGGGATGTCTGGTTATCAAGAAATTTTCACAGACCCTAGTTATAAGGGGCAAATAATGGTCACTGCCAGTGTTCATATCGGTAATTATGGAATTGCAGATGAGGAATCTGAGAATCCAAAAGTTCAGATTTCCGGATTGATCACTAGAAATTTCAGTGAAGTTCAATCAAGAGTTAAATCTGAAGGAAAGACATTAAAAAACTTTTTGAGTAAACAAGACATTGTTGCGATCACCGATGTTGATACCAGAGCGCTAGTTAAGTACATTCGAGACAATGGTGCTCAGAATGCTTTAATTAGTACTGAAATTCATAAAATTGATTCTTTAAAAGAAAAATTGAATAATACGCCTTCTATGGCGGGCTTAGAATTATGCTCTCTGGTTAGCACTGAAAAACCATATACAATTGGAGATGAAAATTCTAGTATAAAGATTGTTGCCTTAGATTTAGGCATCAAAAAAAGTATTCTTAATTGTCTCATTGGCTTGGATTGTCGAATTAAAGTTTTCCCTTATAATACTCCTTTTGAAACACTAAAATTGGAGAATCCGGATGGATATTTTTTATCTAATGGGCCAGGAGATCCTAGTGCTTCTAATGATGTAATGGAAGTGACAAAAAAAATTATATTTTCGGGCATACCGACTTTTGGTATATGCTTGGGCCACCAAATGATAGCTTTAGCCTCTGGATTAAGAACATACAAGATGCATAATGGTCATCGTGGAATAAATCATCCAGTGAAGAACCTAATTACAGGCAAAGGCGAGATAACTAGCCAGAATCATGGCTTTGCAGTTGTTATGGAAGATGTTAAAATAAATCCTAATATTGAGTTGACTCATGTACATTTAAATGATAATACCGTTGCGGGTATAAGACGTAATGATTATCCCGTTTTTAGTGTTCAATACCATCCAGAAGCTTCGCCAGGACCGCATGATTCGCGTTACCTTTTTGAGGATTTTATAAAAATGATTAAAAAATAAGTATATAATGCCTATAATAACTGCTATCCATGGTCGTCAAATCTTAGATTCTCGAGGGAATCCAACAGTTGAGGCTGAAGTTTATTGCGAAGATGGCTCATTTGGACGTGCAGCAGTCCCAAGTGGAGCTTCTACAGGTGTTCATGAGGCTGTTGAGATGAGAGATGGCGATAAGGCTATTTATATGGGTAAAGGTGTTTTAACTGCAGTAGAGAATGTTAATACAATTATAGCGGAATCTGTTGTTGGTCTTGAAGTCACTGATCAGGCTGAAATTGACCTGGCGATGATTGAAGCTGATGGATCTGCTAATAAAAGTAAGCTTGGTGCTAATGCAATTTTAGCAGTTTCTCTTGCAGCTGCTCATGCTGCCGCGCAATCATCTAACCTTCCTCTTTTTCAATATATTGGAGGTGTTACCGCTAGAACTTTACCAGTTCCGATGATGAATATCTTAAATGGAGGAGAGCATGCTGATAACTCTATTGATTTTCAAGAGTTTATGGTAATGCCAGTTGGGGCAGAAACATTTAGTGAGGCTCTTAGAATGGGTACAGAGATTTTTCACAATTTAAAATCATTATTAAAAGAAAAGAAATTCAGTACTAATGTTGGTGATGAAGGCGGTTTTGCTCCGAATATAGGCAGTAATGAAGAAGCTCTAGAAATAGTCATGGAAAGTATTCGCAAGGCTGGTTATGTGCCAGGGGAAGATGTTTTTATAGCTATGGATGCTGCGATGAGTGAATTATATGATGATAAGACGGGTCTCTACACATTTAAAAACTCATCTCAAGAATCTCTAACATCAGATGAGATGATCTCTTTTTGGGCAGATTGGGTAGAGAGATATCCAATAATTTCGATTGAAGATGGTTTAGCTGAAGATGACTGGTCTGGTTGGGCTAAGATGAATGATTTACTAGGTAAGAAAGTTCAGTTAGTTGGTGATGATTTATTTGTTACAAATGTTAACAGAGTAGAGCGTGGCATTAGAGAAAGTTCAGCAAATTCTGTTTTGGTAAAAGTTAATCAAATTGGTACATTGACTGAAACTATCACAACTGTTCAGAAAGCTCAGAGAAATGGAATGACCTGTGTCATGAGTCATCGTTCTGGAGAGACCGAAGACACTACTATTGCAGACCTATCAGTGGCATTAAATACAGGGCAAATAAAGACAGGGTCTTTATCTAGGTCTGATCGCGTAGCAAAATACAATCAGTTAATTCGTATTGAGGAAATGCTCGGAGATACTGCTGTTTTTAACGGACAAAATTTCAAATAAAAAACAATGGACCGGATTCAAGAACACTTCGCTGCTAAGATACCAGCTGCGCAGAAAGAAATTAAAAGCTTTCTTTCTAAACATGGAAATGAGGTAATTAGTGATATTAAGGTTTCTCAACTTTATCAAGGCATGCGAGGAATGCCAGCTTTGATTAGTGAGACTTCTAAACTAGACCCCGACGAAGGAATAAGATTTAGAGGTTATAGTATTCCAGAACTTCAAAAATTACTTCCGAAATATCCTGGCGGTGAAGAACCTTTACCTGAAGGTCTTTTTTACCTAATCCTTATGAATGAACTGCCTACGGATGATGATGTAAGGCGAGTTAGTAATAATTGGGCAAGAAGAGCAATCGTCCCTCCTCACGTTTTTAAGACTATCGACGCCTTGCCTTTTAGGGCTCATCCAATGACTCAGTTTGTTATCGCTATAATGGCTCTTAGAACGGAGAGTGTCTTCGCTAAAGAATATGCTGCAGGATGCCCGAAATCAGACTATTGGATGCATACATATGAGGATTCAATGAACTTAATTTCTAGGTTGCCTCGGATTGCAGCATATATTTATCGCAGAGCTTATAAAAATGATCAGCATATTGAACCGGATACGAAATTAGATTGGGCGGGAAATTTTGCCCATATGCTTGGTTTTGATAATGAAGAATTTCGTGAGCTAATGAGGCTTTACATGACTATTCATAGTGATCATGAAGGCGGTAATGTCTCTGCTCATACTGTTCATCTTGTTGGGTCTGCTTTATCTGATGCTTATCAGAGTTTTGCTGCTGGAATGAATGGACTGGCAGGACCCCTTCATGGTTTAGCGAATCAAGAAGTTATAAAATGGACGATGGAAATGAAAAACTCTATCGGGACTGAGGTTCCCTCTAAAGATCAAATCAAAGAATACTGTAATTCGACCCTGGCAAATGGAAAAGTAATTCCTGGTTTTGGTCATGCAGTTTTAAGAAAAACCGATCCGCGTTATAGTGCTCAGCGAGAATTCGCACAAAAACATATGCCTGAAGATCCACTTTTTAATCTAATTTCTAATATTTTTGATGTGGTTCCTAATGTTTTATCGGCTACTGGCAAGGTGAAAAATCCATGGCCTAATGTTGATGCTCATTCCGGACAATTATTAATGCACTATGGACTTGTAGAATATGATTTCTACACTGTTTTATTCGGTGTTTCAAGGTCTATCGGTACTTTGACTAATTTGATATGGGATCGTGCAATGGCTATGCCATTGGAACGCCCGGGCTCAGTTACTACGGATTTATTGAAAAAAAAGTTTTTAGATTAATGAAAAAAATATAATCTGTTTTAACAGATTTTTATTTTTACTCTATTCATTTATTCATTCGCAATATAATAACTACTTTTGCATTCCTTTTTGGTAAGCATTATAATAGGCGCCAAAAATGGATTCTTTTTTAATAAACCCTTTTGATCAAAAGCCTAATCCTATTATTGATTAAAATACAAATCTGAAGCTCATGTCTAAAGAGCAAGAAAGCAACAAAGCCCAAGACGTTAAAAAAACAACGGGCAAAACAACTATCAAAGTGGTTAAGTCATCTTCTGATGAATCTGTAAAAAAGCCAACAGCTAAAAAGCCAGCAGCTAAAAAGCCAGCAGCTAAAAAGCCAACAGCTAAAAAGCCAGCAGCTAAAAAGCCAGCAGCTAAAAAGCCAGTAGCTACAAAGTCAACGGCTGCAAAAGAAGGCGCGGAAAAAATCAAGGTAGTAACTCCAAAAGATAAAAAAGAAGTAACTGAAAAGTCTTTTGACAAGGATTCTAAGATCTCTCCAGAGAATTCTTCTGATGAGATTGTTTTAGTTGATTCCAAAGATGAAGTGAATTCGCTGAAAAGTGATTTAAAAGAAAGCTCCACAAAAAAACCAAGAACGGTAAAATCTACTTCAAATAATGATGATAATGAGACAGTTGTTGAGGAAAAAATAGAGGAAGTAGATATTATCTTAGAAGAAGATCAGGAAGAAGCTCCTTTTGATTGGGAAGCGTATGAATCGACTTCAGTGAAGCGATCAGAAGATGCAATTGCTTTGGAGAAAATGTATGAGGACACCTTGATGACTTCATTAGAGCATCAATTGGTTTCGGGAAAAGTTGTAAACTTATCTGAAAGGGATGTGATAATTGATATCAACTCTAAATCTGAAGGCGTGGTTTCTTTAAATGAATTTCGATACAATCCTGACTTAAAGGTTGGGGATGTTGTAGAGGTTTTAGTTGATAAGCAAGAAGATAAATTAGGGCAACTTGTCTTGTCGCATCGAAAAGCTAGATCAATAAAAGCATGGGATAGAGTTAATGAAGCATTCGATACAGAAGAAATTGTTCAAGGCTTTGTGAAGTGCAGAACTAAAGGTGGAATGATTGTAGACATTTTTGGACTAGAGGCTTTTTTACCTGGTTCTCAAATTGATGTTAAACCTATTCGCGATTATGATGTTTACGTCGAGAAAACGATGGAATTTAAGATTGTGAAGATTAATCATGAATTCAAAAATGTTGTTGTTTCTCACAAGGCTTTGATTGAAGCTGACCTTGAAGAACAAAAGAAGGTAATAATAGGACAACTTGAAAAAGGTCAAGTTCTAGAAGGCATTGTGAAGAATATAACTAGTTATGGTGTATTTATTGATTTGGGCGGTGTTGATGGATTAGTTCACATTACAGACCTCTCTTGGAGTCGTATAAATCACCCTTCTGAAGTTGTTGAGCTTGACCAAAAAATCAATGTTGTTATTCTTGATTTTGATGAAGCGAAAACTAGAATTCAATTAGGCTTGAAGCAATTATTCCCTCATCCTTGGGAATCTTTAGACTCAGCATTAAAAGAAGGTGATAAAGTTAAAGGTAAGGTTGCTGTTTTAGCAGACTATGGTGCTTTTATTGAAGTTGCAAGTGGAGTTGAGGGACTTATTCATGTCTCTGAAATGAGTTGGGGTTCGCATTTGCGCTCTGCCCAAGATTTTTTCAGCGTGGGTGATGCAGTTGATGCTGTAGTTTTATCAATTGACCGTGAAGAAAGAAAAATGTCTCTGGGTGTTAAGCAATTGACTCCAGATCCATGGACAGATATCACTGCTAAATATGTCCAGGGTTCAGTGCATAAAGGCAAAGTTAGAAACTTTACTAATTTTGGAGTCTTCTTAGAGCTTGAAGAAGGAATTGATGGGTTGGTACATATTTCCGATTTATCATGGACGAAAAAAGTAAAGCATCCTTCTGAGTTTACATCTGTTGGTGCCGAACTTGAAGTCCAAGTATTAGATATTGATGTTGAAAATCGTCGATTAAGCCTTGGTCATAAACAAGTTTTGGAAAACCCGTGGGATAACTATGCAAGTGTGTTTGAATTAAAAAGTACTCACAAGGGAGAGGTCAAGTCTGCTGCAGACAAAGGATTTAATATTTGGTTTGCTGATCAAGAGCTTGAAGTTTATTGTCCTGCGAGACACTCTTTAAAAGAGGATGGGTCTTCCATAGGAGTAGGAGAGCAGTTAGATTTTATTGTTATTGAATTTAATTCAGATACTCGACGCATATTGGTTTCACACACTCAGAATTTCAAGAATGTTTTGGATTCAAATGAAGGCTCTGCAAAGAAGAGTAAGAGTGGTAGTAAAAATTCTGGAGTAAAAGCTGTTAATGCTGCTATAGAGAAAACCACTTTAGGTGATCTAGATAGCCTAGCACGACTGAAAGAGGAAATGGATGGAAAAAAGTAGAATTAATTACCTCGATTAATTTAAAAAGGGCTTTTCGTAAAAGAAAAGCCCTTTTTTTATCTTAGAGCAATGAAAGTAAAGGATTTAGAAGAAATATTAGAGGATTGGGCCCCATTGTCATTACAAGAGAGTTATGATAATTGTGGCTTATTAGTGGGTGATAGTGAAACAAAGATTACTTCTGTACTGGTTTCATTGGATATTACTGAGGAAGTTGTTTTGGAAGCGATTCGCAGGAATGCAAATATGATTGTAGCTCATCATCCAATAATATTTAAAGGTTTAAAATCTTTAACTGGAGATAATGAGGTTGAAAGATGCATAATAATGGCGATTAAAAGCGGTATTGCCTTATATGCAATACATACAAATCTTGACAATATTTCAGGTGGTGTTTCTCATGCTATGGGAAAGGCTCTAGGTCTATTAAATATGAAAACACTTTTGCCGAAAAAAGCAGGTCTATTCCAATTAGTTATACATGTACCAATTGAATATACTAAGATTGTCTCTGAAGCGCTATTCGATGCAGGAGCAGGGAAACTTGGCAGCTACGATCAATGTAAATTTTCAGTTCAAGGCAACACTTCATTTCGACCATTAAAAGGTTCAAATCCGTTTAATGGAGATGTCGGTAAATTGGAATTGTCGACTGAAGATCGATTAGAATTAATTGTACCTGTTGAAAATAAAGAACGTGTCGAAAAAGCTCTAATTAATATTCATCCGTATGAAGAGATTTCATACGCTTGGTTGGAAATGTCGAATTCATCCCGAGATATTGGTTTTGGCGTTATTGGTGAACTTGAAACTGCTCTCAGCGATAAAGATTTTATAAAAAAAATAAAAGAAGTATTTGGCGTCAAAGCCGTAAAACACACAAACTCTAAATCTAATTTAGTTCAGCGAGTTGCACTTTGTGGAGGTTCTGGTTCTGAATTGCTTCCCAATGCAATTAAATCTAATAGTGATGCTTTTGTAACATCAGACATATCATATCATAGATTTTTTGATGCAAAAAAAGTTATATTTTTGGCCGATATTGGTCATTGGGAGAGTGAACAGTATACAATTCAATTAATTACTGATTACATTCGCTCTAAAATGACTAATTTCGCGGTCATTAAAACGGAATCATTAACGAATCCAATCACCACATCCTGAAATGGCAAAAAAGACAAATACAGAAAAAACTACCGGAGTTGAAGAAAAACTTCGTTCGCTTTATGATCTTCAAATTGTAGATCGACGTATTGACGAAATTCGTAACCTGCGTGGGGAGTTACCCCTTGAAGTTCAAGACTTAGAGGATGAAATTGCGGGCATGCAAACACGATTATCTAAAGTAGAGGAGGAAGTTTCATCTGCAAAGACAGAAATTAAAGGCCATAAGCAACTTATTAAGGCTTGTCAAGAAAAAATATCTAAATATGCAGAACAACAGAAAAATGTTCGTAATAATCGTGAGTTTGACGCAATTGCAAAAGAGACGGAATATCAAGAATTAGAAATCCAATTGGCTGAAAAGCATATTGGAGAATTTGAGGTAGTAGTTGAGACTCGTGGTTTGTTATTAACTACTATTCAAGAAAAGTATGAAGAACGTCAAAGCCATTTAGAATTTAAAAAGGGTGAATTAGATTCTATTGTCAATGAAACTCAAAAAGAAGAAAAATTATTATTGGCACGCTCTGAGTCTTTAGCTAAAGCTTTATCTGATGATCGGCTTCTTGCAGCTTATACAAGAATTCGAACTAAGGTAAATAATGGTCTTGCTGTGGTATCTATCGAACGGGGTGCCTCAGGCGGTTCTTACTTTACTATACCTCCTCAGCGTCAGATGGAAATTGCTCAACGAAAGAAAATAATGATTGATGAGCATTCTGGAAGGATTTTAGTTGATCCTGAGTTGGCTCAGCAAGAAGAGGATAAGATGGCTAAAGAAATAGCTTCTCTTTCATAACTCTTCAACAGGATAATATTTATTCTGGTACTAGTCCTTGTAGCAAATAAAAAGAGGTTCTCCTTTTGGTATTCCAAATCGGTTTATGTCGTGTTGTGGAAGTGTTTTCCCAAGAATGACAGTTTCTACCCGAAAGCCAACGGATTTTAGTCTTATCGGATAGTCCTCCCCATATAATCTTACGTGGTCATATTGTAAAAATTTCCTCTCTCTTTCCGCAGGGTCAGTTATTGAAGAGTCTTCAATTGTCTTTTTTACCCCGCTTACAAAAGGCACCTGAAATATTCCCCATCCGCCTGGTTTCATGACTCGATATAGCTCATTTAGGCAGGTTATATCATTATCAACATGCTCGAGAACATGATTGCAAAAAATCACATCGAATTTATTTTCTTCTAAGGGTATTTGGTGTAAGTCGAAATGTAAATCAGCTAAAGGAGATTCAATATCTCCAGATGTGACTTCAAGATTAGGTAATTGTTTGAACCTATAATGGAAGCATTGTTCGGGAGCAATATGTAATAGCTTGATTTGCTTAGTGAAAAAGTTTGTGGAAATCTTGAGATATAAATAAAGTAGTCGATGCCTTTCAAGGGAGTTAGTACCTGGGCTCATAGCATTATTACGAATTCGTCCACCGTATCCATATGGTAAAAATTTTCGATAGCTACGTCCATCTATTGGGTCAGTATACTTATTCCCCCAGTATATAATTGGTCCAACAACTCTCATCACCATACTAAGTCGTATGAGCCATGGACGAGGTATGTATTTTAGCGCGAGTTCAATCATGAGTTTATTTTAGAAGTCGTTTCACTTATTCCAAGGGCCTCATAGATATAATCAAATGTGGACAAAATTTCCGGATGCCCGTTAACTATGGCAATATCATGCTCAAAATGTGCGGAGACATTATTGTCCTCGGTGACAATACTCCAGCCATCTTCTAGTTGTCGGACACGGTGCGTGCCAAGGTTGATCATTGGTTCGATTGCTAGAACCATTCCATTTCTCAATAATTTTCCAGTATTTCTTTTGCCATAATTGGGTACCTGAGGATCTTCATGCAGTTTTTTTCCTAATCCGTGTCCTACTAATTCTCGAACTACTCCGTATCCTTTAGATTCGCAATGTTGCTGTATGGCATATCCTATATCTCCAACTCTTTTTCCGCTTTGCATTTCAGAAATGCCCTTGTAAAGAGATTCCTTTGTGGTATCAAGTAAGTTTTTAATTTCTTTGGATATTTCACCTACAGGGAATGTGTAAGCATGATCTCCATAATATTCGTCGAACAGAACTCCGCAATCAATAGAAATTATATCCCCATTAAGCAGAGGTTTACTTGATGGAATTCCATGTACAACTTCGTTGTTTACCGAGGTGCATAAGGTGTTAGGAAATCCGTACATCCCAAGAAATCCAGGCTTCCCACCATTGTCGCGTATAAATGTTTCTGCTAGTCTATCTAGATGAAGTGAGGTAACTCCTGGCTTTATTTCAGATGCAAGCATACCTAATGTTTTTGAAACCATCAAGGCACTGACTCGCATGCGTTCAATTTCATCCTTGGATTTTACAATAATCATATCTGAGTGATTAAGGATCTCCCCGTCATTTCTTTAGGTTTGTTAATTCCCATCCAATCTAGTATTGTAGGTGCAACATCACCTAAAACTCCATTTTTAAGCTCATAATTAAAACTTTGATTTGAAACGATATGAAACGGGACGGGTTGGGTTGTATGAGCTGTATTTGGACTGCCATCTGCATTGATCATACAATCTGCATTTCCATGATCTGCAAGTATAAAGAATGTATAATTATTTTTGATTCCTATTTTAACCAATTTTTGACTGCATCTATCAACAGTTTCAACTGCCTTTAATGCAGCAGAAAGATTACCAGTATGACCTACCATATCTGGATTGGCAAAATTCAAGCATATAAAGTCGGCAGATTCATTCTCCAATTCGGGAATAATTGCTTCGCAAATATCTTCAGCACTCATTTCAGGCATTAGATCATACGTTGCAACCTTAGGGGATGGGCACAATATTCTCTTCTCATTGTTAAATTCTGCTTCCCTTCCTCCTGAAAAAAAGAAAGTCACGTGAGGATATTTTTCGGTTTCTGCAATACGGATTTGCCTTTTTCCTGCATTTTCGAGAACCTCACCCAGGGTATTTTTTAAATTATCTTTTTCGAAGATTACTTGAACCCCTGAATATTCTTTATCATATTTTGTTAATGTATAAAAGTGAGTATTCATTTTGAACATTTGATAGTCAGGAAAATCTTCCTGACTGATAACTCTTGTCAACTGCCTCCCTCGGTCAGTTCGAAAATTAAAAAATAAAACAACATCACCATCGCAGATCTGAATTGGTTTAATCTGAATGGGTAAAATAAATTCATCGGTCTGTCCAAGGTCATAGGCTGATTGAATTGCGTCAAAGGCACTGCCGTTATATTGTCTTCCTTCCCCACGTATAATTAGATTATAGGCTTTTTGAATTCTTTCCCACCTATTGTCTCGGTCCATAGCATAGTAGCGTCCACAAATACTTGCGATTTGGCCTGTAGTTTTTTTCATGTGCATATCTACATCTTGTAAAAAGTTTTTACCACTTTTGGGATCAGTATCTCTTCCATCAGTAAAGGCATGTAAATGAACATCATTAATCTTTTTTTCTGCAAATAATGTAAGTAATCCTTTTAAATGATTCAAATGACTGTGGACTCCTCCATCACTTACTAAGCCAATTAAGTGTAATCGTTTCCCATTGCAGTTTTTTATTAATTTTTGAAAGGTTTTATTCTGGGATATGCTTTTTTGCGTGATTGCCATGTCAATCTTTGCTAAGTCTTGATCTACAATTCGTCCCGCTCCTAAATTCATATGTCCCACCTCCGAGTTACCCATTTGACCTATGGGAAGACCAACGGATAAACCTGATGCTTCTAATTGCGAACTTTTAGAGTCCTTTTTTAGAGAATCCATAAAAGGAGTTTTGGCCATATCTGTAGCTGATACTTTTGGATTAGCAGCAATGCCCCAGCCGTCAAGTATCATAAGAACTGATTTATTCATTGAATTATTCACGACGTAAATGTACTTCTATCTGAAAAGTAATAAAAGTAAAATATCAAATACTCAAAGCACCTGCACTAATTTCAAACGGATGTTTTCCAGCTGTGAAAATGCGAGCTGATATATTACCTTTTAAAAAATGCTCTTTTCCATTAGATTCAATATAAGAACCTTCTCTTAGTCCTACTACAGGAGTTTTGTTATAAATGTGAAACTCTTGGATTCTAGTTTGTCTGGTTTCTCCCATATGAGTTGAACTCTCCGGTGGGTCTTGATAGTGGGGGTTAATGTTAAATGGAACCCAATTAAAGGCGTTAAATGTTTTTGGATATATTATCGGCATATCATTAGTTGTACCAATTGTTGAACCAGCAATATTAGTACCTGCAGAACTTCCCATGTAGGGTTTTCCAAGTCTCACATACTTATCGATTACTTCAAAGGAATCATTATCTATTAATGTCTTCAATAAAACAAATGTATTACCTCCGCCTGTGAAAAAACCACCAGCCTTCATTGCGGCATCGTTTGGGCTATCGAATGTGTGAATACCCCTTAGATCAATTCCCTCATCTTTAAAAGCATCAGCGGCAATGGCTGTGTAATCATCCCATGAAATACCTCCTGGTCGTGCATAAGGAATAAAAATAACGGGTCCATCTATATTTTTAAAATGATTAGTCCAGGCTTTCTTAAAATAACTTAAATAGGAATGGCCGTGAATAGAAGAAGTTGAGGCTAATAGTAATTTCATTTTCTGAATTTCCTTTTTCTTATTACGCCCTTTCTTTTTCTTTCATCATTTTTCTTCATATTTCCATAATAGATAGAGTTGATGCCATTGACCTGTTGAGTCCAAACCATGTGTAAGCCACTTTTAGGATGTGCAACTATACCGTTATAATCTCCAAAAAAATGATCTGGAGTAGGCGAAAAAGACTCTGCTAAGCCATGATGATTCCATGTAATTCCACCATCATGGCTATAACTATGAAAGGCTTGAGTTTCCCATGATGTTGTGTCTTTCTGTCCATATGCAATAATATGAAGAGAGTTATCTGAGGTATCTACAGTAAACCATGGCATAAAGTGGTGAATCACACCATTTGGATAGGGTATTTTTTTCTTAGTTGACCATTTTTTGCCTCCGTCAAACGATGTCATATGAGTCAACCATGATTTCCCATCTGATTGTTCACCAAATACTAAATGCAAATCACCATTTGTTAAAAATTTTGAAATGGGCATACCATTGGCTCGACCAAAACCAGGAATTTCTTGGGCCCAACCTCCAATATGAGTAACAATTGGTCGTTCACTTTTAAGCCAAGTTAAAGCCCCATCATCATTTGACCTATTTAACCAGATAGTATCTTGAAAACTCCAAATAACAATAACTCCACTGGTGGGATCAACTGCTGGAATTGCACCTTCGGTAGTATTATCATCATCAATACAATCGCCCTCGTTAGAGGATATAGTAATGGCCTTAGACCATGTCTCTCCGCGATCTAATGACTGAGAATATCTTATTCTAGAGCGGTATTTTGATTTATCACTTTCACCATATTTATCAAATTCAGTCCAAGAGACGTGCAATGTATTATTCTTATCAACGGCGATTCCTTCTTTATCTTGATCTTTTGGTGGATTATAACCAATACTACTTCCAGAACTCCATGTTACTCCATGGTCATCTGAATATTGTAAAACAATTCTATCGAGGTAGTCATCATCTTTTTTACCATTGGGAGTAGATAGATGTAAGAAATATGCTCTTCCATCATAGTCATACTGAATTATAGGATCTCCCCAAACTCCATAAGGGGAGGCTAATGTTTGATGACTCCAGTTTTCTAATCGAGTATTTCCGTTTTCATTTGTTCTATGAACTTGATCTAAAACAGAGCCTACTATAATTTGATTACCTTTTGGGTTTACAGCAATGCTTGGCTCACATGCCCACTCGTGAGGAGGGGTTTGAGTACTTATTGGATAGACTAGCCATTCGAAATTAGTTTCATTTTTTTCAATCTCAACTTTATTTAAACTTTGGGAATACCCCGAAAAAGATAAAAATAGTATTATCGTTACAAAATGTAAATTTTTTATATTTTTTCCCATTTCCATGTGTTTCCAGGTTTAATTCCCAATTTAGCACTAGTTCCACCAGAGATTTCTAAAACATAAATGGCTGGCTCCTCCGATGGTAGGGGGCTTTCATTCATGGGTTTAGCATTCTCCTTGATGCTTACGACTTGGTTTTTTGAGTTAATATAAATTATGTCAAGCGGTATGTAGGTGTTTTTCATCCAAAAACTTTGAATTTTCTCTTCCGGCATTAAGAATAGCATCCCTATATCTGTTGACATACTTTTTCTCCACATCATCCCAATCTGAATTTCTTTAGTCGTTTCGGCTAATTCTATCCTAAAGTCCCCAATTGTATCAGAATTCGTGTTTAAAAAATAACCTCTTGCTTCTTCTGAAAAAATCGGTTCAAATGTTTTTTTATTTATATTTTGAGATTTATTTGATTTTGAAGAATTTAATGATGGAGATACTTGAGCATATAAAAACATGCACAAGGCAATCAATAATACAATCCTCGTGATAATTTTTAAGTTTTTATTTTTTATCATTATTTAGGAATGGGTCCTGAGAGAGTTAATTACAAGATAAAGTCCAATTACGACAAGTGGTAAACTTAAAATCTGCCCCATATTGAAATCCATAGTTGCTTCAAATTGTTTCTGGTTTGCTTTTAAAAATTCCACAGCTATTCGAAAACCAAATATTAAAATAAGAAAGATGCCAAAAATTCTACCTCTATAATTTAACTGCCCTTTTTCCCCCAGTACTAGAAGTAATAAGAAAATAATTAAATAACCGGCAGCTTCAAATAATTGTGAGGGAAATCGAGGAATTCCATACATAATTAATTTATAGCTATTTTCTCCATTTGGAGAAAAATAAGAATCCTCAGGAATATATATGTGTCTATTATCTCGACTTTGAAAATTGAACAGTGGCATCATATGAACTTCTAAAAGAGATTGCACTGCTCCGATAGATATTCCTCCTGCCGGAGTTATTGTCATTTTATACTCAGGAAGATTAAGGCTATCTGTAATCATATAATTGCCGTTGGCTTCAAATTCCGTTTGTTCTATTGCATTTGAAAAATAAGAATCAAAATAATCTAAAACTGGCCTCATAAAAACAGTTTCTGTTGAGTGATTTACGGGATCTCCATAAATTTCTGAATTCGTAAAATTACCAAGCCGGATTAATGCTCCAGCCAATGCTACGGCAATCACAATTCTATCCATGAGCCAAAGAAATCCATATTTGATTTCTTTTAAGTTTCTTCTCGAGAAATAGTACAACGTTAATGGGATTACAATTGCTGCACCATGAGATGCTAATCCACCCTTCCAGGGCATAAATATTTCTATAATATTCATTTTGTAATAGGCCCAGTCATAGAAGAATACATGTCCAAGCCTTGCTCCTACAATGGTAGCTAAAACGGTGTATACAAGTAAATTATCTAGAGCTTCTTGTTTGATTCCTTCTTTTTGAAAGTATCGCTTCATCAAGTAGAACCCCCCTAGAAATCCGATAAAAAAAAGCATTTGATAGTAGCGTAAAAAAAGGGGTCCAATTTCAATTCCTCTTTCAGCTGCCCAGGTTAAAGTCAGTAGCATAAAACGAAGGTAGCATCTGATGAGTAATTTTGATGCAAATTGAAATGGCTAAGAGCAGAATTTTGATATAATTTATTTAAGTTTAGCAGATCTTTTTTTCTTAACTGGATCAAATCCATGCGTCCCCCCGGGATTACATCTGATAATCCGATTTAATGAAAGCCAACTTCCTTTGAGTGGGCCCCATTCTTTAATTGCTTGTGATGCATATTCGGAACACGAAGGGCTATGTCTACATGATGGCAAGGTAAGAGGTGATATAATGTATTTATAAAACCAAATAATAACAAGTAATGGAAGGCTTATTAAAAATTTAAATAACCTCATTAGTTTATCGAGAAATCACTGCCGTCGGCTCCATCTTTTATTGTGATTCCTGAATTAGATAATTTTTCTCTAATCGAATCACTTTTTGCCCAATCTTTTTTCTCTCTCGCATTTTTCCTTGTTTCAAAAACAATTTCCATTGCCGCTGTCAATGCCGTTTTATAATTATTTGAATCATCTACATGATCATTTGTCAAACCAAGGATATCATACATCCATAAGTCCATTTTTTTCGCGAGGAGAATGGCTCCATCTTGACCCAAAATATTAGGGTCTTTAGAATCATTCTGAATCACTTTAACAGCCTCAAAAAGATTCGCTATCAATTGTGGGCTATTAAAGTCATTATTCATAGTAGACTCACAAGATTTATGCCATTGGGCTATATCAAACGAACCTTTTTTTGGTCCATTCTTAGCTCTTTTTTCTAGGAGATTACGTGATGATGTAAGTCTTTTGTAACCCTTGTCAGCGGATTGAAGCGCATCGTTGCTAAAATCTAAAATTGATCTATAATGGGCTTGATGAATGAAAAATCGTGCAGTATTCGCTGTGTAAGATCGTGTTAAGTGCTCAGAATCCCCATTAAGAAGTTCTTTTGGTAGTAATGTGTTTCCGGTAGATTTAGACATTTTTTTACCATTTAAAGTCAGCATATTGGCATGAATCCAGTTATTTGCACCTTTCTTACCACTAGAACCGATGTTTTGAGCAATTTCGCACTCGTGGTGGGGGAATTTAAGATCCATACCGCCACCGTGGATATCAAAAGAGTTACCTAAATATTTTGAGCTCATAGCAGAACATTCAAGGTGCCAACCAGGAAACCCAATGCTCCAAGGGCTTGGCCATCGCATGATATGACCAGATGAAGCTTTTTTCCAAAGAGCAAAATCTAATGGAGACTTTTTGTCAGACTGTCCACTTAGATCTCTAGAGCCATGAAGCATATCATTAATATCTCTTCCTGAAAGTTCGCCGTATGAGTTATTTTTATTGTAATGAATTATGTCAAAGTATACGGATCCATTGGATTCATAGGCCCAACCGGAGTTTATTAGTTTTTTTATAATCTCAATTTGTTCTATTAAATGCCCCGTTGCTGTGGGTTCAATCGATGGAGGTAGAGCATTAAAAGCTCTCATTACATCATGAAATCCTAGGCTGTAGCGTTGAACTATCTCCATAGGTTCAATATTTTCAGCTTTTGCTTTGACAGCAATTTTATCTTCACCTTCGTCAATATCATCTACTAAATGGCCTACGTCAGTTATATTTCTTACGTATCTGACCTTGTAGCCTAAATATTTTAAATATCTAAATATGACATCAAAACTTAAAAAGGTTCTGACATTCCCCAAGTGTAAATCATTATAAACTGTGGGACCACAAACATACATGCCCACTTTGCCCTCTTCCACGGGAGAAAAGAGTTTTAGCTCAGAACTGAGGCTATCATATATGTGTAACTTCTCCATATTTAACTGTCGAAATTAGTTTCTAGTTGAGTGTAAGTTAAGAATGTTGATCTTAATGCCTCATCATTTTTAAATTTCCCGCCATATTCAGCAGTAACTGTGCTTGAGTCAATATCTCGAATCCCCCTGGCATTAACACATAAGTGTTTTGCATCGATTAAAACGGCAACATCGTCAGTTCCTAGGGCATTTTGCATAGCTGAAGCTATCTGTCTGGTTAATCGTTCTTGTACCTGTGGACGTTTTGCAAAAAAGTCAACAATTCTGTTCATTTTGCTCAGCCCGATCACTTTATCTTTAGATAGATAACCGATGTGTGCACGTCCTGTAATTGGCATTAGATGGTGTTCACATGTCGAGTAGACCACAATATTTTTCTCTACAAGCATTTCTCCATACTTGTAAGTGTTGTTAAAAGTATTTAAGGCTGGCTCTCTTATGGGATTAAGACCTCCAAAAGTTTCCTTAACATACATTTTTGCAACCCTTTTCGGGGTACCCTTCAGACTGTCGTCATTTAGGTCCATTCCAAGGGTTTCTAGTATTCCTTCCATATGTTTTTCTATGATATCCATCTTCTCTTCATCACTTTTTAAAAAAGCATCTTCTCTGATGGGGTTATCAAAACTGGAGCTTTGATGTTCGCTTTCTTCCGTTTTTTCGAAGGAATTCATATTATAATTGTTGAGTGTGAGTTAAAATATTGTAACAAGAAATATGTGCAATTGTTGATGTTTTTATTTCTGTCTTGTTAAATATTCTTTAGAAAGCGTAAAAGTACGCATCATTCAAAGTAAAAAGGTACTTTTGCAGCCATGAAATCAGCTATAATAATTACAGGAACAGGATCTGTTATTCCCGATGTGGTAGTTCCTAACAATGCATTTCTTGATCATGACTTTTTAGATGAAAATGGAAATTCTTTTGATTATGAAAATGATGTAATTATTGAAAAGTTTCAAAAAATAACTGAAATTACTGAACGTCGTTATGCTAGACCAGATCAAACGTCAAAAGATTTGGCGGCCGAGGCTGGTTTAAAGGCACTAAAGGATTCGGGTTGGAATAAAGAAGATTTTGATTTGTTAATTGTTGGACAAAATTTTGGTGATATTGACAATGGTTCTCGTGTTATGGAACAAATGCCAAGCATCGCATCAAGAGTAAAACACTTAATGGGTATTGAAAACCCCAATGTTGTTGCTTTTGATGTTTTAGCTGGTTGTCCAGGATGGATTCAAGGAGTTATAATTGCCGAAGCATATTTAAGAAGTGACATGGCAAAACGGGCTTTAGTAATTGGAACAGAAACACTATCTCGAATCGTAGATAAGCATGATAGGGACTCAATGATTTTTTCTGATGGGGCAGGTGCCGCCTGCTTTGAACTCCAGACGACAGAATTAGATAAGGGTATATTAGGCAGGGCAGCCTTGTCTTACACTAAAAATGAAGCATACTTTTTAAAATCTAACCCCTCGAATAATCCAAAATTAGACAGGAAGGAGAGGTTGATTAAAATGAAAGGCCGTAAGATTTATGAATTTGCAATTTCTAAAGTTCCTGATGCAATGAAAGCAGCTCTCGATAACGCTGGAGTGCATCTTTCAGAGGTTAAAAAGATTTTTATGCATCAAGCCAATGCGAAATTAGATTATTCTGTTGGGGAACGACTTTTTAAACTTTATGACATGACGCCTAATTTAGACGAGGTTATGCCTATGTCAATTCAGTGCTTTGGAAATAGTTCAGTTGCAACAGTTCCAACATTATTCGACTTAGTTAGAAAAGAGGAATATATGGGACATAAAGTAGAGGAAGGAGATATTTTACTTTTCGCATCTGTTGGTGCAGGAATGAACATTAATGCCTTTGTTTATCGGGTATAAATTATAATACCTGAAATAATAGGCTAGGTAATGATTTTTAAATATTTCACTTATCTTTTTTAGTCCATTACTCCTCTTAGATATGGAGTTCCTAAATTTATATTTCTTGCTTCAATCCGCTCAATAGAACCTTTAATATTTTCGAGCTTTTCCTGAAGTTTAGGAAGTGCTGCACGAACAATTCTTAATTGTTCGTGCATCGTAGAAGTTGGCTTTGAGCGCATTCCAAATGACCCCCAAGTAGCCATAGACAGACGTTCACCTAATCCAGGAAGAATCTCAAATTCGTGCTCGGAAATGTCGTTATCACCATTAAGTTCATTTAAAATATCTCTTAGTTTTATCTTCATTTGAATTAACGCTTCAAGATCATTAAGATTACCCTCGGGCGATAATTTCAGCGATTCTCCAAGTTTATCTGCGAGTTCCACGGTTTCGTTTAAGCTCATATCCAATCTATCATATGTTCTTAGAGTTTCATTTGATAATGATTGAAACTTTAAAAGCTCGTCATTTAAAGCGGGAAGAGATAGGTTGTTTAAATGATTAAGATTAAATTTTTGTTTTAATGATAATGTATCAAATACACCGTTAGAAAAAGAGATCAATTGAAAAAAGTATTCGCCTTCCGGTGCAAAATGAGCTCCTCTCTTTGGGTTGTCTTTTCGACTAACTCGACCATCCCATGTGTATCGCTGAACACCAATAGAATAAGGTCTTGCGATTCGACGAACGGACATTCCGTTTTCATCGCTAATATTTAATAGGACGTAGGGATTAATCTCGTGCTTTTCATTACGGATTTCACTTGCGGTTGGGTAAATAATATTGAGATTGTCTTTTTCTTTTTCTTGCCTTTTGGATTTCAGACTTTTCGGAGAGTCTTTAATATTGTAGGTAAAGGTTACTCCTAATTCAGGGTTATCCGCCATAAAATATTGTGCTCCTAAAAAGCCAGGTGGTCGATATCCAATCGGGCTTGCTTGATTGTATACGAGGCCGGGTTTTGTTTTGAAACAATATACTTTCTTTTCAAAATTCTCATCGGAGAATTCCCGCAATGGACTGTAGTCATCCATTATATAAAACCCTCTTCCAAATGTTGCTAAAACCAGGTCATTTTCGCGTCGTTGAATTTCAATATCTCGCACAGCGACTGTTGGCAGGCCTGATCCAAATTTTTCCCATTTTTCTCCTCCATTTGTAGTGACATAAATACCAAATTCTGTTCCTGCGAAAAGTAGAAGAGGGTTGACATGATCTTCCGCAATACTATAGACTGAACCTCTGTCTGGTAAATCCCCTGAAATATTAGACCATGTTTTCCCTTTGTTCTTACTCATCAAAATATATGGCTTGAAATCACCATTTTTATGATTGTTAAATGCTGCATAAACTACATCGCTCTCGTGCAGAGAAGATTTAATGTCATTTACATATGTTTTATTTGGGACAAAAGGGAACTTTTCAATCTTTTGCCAGGACCCACCATCATTTTCCGATATCTGTATTAAACCATCATCTGTACCGACATATAATAGTCCCTTTTGTAAGCTAGATTCGTGCAGGGCAACAATATTGCCATAAATAGTTGTGCTACCATTTTTTCCTATGGCATCAATACTCCAAACCTTACCCATTAGTGGTAATAGATTTCTATCTATTTTCCTTGTCAAGTCTCCTGAAATTGATTCCCATGAATTTCCTCTATCCGTACTTTTAAAAACTTTATTAGCTGCAAAATAAAGGGTTTTGTTGTCGTGCGGACTTATTAATAAAGGCGCATCCCAATTCCAACGAAGAGCTTCTTCATCCGGATTGGGAATTGGCTTTATGGGAACACCTTCACCACTTAATCTATCATAACGTTGAAGCCAACCATATTGGGCTTGAGCATAAACGATATTTGGATTTATGGGATCAACTTGGGATTCAAACCCATCTCCTGTTTGGGTTACAAACCAATCGCTATTTACAATGCCTCTGTCGTTAATAGTTCGACTAGGCCCTCCCAAAGAAAAATTATCCTGTGTGCCGCCATAAACATTGTAAAATGGACTCTCATTGTCTGTTGCCACTCTATAAAATTGTGTAATGGGTAAATTCGATTTAAAGTGCCATGAGCTTGCATGGTCCCAAGTTTCATATAATCCTCCATCACAACCCAGTATTAAATGATCTGGATTTTCAGGATCTATCCACGCCACATGATTATCTACATGTTTCCCTTTTTCTCCAAGTCTTTTAAAAGACTTTCCTCCGTCTGTTGACCATTGGGCGTATGTGTCCATACTATATATGGTATTTATATCATGTGGGGATGCAAATAATTCAACATAATAATTTCCGCTTGTCGAATGTCCACTTTGCTTGTTGAAGCTTGCACCTCGATTTATACTTTTATAGAATCCATGTCCTTCAATCATACAGTAAACCACATCTGGGTTTACCGGCGAAATAGCAATTGCAAATCGACCTTTATCTGAGCCTGGGATGCCATTTTTTAATTGAATCCAGTTTTCTCCACCATCCAATGATTTGTATAAACCACTTTCTGGTCCACCGGAGACATAAGTCCAAACCTTTCTTTGTCTTTGATGAGAAGTTGCATATAGAATATCTGGATTTCTAGGATCAAGATGAACTTCATTAAATCCTGTATGATCTGAAATATGTAGAACTCGCTTCCAATTCTTACCGCCATCCAAGGTTTTATAAATTCCACGTTCTCCCCCAGAGTTCCATAAAGGCCCGTAAGCGGCTACCCACAAAACATTAGAGTTAGTTGGGTGCACTTTGATCATTCCGATATGTTCAGAGTCTTTTAGCCCCATGTTTTCCCAGGACAAGCCTCCATCTTTTGATCGATATATACCATCTCCAAATGCGACAGATCGTTGATTATTATTTTCTCCTGTACCAATCCAAATATTACTAGAGTTATTAGGGTCAATTGTTACACAACCAATAGAATATGAACCTTCTCCATCAAATACTGAATTAAAAGTAAGACCATGATTTTTTGTAGTCCAAACTCCTCCAGAGGCAGTAGCAACTATCCAATTATCTCTATCATCTGGATTAATAGCTAAGTCTGCAACACGTCCAGATGTTACAGCGGGTCCTATTGAACGCCATTTGAATGATTTCGTATTTTGGCCGTAGGCTGAAAATATAGCGAAAAGAAAAATTATGGATAATTTATATGCCTTCATTTTCCGAAGATACTACGAGAAATTTTTATCGCAATCTTAAGCTATAAGTAGTTATAAATGCTGTTTGGTTTGAAATCAAGCTCCAGGGATCAGAATTAACAGGATGGTATACACTTCCATTCCTTGTGGTATTCGAAAGTGCGAAGTCAAGATTCCAGAGTGAGCCACGCATTCCCATGCCTATGGAGTATTGATTATATGAACTATGATCTGAAAAAACACTTCCGTTTCCTGAGTGACGATAACCTGCTCGATAACTCCAAATTCCTTTTCTGAATTCGCTTCCGAATTTGAATTCATTTATGCTATTTAACTCTTCGCTAATTTCATCACCTACTCCTGACCAGTCAATCGGATTTTGGATTGGTAATTTTATTTTAGGATAATATTTATACTCTGCAGAGATGAAACCTCTTCTATCAAAAACATAAGCGAGAGATGTTCCGATAGATTGAGGGTTAACAACTTCAAATTGAACATTTTGATATAGTTCAAATGCTTCGTCATTATCTGCGTCATAAAAACTAGAGTTAAAGAGTAAGTTATATTTCCAGTTCATCTTAGCTACTGAAGCACTATTCCAATAGGTGCCCCACCTCAAGAATTTAGTTAATTTGACAACCGACCCTAGACGGACTCTAAAGCCACTACTTTTGGCACTGTCGGTAAGATTCATTGAAAAGCTTTTTGTAATTCCATTTGTTGAAAAACTATTTTCATTTATTGATAGTGCATCAATGGTTCTTTGGTTAAAAAACTCAAATCCATACCCTAGAACTATATTTTGTAATCGAATGGCACCAGTAATCTGAGTCTGATTTTTTACAATTTCCCTAGTTAAGCTGATAAGATTTTGTTCAGGTAAGCCCTGTGCTAATGGGTACCATCCAAAAGCTGTATCGTATTCTAAAATATAAGCTTGGTAAGCACCATAGGCTTGGTAATTCCCCTCTTCTAAAAGAGACTCGGGTGTATTATTTTTGGCAGTCTCTAGCCAGTCATCAATTATTGAACTATTAGGCGATAATTTGTTTTGTCGCCATGGTGAGGGTTTCCATTTTGATTGTCTAAAATCAAAACTAAAGCTAAATACTCCCCCTTTAATATCCTTTGCGCTTCCAAAATGAAATTGTGGTAATGAAGCATCTTGTTGGAGACCATCAGTAATTATATTTTGCGCCAAGCCTGAGATGGATATTTCACCGGCTCTATATGTAGCTGCATTAGCTGGGTTATCCATTATTGATGAAGCGTCATTTCCCAGTGCAGAAAGGGCTCCTCCGGTTCCTGTGTATCTCGCACTTCCGAGCCATGGAGATGTCTGAAAGGTGGAGAAGTGAAGAATAGATTGGCTGAATAAATTTAACTGCAAAACGGTTAAAAGTATTAAAACGAGCAATCTCATTTTCCTCCTCTTTTAGATGTAGAAGATCTCGTATTAGAAGATCTCGTATTCGAAGATCTCGTATTCGAAGACCTAGTATTAGAAGATCTCGTATCAGAAGATCTCGTATTAGGAGATCTGGTATTAGGAGATCTGGTATTAGGAGATCTGGTATTAGGAGATCTGGTATTAGGAGATCTGGTATTAGAAGATCTGGTATTAGAAGATCTGGTATTTAGAGGTCTATTGTTTAGAGATCCAGAATTATTAGACCTATCATTACTATGCTTTGCATTTGATGCATTTCTGTTATTATCATTTAATCGATTTGATTCTATATCTTCTTTGAGTTCTAGTAATGAAGTAAACTTCTTTTTCTTTCCAGACTCAGACTCAATGTTGAACATGTCTAAATCGCCAACTTTCATTTGAATTTCTTGAATATCACTTCTAGATTCCGTTATTTTAGGATTTAGGACTCGACCACCATTAAGTTTATTTGTTATACTTGGTCTTCTAGCGGGTGAACCACTATTTAAATTGAGTCTGCGAATAGAAATATTTGATGTTACAGGATCGGGGCTGCTGCTCCCGTTATTGTCTATATTATTCCAACCGTTGTTATTATTCCATTCATTGTTACAGCCAAAACAGTTATATGTATTTCCGTACCATGAATTATTAAATCCATAACCATACCCAAACCTCCGATAACTCCATGGATCATTGAGCCCATAGGGATTATTGAATCCATAATTCCAATTGTTGTTTAATCCATAAGAATAACTGTATCCATAATTCCATGGGTTATTAAAACCATGGTAATAAGAAGGAAAAAATGGATTTTTATTGTAAGACCAATTCCTCCTTGTTGACCTGAAAGAAATATAGGGGCTTGAATATCTCCAATTCTCTGCGTCAAAGTAACCCTCTTCATATCCATCATGAAAATCATCTTGAGCGTATGAATTTGAATAGGCATCTTCTAAACTTAAATAGCCAAAATATTGATTCGGATAAGGGTTCCATGAATAAATACCGTCATCAAATGAACTCAGTTCATTTGGATTCTGAATCAAACAGCTAGTTAAAGTTAAAATGCTTAAAAGAGTTAAAAACTTGTGTCTCATGATGAAGTACCTTTGCCTTAATATATAATTAGTAATTCAAAATCTATACCATTTAAAAATGGCAAAGAACCTTACCCCTAGAAAAAACGATTACAGTCGTTGGTATAATGATTTGGTTATTCAGGCTGATTTAGCCGATAATTCCGGCGTTAGAGGATGTATGATAATTAAACCATATGGCTTTGCGATATGGGAAAAAATTCAAGCTGAACTTGATCACCGCTTTAAGGAAACAGGTCATGTTAATGCCTATTTCCCCTTGTTTATCCCGAAAAGTCACTTTTCAAAAGAAGCAGATCACGTTGAAGGTTTTGCCAAAGAATGTGCCGTTGTAACTCATTATCGGTTAAAAAACAATCCGGATGGACCCGGAATTGTTGTTGATGAAACAGCAAAGCTAGAAGAAGAATTAATTGTTAGACCTACTTCTGAGACCATTATTTGGGATACATATAAAAAATGGGTTCAGAGTTACAGAGATCTGCCAATTTTAGTTAATCAGTGGGCAAATGTCGTGCGGTGGGAAATGCGTACCCGTCTATTTTTAAGAACATCTGAATTCCTATGGCAGGAAGGGCATACAGCTCATGCTACCGAAAATGAGGCGATTTTTGAAGCAAAACAGATGCTTGATGTTTACGGAGATTTCGTTGAGGAGCACATGGCTATCCCTGTAGTTCGAGGCACTAAGTCATCTAATGAGCGATTTGCTGGAGCGCTAGAAACCTATTGTATTGAAACGTTGATGCAGGATGGTAAAGCTCTGCAGGCAGGCACTTCTCATTTTCTTGGTCAGAATTTTGCCAAAGCATTTGATGTTAAGTTTCAAGATAAGGATGGCGAAATGAAGTATGTTTGGGGAACTTCGTGGGGAGTTAGTACAAGATTAATGGGAGCTTTAATAATGACTCACTCTGATGATAACGGTTTAGTCTTACCTCCTAAATTAGCTCCGACTCAGGTGGTTATTATTCCAATTTACCGAAGTGAAGAGGAACTCCTAAAGCTAGATGCGGTAGTTAAAGGTCTTTCAGAAAAGCTGAAAAAATTAGGTATCCGGATCAAATATGACAACAGAGATAGCTACAAGCCTGGATGGAAGTTTAATGAATATGAGCTTAAAGGTGTGCCTGTTAGAATTGCGATTGGACCCCGTGATTTAGAGAGAGGAACAGTTGAAGTCGCTAGACGTGATAATTTGTCAAAAGAGTCTGTTAAGTTGGAAATAGTAGATTCGCACATTGAGTCACTACTTAATGAAATTCAGGAACAATTATTTATTAAAGCCAAAGCATCATTGGAGGATAACATACATATTGTTGATAATTGGGACTCTTTTAAATTAGCGTTAGATAAAGGAGGTTTTGTTTCTGCTCATTGGGATGGAACATCAGATACTGAAAATAAAATCAAAGAAATAACTAAGGCAACGATAAGATGCATTCCCTTGAATAATGAAAAAAAAGATGGGTTGTGTATACTTACCGGTAACCATTCTAGTGAAAGAGTTCTTTTTGCAAGAGCATATTAAATTAAATATGCTAGTGAACTAATGCAGATTTTGTAATACATTTGCACTCCCAAAATCATTTGGCCCGTTCGTCTAGCGGTTTAGGACATCTCCCTTTCACGGAGAAGATCACGGGTTCGAATCCCGTACGGGTCACAAAAAAAAAGAAGAGAACATAGAAAAAATATATTATGGCAAATCATAAATCAGCAATAAAGAGAATACGTCAAATGCATAAGAAAAGTGTGCACAACAAGTATTATCATAAAACTACTCGTAATGCTATTCGCTCGCTGAGAGTTATGACCGATGCGGTTGCTGCTGCGGTTCAATTGCCATTGGTGTCATCAGCTCTTGATAAACTGGCTAAGAGAAATATTATTCATAAGAATAAAGCTTCAAATTTAAAGTCTAGTTTAACGAAATATGTCAATAGCTTAAAATAGCATTTTAATTTTGACAAGCCGCTTTAAATGAGCGGCTTTTTTTTTACCCATTTGCATATTCTATTATTTTAAATTATAATTTCGGTTTTAAAGATTAGTTTAGCTATGCCTTTAGGCTGATTGGTTATTTATCAGGATGTTTTATGATTGCACATATCGTTGGCGCTCGACCACAGTTTATTAAACTTTTACCATTATATAGAGCTTTAGGTAAAGAAGGGGCGCCGCAATACATCATTCATACAGGGCAACATTGGGAAGAGGGGATGAGTGACGTCTTCTTTAATGACTTTGGAATTAAACCAGACTTCGTTTTTAAATGGGATCCTCCATTAAAAGGAGAAACATTTTCATTAAAAATGCTGGATCTCTTAAAGACTCACTTGTCTTCTGTTAGCCCAGATACTGTTGTTGTATATGGTGATACTAATTCTACAATTCTAGGAGCCATATCAGCAAATAGGTTGAGATTACCTTTAGCTCATGTTGAAGCGGGACTAAGAAGTTTCAATACTAATATGCCAGAGGAGTCTTGCAGATTAAATACAGATCTCCTTAGTGATTGGCATTTCGCTCCATCGAGTAGTGCGTTTTTCCAATTAAAGCGTGAAGGGCTAGATCGTGGCAAACTTCATACTATTCTCTCAGGAGATATCATGCTAGATAACCTAAAGTCAAGGAAAAAAAAGTCTTTTTCTCCGAGGAAAATACTCGTTACGCTGCACAGAAATATAAATGTTGATGATGTAAAAATCAGAAATAAAATAATTGCAGCTCTAGATAAAATATCTAAAGATTATCTTTTGATTTGGCCAATTCATCCTCGATTGCGACAGTTCATTAATTCAAATGATTTGCCGAAAAATATTAATTATATCGATCCTTTAAGCCATGGGGATTTGATTAAGGAACTTGAAGATTCTGAGTGGGTTATTACTGATTCTGGTGGTCTACAGAAAGAGGCATATTTTTTAAAAAGACCCTGTATTGTTTTGCGATCGGAAACTGAATGGAAAGAGCTTTTGGATACTGGTAATTCATTTCTTATCGATCAAAATGAATACAAATCCTCAAAAGAAATGGCTTTTTCCATTATGAGAATAATTAGCGAGTATGTTCCAAAAGAATTTACACCTATCTATGGAGATGGAAATGCAGCTGAAAAAATTGCTAAAGCTTTATGGGTCGGTGAAAAATCTATAAGCCCGAACTTATTAACCCTTAACGGAGATGAAAATGATAATCGATTAATGTTTGTAGGTGAAATAATTCGCCGCATCACCGGAATTAAATTAAGTTGGAGTGAAGAGGGAATATCATGGCCAAAAAGTAATTTATGGGCTTCAGATGAAGCCATGGAGCTCTGGACAAATGAAAGTAATTTTCTCACAGCGGATATGCAGAATGATTATTTGGCATTGATTGCATACGGTGCAAGTAGAAGCGAGGAATGGAATTCAACAGCACTTGATGAACATGGGCGTTTTTATGGTGATAATTATTGTCGATCTTTTTTAGATAAAGAAAGTCACCCCGGTATTCCAGAGCTACATGTTTTAGCTGAGAAATTCATTCAACATTTTAGACCAGAATTCACTCTTGCGTCGAGAGATACTCCTCCTGTAACTATCGTTGTTGATATAGACCACCTGTATGCGTTTAAAGGATACGGAACTATGCACAGGAGTTTAGGATTTATAATAGATTTGATTTCCGGAAAATGGAGAAGATTAAAAGCACGTTTTGATTTAATTGACCCCTTTGATTCAATCGAGAACTTCATCTGGTTTAAAAAAACATACTCAGAAATTAGATTTCAATTTTTTGCTTGGATAGGGCCATCAAGAGGCGAATTTGACCGGGGACCAAGTATTACGAGTAAAAAAGTTCAGGCAGGAATGCGAAAAATATTTAAGCATTTTCCTAGTATGGGAATTCACCCAACTTATTCAGGACATGAACTTGATTCAAATTGGTTAAAGACTGAGACTGATATTTTAATTAATTTGCTTGGGCAAAAAGTAGTTCGCTCGAGGTTTCATTTTTTAAGGATGAGGATACCAGAAACATTTAGTGCATTAGAGAACTCAAATGTTCAAGAAGATTGGAGTTTAGAATACCCAAACACGGCAGGATACAGATCGGGTATAGGGGTTCCGTTTCCTGTATGGTTCGGTGGAGACAAGGGTGCTATTGATAACTATGGTTTACCGTATCTGACATGGGTTCCTGTTGCAGTGATGGATCAAAACCTTATGGATTTGACTTCCAGTGAAATAATTTCTTTTTTACAAGAATGGAAAACTCTTGCAGATCGCTATGGCGCTAGCCTGACAATAGCTACTCACTGGCGATTATTTGGCCCTAATATGAATATGAATCGAGAGAATAGAAAATATATCAATTGGCGAAAAGGAATTAAGGATTATCTAAACTCAACTAGACAATGAGGTGGCAGGAAGGTGACTGGTCGATGGAATTTTGGGATAAACTGTATAGGGAATCGCCGGAAAAATATCCTTATGATACTGAGGGTTATGGCGATGCTTTAGGTATTCAATGGGGAGCAATAGTTGGGGAAGATATAGCTATTCCTATTGCATTTAGAAGAGTCTTCGGGCTTAGAACAGGGTACTTGCCTTTTGGAATTCAACAATGGGGCCCAATTGGAAGATCTGCGAGTAGCAAAAAACATATATTAAAAGCATTAGATTCAATACCTAAGAATTTTAAGAAAATAGATATTTCTTTTCATCGACCTAGTGACTGGGGGAAGATCAAGAAAGGTTGGCATTTTAAGAATTATAGATTACAACGTTTTACTATCGCCCCCAATTATGAGTTAGAATTATCTCCCGGATATGAAAAGATTCATGCTAATTATAGTAAACAGATAAATAGAAATATAAAATCTTCCTTGAAACAAAAGCTTACTCTTTTTGAGCATGATACACCAGATGTATTAATTCGCGAATTCAAGCAATATCAAAGTAAGCGCTATTCCGTTTCTGATAAATTTATCACTTCCTTAAGTCAAGTCATGTATCATCTTCTTCATAAAGGCAAAGGTGCTGTTTGGACTTTATACGGTTCTGGTAATCGCTTTCATGCAGGTATTTTTGTTGCTTTTTCTGGAAATAGAATTGTCTTATTGTTTAGTGCAGTTTCGCAAGAAGGTCGAGATAGTAATGCTATGAGTCAATTGATTAATGAATTAATTATATTCTCATGTGGACGGTGGGAGATTTTTGATTTTGAAGGGAGTAAAGAATCTGGTCTATCAAGGTTTTATTCTGGATTTGGGGCTCAAATAGTGCCATATGTTAGATATCAAAGATGGGCTATACTGTAAGTCTTACTCAAATGTCGTATTTCGTGGCTTTAGAAAAGCATCGAAATTTTGCTCGTGCCGCAAATGCATGTTCTGTATCACAACCAACTTTGAGTTCCCAGTTTCAGAAAATGGAAGATGCCTTAGGAGTTTCTTTGGTAAATAGGTCAATTCAACCTTTAGAGTTGACTCCGGTCGGGGGTCGTGTCTATCAACAGATTCGAAAAATCCTTTTTGAAGCTGGTGAATTGGGAAATATAATTGAGGGTTATAAAACCCCACTGAGAGGTTTATTAAAAATAGGATGGATGTCATTAAATCAGCCACCATGGTTGGCGGATACTTTACATCGTTTTATTCAGTATAATTCCAAAATAGAAGTTGAAATAATACATCTAGATCCCTTACTGTCAGATCTCGAACAGCAAAAAAATAAATTAGATGTAATTATTTTTTCTGAATATTCTGAAACAATAAAAGATGAATATGATCTTTTGTTAAAAGAAAGTTGTTGGATTCTTCTCCCAGAGAATGATAGCCTATTAAATCAAAATTCTGTAAATATTAGGAAGTTAAGAGAATCAAATAATGTTGTTTTGACAGCTCAATATCAAATGACTTCCAAGTTGTTGGAGCAAGGAATTCGATGTAATATTAAAAATTTAACTTTTACAGACAGTCATTGGTATTCCATCATTGCTGCTTCAAGGAAAGGCCTGGGTGTTCCTTTTTTGCCTCAGTCTGAAATTTATCGACTTAACGCCGAAGAGCGTTCGCGTTTAAGACGCCTAGAGATTCAGGATTACTCTTATAAATGGTTAGTTAAGTTTTTTCCATGCGAAAATAAAGAGGCATTAAATGCTTTGCTTTTGAGCTTTAATCATTCATACAATAATGAATATTTTAACTAAGCAAAAAAGTATACTAAAATGAGGTTTTATTTCAACTGTGATAAACAAATTCTAAAAAATGAAACTTGTACTAGCTACTCAAAATAAAAATAAGCTAAAAGAAATTCAGGAATTATTACCAATTCATTGGAATGTTGTAACCTTAGATCAATTAGGAATATTCGATGAGCTCTCCGAAACTGGAGAAACACTTGAGTTTAATGCACTTGAGAAAGCTAATTATGTTTTTGAAAAAACAGGATTGCCAACATTGGCAGATGATAGTGGACTTGAAGTAGAGTCTCTTTTTGGAGCTCCAGGTGTTCATTCTGCGAGGTACGCGAGTGACCTGAAAAATGATTCAGCAAATCGAATCAAATTATTGCAAGAATTGAAATCGACTAATAATCGGCGGGGTCAATTTCGTACAATATTGGCATACAGAGATAATAAGGTTTCAAAATTATTTGAAGGAGTTGTTCAGGGTATGATTTCGAGAGAAGAAATTGGTGATAATGGATTTGGTTATGATTCTATTTTTAGCCCTCTAGAATGCAATGATTTAACATTTGCTCAAATGGATTTAAGTACAAAGCAAAAAATAAGTCATCGTTCAAAAGCAATTAAGCATTGGTTACTATGGGTTTTGAACGAAAAATAGTGATTCGAACACTTCCATATCTTCTGGTGCTATCAAAGTTTTGGTACTCATTGAAATCATGGTGCCCTCCATGTTCTAGAATAAAAACCCCATTTTTTTTTAGCTTTTCAGGGATGTGATCAATTAGTTCATTGTAATTGTCAAAATCATAAGGAGGGTCAGCAAAAATAAAGTCCCACAATCGTTTATTCCGTTTTAAAAATGTTATGGCATCACTTACTTTGGTATGTATTTCATCATAATTAAGTTCTGAGGCAATTTTATTTATGTACTTAATACAATTTAGATGAGAATCTACACTGGTGACGTCAGAACAACCTCTGCTAGCCATTTCAAAACTAATATTACCAGTTCCGCAAAATAAATCTAAAGCTGTCGATGAATCCCATTCTAGATAATTTTCAATAATATTAAAAATACCC
>MDSY01017478.1_pt1 | contig 62558 bp, 59 predicted proteins | sample 811131 | NCBI WGS metagenome assembly MDSY01 (sample SAMN05326643, study PRJNA326480) | marine metagenome | isolation source: seawater | place: Atlantic Ocean: South West | collected 2010 | reverse complement strand
TTCAATATGTTAATAACTGCCAGCCAAAAATATTAACTAAGTTTTATAATCCACAGAGTTTATTTATATCTTGTTGTATTTTATCGTTATTATCACAATGTTGGCTTGTGTTGTCGAGAATTTTTTATTTATTATCTGTGGATAGTTCTTACGTTAAGGTCTATAATACGTTTTTTTTGCCGTTGCTGGTTGCTGTTTCACCGCGCGTTTGCATTTGTTTAGGAGTTGTTGTTTTGCCCTCTTTGTCTTGCCGCCATATTTGGGATCGTTGCGTCGATTACTTAGAAGATGAACTCTCATCGCAACAATTTAACACTTGGATTCGACCTCTTCAGCTCGAAAACACGGACAACCACATTCACCTTTTGGCCCCTAATCGGTTTATTCGCGACTGGGTCTCCGATAAATTCATGGCTCGCATTAATGAGCTAACGGTGATGCTTGCCGAAGACAAGGCGTTACCCCAGGTGTCAATTTCAGTTCACGCGCCCTCTAGTCGTGCGCCTACGTTGGCCACTCCTCGACAGCCCATTGATTTGTCGGCGAATCCAACCGTCCCTTTGGCCCATCACGATGCGGTTGCAGTAACTGGCGATTCTGTCCCGCCAATTGAGCGTCGAGGTCGTCCTCGACACACGGCCCCTTTACACACCGAGCCATCACCGCCTTCGCCATTATATGCGCCGCCAACAAGCCCTCAGCGTGTTCGGCGTATTCGTGACGATCCAGAGCCTCACGGCCATCAAAGTAATTTAATTCCTGCCTATCGGTTTGATAATTTTGTTGAAGGTAAATCGAATCAACTTGCCCGTGCTGCTGCAATGCAAGTGGTGGAAAACCCTGGCGGCTCTTACAACCCGTTATTCTTATACGGCGGTGTTGGCCTAGGGAAAACCCATTTAATGCATGCCGTGGGCAACGCGCTTCAGGACGTCAAGCCTAATGCAAAGGTCGTTTATTTGCATTCAGAGCGATTTGTTGCTGATATGGTGAAAGCGCTACAGTTAAATGCTATTAACGATTTTAAGCGGTATTATCGTTCGGTTGATGCCTTGTTAATTGATGACATTCAGTTTTTTGCTAATAAAGAGCGGTCTCAAGAAGAGTTCTTTCATACGTTCAATGCGCTTTTAGAGGGCGGTCAGCAAATGATTTTGACTTGCGATCGTTACCCAAAAGAGCTGCGCGGTCTCGAAGAGCGGTTAAAATCGCGTTTTGGCTGGGGTTTGACGGTCTCTGTTGAGCCGCCAGAGTTAGAGACAAGGGTTGCTATTCTCATGGCTAAGGCCGAACAAGCAAAAGTAAACCTGCCGAATGAGGCTGCCTTTTTTCTGGCACAGAGAGTACGGTCTAATGTAAGAGAGCTAGAAGGGGCGCTCAAAAGAGTGATAGCGAGCGCACACTTCACAAAAGAAGCAATTGATATTCCGCTCATTAAAGAGTCCCTTAAAGATTTGTTGGCTCTTCAAGACAAGCAGGTCAGTATCGACAATATTCAGCGTACCAGCGCAGAATATTACAAAATTAAAGTGGCCGACCTTATGTCCAAGCGTCGAAGTCGTTCAGTGGCCAGGCCTCGGCAGATGGCCATGGCATTAGCCAAAGAACTTACCAATCATAGCTTACCTGAAATTGGTGATGCCTTCGGTGGCAGGGATCATACAACGGTGCTGCATGCGTGTAAAAAAATTAAAGAATTACGGGACACCAGTTCGGATATTCGTGAAGATTATCAGAACCTTCTCCGAACGCTGGCTACATAAGAGCTTGAATGTTTAAATGCAGTACAACCACTCAAATTTTTAACGGAGCTTAACAATACAATGAAATTTACGGTTTCAAGAGAACAACTATTACGCCCCCTTACCTTGGTCGCTGGTGCGGTTGAGCGTCGGCAAACGATGCCAATTTTAGCTAATTTACTGATTAGAGTCAGTGGAGACGTTCTTTATATTACAGGGACCGATCTTGAAGTTGAGCTGAGTGCCACCATTGCGCCCATCAATCCTGCTGAATCGGACGGTGATATCACAGTGCCAGCAAGAAAGCTGGTTGATATTTGCAAATCATTGCCTGATGGCAGCGACATCAGTTTTGAGCTTGATGGCGGCAAAGCGGTTGTAAAAAGTGGTAGAAGTAAATACACGCTTTCGACATTAGCGGCTACGGACTTTCCATCTGTTCAGCGTGACGACAGTGCTTTTTCCGTCACAGTGAATCAGGGTGATTTTGCTCGATTGCTCAGCCGTACGTCTTTTTCTATGGCGCAGCAAGATGTCCGTTACTACCTAAATGGCATGTTGTGGGAGTTATCGGGCAAGACATTTAAGTCGGTAGCTACCGACGGTCATCGCCTTGCCATAGCGCACGTTGATCTGGTCGATGAGGTTGAGGGCGATACACAGCAATTTATAGTGCCTAGAAAAGGGGTTGTTGAACTGACTCGGCTGCTCAGTGACGAATCGGCTAATATCACCGTAGAATTTGGTTCAAACCACGTACGAGCCTCGACAGAGGGAATGGTTTTCGTCTCAAAACTAATCGACGGAAAATTTCCTGACTATGAGCGCGTGTTGCCCAAAGGAGGCAACAAGCTTGTTGTCGCCAATAAAGAAGATTTAAAAGCGGCATTATCAAGGTCGGCTATTCTATCCAATGAAAAATTCAGGGGTATTCGCTTCACGCTTAGTAGTGGCTTGGTGGGTATTCAGGCTAATAATCCCGAGCAAGAAGAGGCGCACGAAGAGGTTTCTGTTAATTATCAAGGGGATACGGTTGAAATGGGTTTTAATGTCAGCTATCTGATTGAAGTGTTGGGTGTGTTGGGTAGCAAAGAAGTGAATATGACCTTATCTGATTCTGCAAGCAGTGCTCTGATTCAAGATGGTAACACGGACAACAATGCACTTTATGTAGTGATGCCGATGCGATTATAGTAGGGCTTATTATTATTTCTTTACCCTTTTTTAAACTGGGCCGTATGCCTCGGTTGGATTGTTGCAGAGCTTGTTTCACGTGAAACTTTTAACTTTAGCCATTTCTGGCGTTAGAAACATCGTTTCCTCCAATATCACGGACTTAGAAGACGTGAATATCTTTACTGGCATGAACGGTGCCGGTAAGACTTCGGTGCTCGAGGCTATTTATATTTTAGGGTTGGCACGATCGTTTCGTGGAACCCAACTTCAGCCGGTAATCCATTATTCATCAAATACCTGTACGGTGTTTGGTGAGCTCTTGTCCAGTCATGAATCTCACCCCGTTGCGCTAGGCGTCAAACGCGCTAAGAAGGGGGGTTATAAAATCCGAGTGGCTGGAAACGATGAAAAAAGCCTAGTCCGCCTAGCAGAATTACTGCCTTTGCAATTGATTAATGCTGCCTCTTATTTATTGCTTGAGGGTGGCCCCAAACAAAGGCGTCAATTTATTGATTGGGGTGTGTTTCACGTGGAACAAGAGTTCTATGGTGCGTGGAGACGCATGCAGCGGGCATTAAAGCAAAGAAATAGCGCCTTACGGTCTGGTCAGTCAACTAACACCTCGCTGGTTGCCTGGGATAATGAGTTTATTGACGCCGCGTCAAAAGTGGACATTGCAAGGCAGCGCTACTTTTCTAATTTTATAGGTGTTTTTTACGATTTATTGCATTATTTATTACCAGACAGCGGCTTAATGGCTTCTTATGAGCGCGGCTGGAGTGCCGAGCAGAACCTCAATGATGTTCTGCTCGGCGCCAGACAGAAAGATGTCAAACGCGGTTTCACGCATTTTGGCCCCCATCGTGCTGATCTGAAATTGACGATTAATGGGTTAGCTGCAGGCCAAGTACTTTCAAGGGGGCAGCAAAAACTCGTTGTTTGTGCATTGAAGTTGGCCCAATGCCAACTTATGACAAAAGATGCAAACAAAAATTGTATTTTATTGATTGATGATCTGCCTGCAGAGATAGACTCCGTGCATCAAGCCAAGCTTTGCGAAGTACTTGACGGGTTAAATCTACAACTTTTTATGACTTGTGTGGAAGCCGCAGATTTGGTGAAACAACCGTGGACGGACAAGAAAAACATAAGGGTCTATGACGTGGAAAAAGGTGATATATCAATGTCGAGTGCTGGCGTCTTCGCCTCATAAATACTGCGGTACAATCAGCCATAAACTACCGCTTTAAGGTGTTGACTCTGCCCACCGATAAGCCGACAATCATTCATAATCTTTTTATAAGCGGTTGATTTTCATTGGGTTAGCAAAAATTTCCGACCAATGAAACCAACACTAATTGATCAAAAAACAACCAGCTATAGTGGGGCTCATACGATGACAGATGCCAGTGTTGGAGAATATGATTCTTCGAGCATAACCGTACTTAAAGGGCTAGACGCCGTTCGCAAACGGCCCGGCATGTACATTGGTGACACTGATGATGGCACGGGTTTGCACCACATGGTTTTTGAGCTGGTCGATAACTCGATTGATGAGGCGTTGGCAGGCTTTTGTTCTCAAATTAAAGTTACTATTCACCCCGATAATTCAATAACAACATCCGATGACGGCCGAGGCATTCCTACGGACATTCACGAGGAGGGCGTATCAGCTGCTGAAGTGATTATGACGGTATTGCATGCCGGGGGTAAATTTGACGATAACACCTATAAGGTCTCGGGCGGCCTGCATGGTGTGGGTGTCTCGGTAGTTAATGCCTTGTCGTCAGAATTAACACTAACAATTCGGAGAAAAGGCAAAGTCTTTGAGCAGGTTTATCGACATGGTGTGCCCGACGCACCATTGGCTGAAATAGGTGAAACAGATGGATCTGGCACGGCTGTTCACTTTCAGCCTTCTACAGCCACATTCACCAACATTGAATACCACTACGAAATCTTAGCCAAACGTTTGCGTGAATTGTCATTTTTGAATTCTGGTGTGAATATTTTATTAACGGATGAGCGTACCGGAAAATCGGATACCTTTTGTTATAAAGGAGGTTTACGGGCGTTTGTAGAGCACTTGAACACCAATAAAACACCGATTAATACAGGGTTATATTTTACCACTTTTTTCGAAGACATTGGGGTTGAGGTTGCTCTGCAATGGAATGACGGGTTCCAAGAGAATCTTTATTGTTATACCAATAACATTCCACAGCGTGACGGCGGCACACATTTAGCCGGCTTTCGATCAGCCTTGACGCGAGGATTGAACGCATACATTGAAAAAGAAGGCCTGGGTAAAGGGGCTAAAGTGTCAACCACGGGTGACGATGCTCGAGAAGGTCTTACAGCAATAGTGTCAGTTAAAGTTCCTGATCCAAAATTCTCATCACAGACGAAAGATAAGCTTGTTTCATCAGAAGTGAAGTCTGCTGTAGAGCATGCGATGGGTGAAAAGCTCTCTGAATATTTATTAGAGAATCCACAGGAAGCGAAAGCCATCGTCGGCAAGATGATAGATGCTGCCAGAGCTAGAGAGGCAGCAAGAAAAGCTCGAGAAATGACTCGCAGAAAAGGTGCGCTAGACATAGCGGGCTTACCAGGAAAACTTGCTGACTGCCAAGAGAAAGATCCTGCACTTTCAGAAATTTATATTGTCGAGGGAGATTCTGCAGGTGGTTCGGCTAAACAAGGGCGGGCTAGAAAAACACAGGCTATTTTACCGCTTAAGGGAAAGATCCTAAATGTAGAGAAAGCGCGTTTCGATAAAATGTTAACCTCAGCCGAGGTAGGCAACCTTGTCACCGCACTGGGTTGCGGCATTGGCACATCAGAATTTAATGCCGATAAACTACGTTACCACTCTATTATTATCATGACTGATGCGGATGTTGATGGCTCACACATTAGGACATTAATCTTAACGTTCTTCTTTAGGCATATGCGAGAGCTTATCGATCGTGGCCACATATTTATCGCGCAACCGCCATTATATAAAATCAGTAAAGGAAAGCAGCAAAGTTATTTAAAAGATGAAGCAGAGCTAGATAGTTTCTTTACCCAAGTGGCGTTAGAAAATGCAGAGTTATACATAAATGATCAAGCGCCTGCGATTAAAGCCGATGCATTAGGGCAAATGGTAGCTGAGTATAAATCAGTTATGGCGATGGTCGATCGTTTATCGAAAATTTATCCGACCGAAGTGTTAGAAAAGTTAATTGATCAGCCAAGCGTCTCTGAAGAAATGTTGAAAGATGCTTCCGTTATGAGCGATTGGTGTGAAGCTTTAGAAAAAGTCTTTACGAAGTTGCATAAAGCTGGTCAGCAAAGCTACCGCTTTGCCACTAAAGAAGATTTAGAGCGAGGAATTTTTATACCTGAAATATCAATCGTTTCACACGGGATCACATCAACCTACCAGCTAGGTCATGATTTTTTTAATTCAGCAGAATACCGATCAATCAACCAGTTGAGTCAAAAGATTGCAGATTTGATCGAACCTACAGGGTTCATCAAGCGCGGAGACAAACGTCAAGACATCACTGATTTTCCGCAAGCATTGGACTGGATAATGACTGAAGCGCGGCGAGGCTTTATGATTCAGCGCTATAAAGGTCTAGGTGAAATGAATCCCAATCAATTGTGGGAGACAACGATGGACCCAGAAGTTCGAAGAATGTTGGTAGTTAAAATTGAAGATGCTATCGCAGCAGACCAAATTTTTACGACATTAATGGGCGATCAGGTTGAGCCCAGGCGTGAGTTTATTGAAAAGAATGCCCTGGCAGTCGCCAACTTAGACGTCTAATTCTTTGCTTTAGCCAGAAGGGAAATGTCGGCTACGTGAAAAAAGAGCGCCCGAAGTTTCGCTAGCAAAGACAGTCTATTTTCTTTTAAGGAAATATCTTCCGCATTCACCATGACCGTGTCGAAGAAATTATCGATTGCTGTACTGAGCTCGGTCAGCTTTAATAATCCATCGCGATAATTACTTTGTTCAAACAACGGCAGGACGATTTCTTCTTGTTGTTTAATTGCTGCTGCTAATGCCTTTTCAGCAGGTTCAATCAACAATGAAGTCTTAAAGTTATTTGCCTCAATTGTCAGATCAGATTTTGCGAGTATATTACTGACCCGCTTATTAGCACTGGCGAGGCTTTCACTTTCAGGCGTCTTAAGAAAGGCCGCAACGGCTTGGACGCGAGCATCAAAATCTAACGGTAATTCTGGTTGCTTTGCTTTCACTGCAGAAAAAACTTCGGTGGGTAAACCCTGGTCTTGATAAAGTGCAGCAAATCGATCCAGTAAATAACTAAATACTCTCTCCTCGGTTTCTGCTGTATCTTTCAGGTCAGAATGCAAGTTGCAAGCCGTGTGAATCCAATTTTTTATATTAATAGAAAGCTTATTCTGTAAAATGATTTGCAAAATGCTAATCGATGCGCGGCGCAAAGCAAATGGGTCTTTAGATCCACTGGGTATTTGACCAATACCAAATATTCCCGTTAGTGTGTCCAGTCGATCAGCAAGTGCAACGCTACTGGCGACAACTGAAGTCGGGACTTTATCGCCAGAAAATTTTGGTAAGTAGTGATCAGCAATGGCACTCGATACTTGTTTCTCAAGGCCTTCATGCTTTGCGTAATACCCACCAGCAGTGCCTTGCATTTTGTCAAATTCAAGAACCATGTCAGAGGCAAGGTCAGCTTTAGATAATTGACCGGCTAATTTAGCTGCCGCACCGTCAGCGTCCAATGCAGTTGCTAAGCCTTCGGACAATAACGCGATTCGTTCTGTCTTATCAAACACAGTACCTAATTGTTTTTGAAAGACGATGGATTTTAGTCGTTCACGCAATTGTGAGAGGCTATTTTTTTTATCGGTTTCAAAGAAAAAAGCCGCATCGGCTAATCTAGGCCTAATAACACGTTCATTGCCGCTGATAACGGTTTCTGGCTGACGGCTATTAATATTACTTATCGTGATGAAGTTAGCAATTAGTTGTTGCTTGTCATCAACGACATGAAAATATTTTTGATGCTCACTCATTGAATAAATTAAGGCCTCATGGGGAACATTTAAAAATTCCTTATCAAAGCCGCCCATTAGTGCAAATGGTTTTTCAACTAGCCCCGTCACCTCATCTAACAAGTCATCTTCAATGACCGCTGTGCCACCGGCCTCGATACCTAATGCTTTTACTTGCTGATAGATTTCATTGCGTCGTGTTTGAAAGCAAGCAACGACAGAACCTTGCTCTAAAAGCAGTGCTTCATAATTGTTTGCATGATCAATAAAAATTGTATCTGAACTATGGAATCGATGGCCCCGTGTGGTTTGTGCAGCGTTAATACCCATTACCTCGCACTCAACAAGTTGATCATTGAGCAGCACGAGCAACCAGTGCATCGGCCGAACAAATTCAACCCGCGAGTCGCCCCAGCGCATACGCTTCGGAATAGGCAGTCTATCCAAAGCGTCAGTGATGACTGACGCTAACAATTCAGAAGTCGGTTTGCCTTTATTTACTGAAATGAACGCCAGACGAGGCCCTTTTTCAGTTTCTACTTGCTGCAGTTGATCAAATTCAACGCGGTTACTTTTAGCGAAACCCGCGGCAGCTTTTGTTGGCTTGCCGTCGCTGTCAAGTGCCGCAGACACGGCTGGCCCTAGCTTTTCAATGGCTTGATCTGCTTGCTGAGTATCAAGCTCAGGGATTAAAACTGCCAGTCGACGTGGCGTTGCGAAGCGCTGAACCTTTGCAGAATTAAAATTGAGATTCTTCGCATTAAGGGCTTCTATTATTCCTTGCTCAAGTGCGAGTGACAGAGCGTTCAATGCCGTCGGCGGAAGCTCCTCAGTGCCAATCTCTATCAGGCAGTTTGCAGTCATGCTCATTGATTAGCCTCTGCTTGCATTTGTGCAAATTTTTCAAGTGCCGCTTTTTTATGTTCATTTTTCGCTAGCGGAAAACCTAATTGTGCGCGTTTAGCGAAGTAGCTTTCGGCAACACCTCGGGCTAAGGTCCTCACTCGTAGTATGAAGCGCTGTCTTTCAGTTACTGAGATAGCATGCCGTGCGTCCAGTAAGTTAAAGGCATGTGACGCTTTCATCACTTGCTCATAGGCCGGTAAAGGCAAATCAGCTGTAATCAAGGATTGGCTCTGTGATTCACATTCATCAAAATATTGGAACAAGAAATCAACGTGAGCGTGTTCAAAATTGTAAGCTGACATTTCGACTTCATTTTGATGAAATACATCGCCATAAGTGACATCACTACTATTGGCATTTCGCGCCCATATTAAATCATAAATACTATCGACACCTTGTAAATACATTGCTATTCGTTCTAAACCATAGGTGATTTCACCGGTTACTGGAAAACACTCAATACCGCCTACCTGTTGAAAGTAAGTGAACTGCGTAACTTCCATGCCGTTCAACCAAACCTCCCAGCCTAGGCCCCATGCACCCAAGGTTGGCGATTCCCAATTATCTTCAACAAATCGAATATCGTTGATACTGGGATCGATACCAATTTCGTACAGAGAGTCTAAATAAAGCTGTTGGATATCATCAGGCGAAGGCTTTAAAGCGACCTGAAATTGGTAGTAGTGTTGTAAGCGATTAGGGTTGTCACCGTAGCGCCCATCGGTTGGCCGCCGACAAGGCTGAACATAAGCGGCATTCCAGTTCTCTGGCCCGATAGATCGAAGAAATGTAGCAGGGTGAAACGTGCCTGCCCCTACTTCCATGTCTAAAGGTTGAAGGATGACGCAACCTTGTTGGGCCCAATAATTTTGAAGCTTTAGTATCAGTTCTTGAAAGCTGAGAGCTGGGCCTGAACTTTTTTGCTGTTTATAATTCATTGTGTCTGACACTTTAAAAATGCACTCTTAGAGATGAAAAAAAAGATGTTCGAGCTAGTTCACGCCTCTATTGTACCTTAAAGGTTAGTCAATCAGCTATCTTCGCCAAAATGCGGGTGTTAGTAAAACCAAAACAGTAAACACTTCTAGCCGGCCAAGTAACATGGCAAGGCAAAGCGTCCATTTTGCTGTCGCTGAAAGCTCTCCATAGTGGGCAGAAACGTCACCTAAACCCGGCCCAAGATTATTAATACTGGCCCCTACGGCTGAAAAGGATGTTAAAAAATCAGCCCCAGTAGCGAGCATCATTAGCACCATAACAAGATAAGCAAAAATATAGAAAGCAAAAAAGCTCCAAACAGCACTGACTACATCATTAGATACAGGACGCCCACCGACCTTAATCGGTATAACGGCGTTAGGATGAATCAGCCGAAGCAATTCTCGGTAGCCTTGCTTAATAATCAGCAGTATTCTTATCGCTTTCATGCCGCCACCGGTTGAGCCTGCCGATGCACCTATAAAAGCTAAAAAGAACATAAATAATGGTATGAACGTTGGCCATTGGCTGTAATCACCAACAATGAAGCCGGTTGTTGTAGACAGCGAAATCACTTGAAATGCGCCCTCTAATAGCGGCACTGGCTGATGGGCTGATGGGTAAGTTAACAACAGTAACGCTGTGCTAACAATAATTATGGCGATGACATTAACCAACAAATAAAACTTAAACTCTGAATCTTGACCATAAACGCGCAGTGACTGATTGTGGTATGCGAAATAGTGAAGGGCAAAATTGACTCCTGAAATCAACATAAAACCCATTGCGATCACTAAAATAATAGGATTATCAAAATAACCAATACTCGCGTCATGCGTGCTAAAGCCGCCAATAGCAACCGTTGAGAAGCTATGACTCAAGGCATCAAACACGGTCATGCCTGCCAACCAATAACTCACGCCACAAGCTACAGTGATTAACACATAAATAGTGAAAAGTGCTTTTGCGGTACTGGTAATACGCGGAGTTAATTTGTGGTCTTTCATCGGTCCAGGCGTTTCTGCTCGATACAACTGCATGCCACCAACCCCGAGCATCGGCAGAATGGCAATAGCAATAACAATAATTCCTATGCCACCTAGCCACTGTAACTGTTGACGATAGTAAAGAATGGACTTAGGTAAATCATCAAGCCCAGTAATAACTGTGGCACCGGTAGTCGTCAGCCCTGAGATGGATTCAAAAATTGCATCGGTCACACTCAGGGAAAGGCTGTCAGTTAACAGTAAAGGCAGAGAGCCAAACAGACCTAGGACTAACCAAAATAACGTGGTAATTAAGAAGCCGTCTCGGGTGCGCAAGGCGTGGCGAATTTCTTTATTAGGAAGCCATAACAGTGCGCCACTGCAGGCTGTAACGATGAATGCGGTTAAAAAAACATGGATCGTTGGCTCTCCATACCACCAGGCAAAAAGGACAGGTACTAGCATGGTGACACTGAAAAGAACTAGCAGTAAGCCTAGTAGTGCGGCGATAACAGAAAAATGCATAGCGTTAACAACCCTAACTGGATCAGCCGTTGGTTGACCGTATTAATGATTAAAAAAAGCCAAGCCCAACTTGAAATAAGGCTTCAACGGCGGGTATTTGGGTTTTATCGACTAAAAAGACAACCACATGGTCGTCCGTTTCAATCACAACATTGCGATGAGCAATGAGCACTTCCTTGCCCCTTACTATCGCACCAATTCTAACCCCTTCAGGGAGGTTAATGTCGGCGAGTGTTTTGCCGACTACCTTAGAGTTTTTAGCATCGCCATGAGCAACAACCTCTAATGCTTCTGCAGCGCCACGACGCAACGAGTGAACGGCGGCCATATCGCCACGACGAACATGGGCAAGCAAACTGCCGAGTGTAATCAATTGCGGCGCAAAAGCGATATCAATATCTTCCCCTTGAACTAGATCGACATACGCGGGGTTGGTGATCAGTGTGATGACTTTTCTGGCACCTAATTTTTTTGCTAGCAACGATGACATGATATTGGCTTCATCATCATTGGTAAGCGCAATAAAAACATCGATGCTATCGATATTTTCACTGCGTAATAAATCTGTGTCAGAGGCGCTGCCATTCAGAACAATGGCTTTATCGAGCGATTCTGATAACGTTTCAGCGCGGCTAAGATTGTGCTCAATGATTTTCACAGAATGCTGATGTTCAATCGCTTTAGCCAAACGCAGACCAATATTGCCTCCGCCGGCTATCATAATTCGGTTATATGGATGACGAAGTTGGCCTAACTCTCGCATCACTGGTAAGATATTTTCTTTGGCCGCGATATAAAAGACTTCATCAAGAGGCGCTATAACCGTTGTCCTTTCTGGCTCTATTGCGCTGTCGCCGCGAAAAATAGCGGCAACTCTTGCGTCTTGATTCGGGGTCATTTTATCAATTTCAATCAAGGTATTACCAATAAATTTATCACCAGCCTCTGCTTTCACAGCAACTAACTGAGCTGCTCCGTCAGCAAAGTTAAGGACTTGCAATGTGCCTGGGTATTCTAGCAACCCTATAATATGCTCAGTAACGAGCTTTTCTGGCGAGATAATCACATCAACGGGTATGGCATCATCCCTGAATAGAGCTTTTTGGTCCGCATAACTGTTGGCTCGAATCCGACAAATCTTGGTCGGTGTGCGGTAAATAGAGTGGGCTATTTGGCAGGCTATCATATTGATTTCGTCAGAGCCTGTGACGGCAACTAACATGTCGGCATCTTCTATACCCGCTTCCAATAAAACATCCGGATGAGCGGCATGGCCACTGACCGTAGCAATGTCCAGTCGATCTTGCAGGGCTCTTAAACGCGAGCCATCACGGTCAACAATAGTGATATCAATTTTTTCGTTGGCGAGGCTTTCAGCTAATGTTCCGCCAACTTGCCCGCCACCTAAAATTACAATTTTCATAGAGCTCGCTTTAATATCTGTTCAGGATAAAACTGAGTATCAGCTGCAAAAATATTGCTTGCCTCTAGCCTACTAAACCACAGCTAACTTGCTAAGCCTTGCGTAAAAAAAACCACCGTATTTACCCTTATTTGGTAGTAGTTGGCGTCCATAAGGCTGCTCTTCTCCCCAAATGGCATCAATCTTTAATGCACAGGCTGTTGGCGTGGCTTGCAAAAACCATTCAATAATTTGATGATTTTCTTCGGGCATGACGGAACAGGTGCAGTAAACTAGTTCACCGCCTGGCTTAAGTGTGTCCCAAAGGGCGCTGAGAAGACGTTTTTGTTGCTCTGCAAAAGAGGCAATATCGGCTTCACGACGAAGAATTTTGATGTCGGGGTGGTGGCTGATAATGCCGGTGCCAGAACAGGGTGCATCCAGCAGAATTCGATCAAAGAATTTGCCATCCCACCAGGTGTTAACTACCCCTGCGTCAGCTGCAATGCAGCGTGCGTGATAGCCGCAGCGTTGCAAATTATCTTCAACAGAAAGTAAGCGCTCACTACTGCTATCTAATGCGGTTAGACAGACTTTCTCTGCAGACTCTAAGATGTTCACTGCTTTTCCGCCTGGGGCGGCGCAAGCGTCTAAGACGTGCATATTAGCCTCCGCATTCAGCAGTGATGACGCCAATTGAGCACCAATATCTTGGACGCTGACAGCGCCTTCAGCAAACGCTGGCAGAGCTGACACATTCACAGCAGAGAGTAACCGTAAGGCTGTTTGACACAGAGCATCTGCTTCACTGTCGATGCCTGCCAGGGCGAGCTGCCCTTGATAATCTTCACGACTAAACCGTTTCAAGTTTACTCTAAGTGCCATGGCTGGAGCCGTGTTGTTGTAGTCAATAATATCTGGCCAAGCCGATGGCCAATCGGTTTTTAATTTATTGTAAAGCCAGTCGGGATGATCGGCTTGGGCGGCTTCAGTTAAAGCTTTTGTCTGATCGCTAGACGCTTTTTGGCGTAAAAAATTTCGTAAAACAGCATTGAGTAAACCTTTTGCCCATGGCTTTTTAAGGCCATTAGCGGCCTCTACTGTAGCACTAATGGCTGCATGATCCGGGGTCCGTAAATACTGAAGTTGATAGAGGCCAATTAATAATAGGGCATGAATATCAGCATCTTTTTTATTAAAGGGTTTTTTTAATAGGGGTTGCAGCAGACCATTTAATTGAAAAAAATGACGAAGTGTGCCAAAGCACAGCTCACGATAAAAACTTCGGTCTTTATCACCGAGCGGGTGAGTAATAGCTGAAGAAAAGGACCCGTTTTGGCTGATAACTTTGGCTAATGCCCGCGCTGCTAGAGCACGAACATGAAGAGTTTTTTTAATGATCTGCCACCGTAGCAGCATCACTAAAGTGATCGCCTATATTCAGGTAGTTAGGTCGGCCATTAAGTAATGCGCTGACCGACATGACGTTTGAGCTTGGCATTTGCAGCTCGTGAATACGGAGTTGGCCTGCACCGCATTGAACGCTTATGCTGTTTTTATCAATCGCAACAATCTCGCCAATATTCGGTGAGGCGATGGTCGCCTCAGATGCTTGAGCGCAGACAATTCGTAATCGCTGATCTTGTAAAAAAGTGAAACACGGGATGGCCGAGGTGAATGCACGAATTGTCCGATCGATCATTTCAGCACTGCTGTTCCAGTTTATGCACCCTTCTGTTTTGTCAATTTTATTAGCATAGCTACTTTTAGTGTCATCTTGAGCCGTATGAACAGCCGTGTGGCTAAGTAAGTCATCGATGGTTTGGTGAAGTAGGTTAATGCCAATGGCAGTTAATTTTTTACGGAGGCTGTCACCAGTTTCGAGCGGATCAATTGGGCAACGTTGTTTGAGTAACATATCGCCAGTATCAAGTCCGGCAGCCATTTGCATAATCGTAACGCCTGATTCGTTATCCCCAGCAATTATTGCACGCTCTATGGGGGCGGCTCCTCGCCAATAGGGCAGCAATGAGGCGTGAATGTTAATGCAGCCAAGACGTGGCAGGTCAAGAACAGCTTGAGGAAGTATTAACCCGTAAGCGGCAACCACCATCAAGTCAGCACCAAATGCTTTTAAAAGGGCTTGTTGCTCGATGTCTTTCAGTGATGTTGGTTGCATCACCGAAATCCCATGGGCTTGAGCTAACGATTTTACCGGTGAAGCGGATGTTTTTTTGCCGCGCCCTGAACGACGATCGGGCTGAGTGTAAACAGCAACAACCTCATAGTTAGTCTGACGAAGCAAGCCGGCTAAGTGATCGGCTGCGAACGGGGGTGTACCAGCAAAAATAAGCTTCAATTTTTCCTTTACCTAAGTTGTAATTAAGATAATTATTTGAGTGTATCTATATTTAGCGACGATCCTTTTTGATTTTTTGTTTAATGCGGTCACGTTTTAAGGCAGAAAGATGATCAACAAATAATTTCCCGTTAAGGTGGTCTATTTCGTGTTGAATACAAACAGCCAGCAGCCCGTCGGGGATGAGCTCAAATGGCTCGCCGTCGCGTCCTAATGCCTTGACCTCAATATGCGCAGGCCTGCTGACCTCTTCAAAAAATCCAGGCACTGACAAACAACCTTCTTGATAATCAAACGCCTCGTCATCTAACACACGAAAGCTAGGGTTAATTAAGACTAAAGGGCTTTGCTTATCATCAGAGAGATCAATAACGATGACTTGCCGATGTACATTAATTTGTGTCGCCGCTAGGCCGATCCCCTGCGCTGCGTACATGGTTTCAAGCATGTCATCAATTAATTGTTGAATTTTTTCGTCGACGCTTTGTACAGGCTTCGCCACTGTACGTAAGAGAGGATCGGGAAATTCTAAAATATCGAGTATCGCCATTAAAAGTGTATTTCACTAGTTAGTTGAATCCGTCATCGCCTTAGCTGGAATGAAATGTATAGCCGCTCACATTACCGCTAAATTTTGCTAAAAGCTCTAGATTAACTCGGTAATTTGCGTGAGTACTATCAGTCATAATCAGCGATTTTACTTATTATACAACCCGAAACCCAAATTGTGCAGGCGGCAATGCAACCATTGTGAGTCAAAAAGGTCACAAATATAGGGGTAAGGGTCACTATTATCCACACACGATCGGTCAAAGAAATCAATGAAGCGTATTTTACATTATAGTTTGATAACCGCTGTCTTATCGTATTGGTCTTTTATTCAGGCCTCAGTCCTCTTGCTTAATGACTATCCAAAGCAATACACGGTTCAACGGGGCGATACTTTGTGGGACATTGCGAGCGTATTTCTCGCTAAGCCTTGGCACTGGCCTGCCATATGGCAGGTTAATACACAAATAGACAATCCACACTTAATATACCCAGGTGATCAGTTGTCGCTGGTCTATACGGCTGGCAAACCCCAGCTGATATTGGCTCGCGAGACGGTGCGCTTAAGCCCATCCATGAGAACGCTCACCGTGGCTGAGCCTATTCCATCGATACCAAGTGTTTCTCTCAAGGCTTTTTATGAACGCGGTCAAATTGTCAGTGTAAAAACAGCCGAGTCAGCGGCACGGGTTCTACGCCTCAGTGATCGACGATTAATGAATACAGAGACCGATCAGGTGATGTTGGTTGGTAAACTGACCCATAACAGCCAAGATTATGCCCTTTATCGGCCCATTCATACGTTAATCGATCCTCAGAGCGAAGAGGTGTTGGGTATTCAAATGGACTTTGTGGCAAGTATTGACCAATTAGAGGCCACCGACACGCTAAATGTGTTTAGTGCGGTGCTTAAAGAGAGCCTTCGCGAGACCCGTGTGGGCGATAGAGTGCTATTAAAATCAACTTTTGAATCAACAGCACTGCGGCCTCAACAATCGACAATAACGAACAAGGGTCAAATCATTTCGACAGCGAGTCATCGGCGGTTCATTGGTCAGCATGACAGTGTGACAATTAATCGAGGCACACGTGAGCAGGTCAATGCGGGCGACGTATTGATTGTTAGTCAAAAAGCAACCAGCATTTATGATCCCATAGAGCGAAAAAAATATGCACTAGCGGGCAAGGAAACCGGGGTCATGATGGTTTATCAGGCGTTCGAAAAGGCCAGTTATGGAATGATTATGGAGGCCGATCTGCCTATAAAATTACTCGATAATGTTGCCGTTACTAAATAATGTCGCAGCGTTATGCATGTAAAATAATGGCCGCTGATTAAAAAAGGCTGGCTTATATCCAATTATTAATTGAAGGGCAGCGTGATGTCGGTGATTGAAAACCCTTCTTCGGAGCGACTTGAGGAGTTAACCGCTCTAATTGCCTTGCAGCAAATTGAACAGCTGGGTCCAGTAGGTATAGCGGCGTTGTTAGCGCACTCAGGAACCGCCAGTAATTTATTTAGACGGCCTGTTAATCTTAATTCAGTCGTCGGTTTGCGCGCGAAGGCGAGAGAGCAGCTAAGCGTTTTTTTACGTCATCCTCGCCAGAATCGCTTCTGGAAAGAGGCAGAGCAGTCATTAGCATGGCTGGCTGATCAAGGCTATTGTGTGGTTTTAAAAACCGACGCCAGCTTCCCTAAAGGTTTTCTTGAATTGAATGACTGCCCTCCCCTGATATATTGTGCGGGAGATAGGAAATTATTAAATACAAGCTCTTTATCGATAGTTGGTACCCGCAAACCTACCGCAGGCTACGTGCCCTTAACGGAACAGTTGGCCTCACAATTGGCCAGTGCAGGGCTGACAATTATTAGCGGTATGGCGGTCGGCATTGATGCTGCCGCTCATCGTGGAGCGCTAGCGGTTAAGGGTAAAACCGTGGCGGTATGGGCGACGGGTCTTGATCTTGTCTATCCACCCAACCAATATGATTTAGCTCAGCAAATTATTCAGCTAGGCTGTGTGATCACAGAAATGCCGGTTGGCACACCGGCCTTGCCAAGTTATTTTCCACGCCGCAATCGCTTGGTTTCTGCTCTTGGTTTAGGGGTATTGGTTGTTCAAGCCGGCCTACCTAGCGGCTCTTTGATTACTGCCCACTATGCCGCAGAGCAAAATCGTGAGGTGTTTGCCGTGCCTGGCCCGGTTCAAAATCCACTCAGTCGCGGCAGTCATCAGCTCATTAAAGACGGTGCCGTGTTGGTAGAAACCGAAGCCGACGTATTGGCGGTTATTAATCAGCGCTTAACGGCTTACGGCCTACCACTGATCGGTACCAGCAGCCAAGACCACTTGTCATCCAGTAAAGTGCCAACAGAAAGTTCAGCCATCAGTGCAGAATTACAAGAAGTGTTGTTAGCGATTGGTTTCGATCCCAGCCCATTCGATGCGATTGAATCACGATTGGGCCAATCAGTCGAAAAATTGTCTGCGGCACTTGTCGACCTTGAGATTGAAGGGCTTATTCAGGTCATTGGCGGTCTTTATAGCCGCACTTATCATTAATAATTGTCTCAGGCTACGTAACGGGCGTTATTGCTCAGATGACGAAAAGGATAGTATATCCGGTGTTGGCTTTGGCATAATTAAACCGATCACTGTAATAATTCACCCGTTTTGAGAGCTATAAAGGGCGGTTAGTGAACGTTGCAGAGTAACAATCGCGAATGAGGATTGAGATATGACCTGGTTTACTGAGGCACGCACCCAGCAACACATAATTGAGATGGCGCCGACGCTGGCATCAGCTTATCAAGCATTTTATGACAGTTTTTGGCAGCTTACATCCGTTCCCGCTAGCGTCCTTGAGCTATGCCGTTTACGCGTAGCTCAACTGCATCACAGTGACTACCAATGGCAGTATCAGCAGGTTGATGTAACGATTGAGCAGCGCGAATCACTTTCACAATGGAATAAAAGCCCGATTTTTTCGGCCACTGACAAGGTCTGCCTAGCGTTTACAGAGGTCTATTGTATGGACCCACAATCCATCACTGACGGGCAAGCTGACGCAGTGAAATCGAAATTAGGGGATGCTGGTTTAGTGGCTCTTATAGAAGCACTTGGGATGTTTTATGGAATGACCCGCGTCAGTCAATTGTGGGAGCTTTAAGCCATGAGTAAACAACCAAGAGTGAGTGCTAACCCTGTCCAAACAGGCAATGTGGTAAGGGACTCTGCATTAGGGCTGGTTACCGAGACCGTTGATCCTTATCTTCGTTTTAATTACGCCATTTGGCACAGCGGTCCATTGACCGCTGCTGAAGTGGAGTTGGCGCGGTTACGAAACGCGCGAAAAGTCAACTGTGTATTTTGCAAAGCCGTGCGATACGATATTGCAATTGAGGCAGGGTTAGACGAAAGCAAGGTCGAGCAAATTACCGATGACTTTGATCAAAGCGAATTAAGCGATCGAGAGAAATTAATACTAAGTTATACCGATTATTACTTGGAGCAGCCCACGGCATTGACGGCAGAATTTAAGCACCAAATGAACGAAGAGTTTTCAGCGGCTGAGATAGTTCATTTATCAATGGCGATCATGCTGTGCAATTGTTTTTCTCGATGTGCAGTATCACTGGGCGGCATGCCCGAACATGATTTACCTCGTATGCAGATTAGTGTGCCAGAATAATGCGCCGAGAATCCGTTAAAAATTTATAGAGCGTGATGAAATTAGTTATAATCGTGCTAAAGGCAGCCGGAGACTTGAAAGCAAGGCTAAAGTTAGGTATTTTGCGCGGCTTGAAATAAAATCCAATCCCCCTACTGTGGTTCATTCCATAAGTTATTAACGTTTTAAAACAGAGAGAGATGCCATGAGTGACCGTTTTGTTGCTATTTTAATGGGTTCAGACAGTGATTTACCGCAAATGCAGCCAGCTATTGATACCTTGGCAAAATTTGACATTCGTACCGAAGTAAAAGTGACGTCGGCTCATCGAACCCCGCAAGCCACTCATGATTATGTAACCAGTGCAGAGGAGCGCGGATGCGCCGTGTTCATCGCTGGCGCTGGCATGGCTGCGCATTTAGCCGGTGCAGTTGCCGCCAATACCACGAAGCCTGTGATTGGCGTGCCTATTAACGCTTCACTGGAAGGTTTGGATGCCTTATTGGCCACGGTTCAAATGCCGGGCGGCATTCCTGTTGCTACCGTAGCCATAGGCAAAGCGGGCGCAAAAAATGCCGCTTATCTTTCTGCTCAGATCTTGGCTATTGCTGATACTGATTTAGCTGAACGAGTCAAAATGGAACGAGCAGAGAGTGCGCGAGCGGTTGAAGCAAAAGACGCGGCGCTGCAGGCTAAGTTGGCACAATGAGTTAATCGTGAGCAGTCTTGATCACGACAATCTCGATCGAGCGATTAAGGCGCTTAAACAAGGCGATCTTATTGCTTATCCTACCGAGGCTGTGTGGGGCTTAGGTTGTGATCCTTTTAATGCGAAAGCAGTCGATAAATTATTATCATTGAAAGGGCGCACCGTCGATAAAGGCTTGATTGTAGTGGCTGCCAATGTGGATCAATGCCGGCTGATTACCCAACACCTGCCTCCTGAGCTACGTTCTCGCTTTCAAACCCATTGCGAGCGAGTTGAGCCCACGCAGCGGGCTACAACATGGGTAATTCCCAACAATAATGCAATGCCTCGATGGATAACCGGTCAATTTAATACCGTTGCCGTTCGGGTCTCTCGCCATCCAATTGTGGTGGAATTATGCCAAGCCTTTGATTGCATGATGGTATCAACATCGGCGAACCTCAGCGGTCAGGTCGCAGCGCAGAATCGACATCAAGTGGAAGATACCTTTTTAAATCGTGTCCAAGTGTATGTGGATGGATCCCTTGGTGGTCAACAGCAAACGTCGGAATTACGGCATTTAGTGACTAACGAAGTTTTACGTTAAACTGCTACCGTTAAATTATCCGCTTCGAAATCGTATTAAGCATTGAGGCAAATTGTGAGCAATATAGATAAGCAAGCAGTAACCAGTTTTCTGTTAGCGTTGCAAGATCGAATTTGTAATGCATGCGAAGACCTCGATACTCAGGGGCAATTTGTCGAAGACTTGTGGCAGCGAAGCGAAGGCGGTGGTGGCCGAACGCGCGTCATGAGTGACGGCATTGTATTTGAAAAAGGCGGTGTTAATTTTTCACATGTCTTTGGTGGTAAATTGCCCCCTTCTGCCACAGTAACTCGTCCTGAATTAGCAGGCTGTAGTTTTGAAGCGCTGGGAGTTTCAGTGGTGATGCATCCAGACAATCCGTTTGTTCCAACAGCACACGCTAACCTGAGATTTTTTATTGCTGAAAAGCCCGGTCAAAAACCTGTGTGGTGGTTTGGTGGAGGAATCGATCTAACGCCCTTTTATCCGGTTGAGGCTGATTGTGTTAGCTGGCATTGCGCTGCCGAAAAAGCATGCCACTCGTTTGGTGATACAGTCTATGAACGGTTTAAAAAAAACTGCGACGAGTATTTTTATTTACCTCATCGCGATGAGCATCGCGGCATCGGGGGGCTATTCTTTGATGACTTAAACGAGTGGGGTTTTGATAAATCGTTTGATTTCATAAAACAAGTTGGTAATCAATTTATTTGCGCATACAGTGACATCGTCAGCCGTCGCAAAGGGGATGCATTTGACGAGTCTCACAAACAATTTCAGCGCTATCGTCGAGGTCGCTATGTTGAATTCAATTTGGTGTATGATCGCGGTACGCTTTTTGGTTTGCAATCAGGCGGGCGAACCGAGTCCATTTTAATGTCGATGCCTCCTGAAGTAAGCTGGCACTATGCTGCACAAGGCGATAAATTCGAGTCGCATCAGCAGCAATTACTGGCCATGTTAAAGCCAAAAGATTGGCTCAATTACAATGATCGGAGTGATGCATAACAATGACAAATTCAACGGCGAGTTACGCTGTGTTTGGCAACCCGATTGAGCACAGTAAGTCGCCTGATATTCATCATCGGTTTGCCGAACAAACGAAGCAAGTCATGACTTATCAAAAGCGGTTAATTAATATTGATGCGTTTGAAGTCTCTGCACAAGAATTTTTTAATGCAGGCGGCTCAGGGCTAAATATCACGGTGCCATTTAAATTGGCTGCCTACCATTTCGCTGAACAATTAACAGCTAGAGCAAAAATAGCTGGCGCAGTAAATACTTTAGTAAAGAAAAATGGCTTAATTGTGGGTGACAATACGGATGGCAGTGGTTTGTTAACAGACATTAGTATTAATTTAGGCTGGCCATTAGCACACGAAGACATTTTAATACTAGGGGCAGGAGGTGCTGTGCGAGGCATTTTAGAACCGCTACTTGCCGTGAAGCCCTTATCGATAACAATTGCAAATAGAACCTTTGAAAAAGCACAGACATTGGCTGAGCAGTTTAAACATTTAGCAGGGCCAACATCGCTCAATTGTGTTTCTTATGCGCAACTAAAAAACCAATATAAAGTTATTATTAATGGTACCAGTGCAAGCTTAGTTGGCGAGGCACCGGCGGTTAAGCCGTCAGTTTATAATAAGGCATTCTGTTATGACATGATGTACAGCAAAGAGGCGACTACGTTTTTACAGCAAGCAAATCATTTTGGCGCACAAGCAACAGCTGACGGTTTAGGCATGCTGGTTGAGCAGGCAGCTGAATCTTTTTATGTGTGGCGCCAATGTAGACCAAAAACTGCATCTGTTATTGCCTCAATTCGCGCAGCAATGTAAGAGGCTAAATGTAATGATTATTGCGTTAGCTAGTTGCCTGTTAAAATATTTGAAGCAGATAAAAAAATTATTTATTGCGACATCGTTAAGTGTTCTGTTTGTGTCACCTTTGTGCGCTGAAAATTCTATATTTATTGAATTACCTAAGACTGGCTTGCAAGCCCATGAGTTGGCTGTCATCTATTTAATAGGCGATCTTAAAAGTGAGTTAATTGCTAGTAAATATCAGCGCTTACGCAACATCCCTGCAGCCAACGTCATTGGCATAAAATTTAAAGGGCAAAATAGAAAGGTTAGCCCGGGAGAATTTGCAGTTCAAAAACGAGTAGTTGATGGCCAACTTAGTGAGCGTATACAGGCCTTAGCATTAGCATGGGACCAGCCCTACAAGGTAGGTTGCATGAGCATGTCGGCAGCTTTTGCCTTTGGTTACGACGTGAGTTTTTGCGCATCTGGCTGTGAAAAAACAAAACGTTCAGCGTACTATCATTCAGGTAGTTTGAGCCCGTATACGGATTTTAATTTTCGCCCGACGATGATGTTGGCTGCTGCAACAGTAGACGATGCCGAATCACTTATACTACGAGGGGTTAATTCCGATAATACGCAACCAAACGGTGATGTCTATTTATTGACGACTAGTGACAATAATCGTTCTGTGCGCAACATTTTTTATAATGCAATAAAAGATACTTTTGGTGGTCAGCATGCGGTAAATATTTTGTCGAGCGAAGGCATTAAGGACCGATCGAACATTTTATTTTATTTTACTGGGGCTGTATCCGTTCCTTATTTAGACAGTCTATCTTTTTTACCCGGCGCGATGGCTGACCACTTAACCTCTCATGGGGGGCGGTTAACTGATTCAACCCAGATGAGCGCAATGCGGTGGTTAGAAGCTGGTGCGACAGGCAGTTATGGAACGGCAATAGAGCCATGTAATTTTTTAGAGAAATTCCCTAATCCGTTAATTGCAATGTGGCATTATAAAAAAGGGTCAAGCTTAATTGAATCGTATTGGAAGAGCGTGCAAATGCCAGGCCAAGGTAATTTTATTGGTGAACCGCTCGCCTCACCTTTTACTGGCTATCGCTTGGTTCGCTGGAAGAATACTATTCGAATATTTGCTCCTTCATTGCGTGAAGGACGGTATACCATTTCTGTTGGCCAAAGTGAGGGGGGGCTATTGCCAATGCCGAGTTACTTGCGCAACTTAAACACGATTTCGAATCAGAATATTAACAAACAAAAAAATTATTTGGAGTTAAAGCCGCCTTATTATCCCTACTATCGTGTCGAGCGCCTATAGTGGCTTTTGTTCGCTGATATTTTTGTGATGTTGATCTTTTAGCCGAACATAATTGGCGGCACTGTAAATAAAAAAAGATTTTTCTTTAGCACTTAAAGGCCGTGATTTTTTACACGGCGAGCCAATGTACAGATAACCACTGTTAAGAGTTTTTCCAGAGGGAACGAGTGTGTTGGCGCCAACGATTACGTCATCTTCGATGATTGTTCCATCCATAATAATTGCGCCATTACCAATGAGAACACGGCTGCCTACTTGACAGCCATGTAATAATGCGCGGTGACCAATCGTAACATCATCACCGATGACTAACGGCCAGCCTTTTGGGTTGTAAGGCCCGGCATGGGTGACATGTAAAATGGCACCGTCTTGAATATTTGTTCTTTGGCCAATGCTGATACAGTGCATATCACCTCTGACAACGGCTTGTGGCCACACTGAACTATGCTCACCGATAGCCACATGACCAATGACTACTGCTGATGGGTCAATAAACACGCCTTTAGAAATTTTAGGGATATGCTGATTAAATTGACGAATATTCATTGGCATTTATTCACTGTGTTTTCATTCAGAGGCAATTAAATACTCTGTTTCATTCATTTGATTCTATCAAACTCATATCGTCACTGATATGATTGATATTGGATAACAAAAAATAGTGAAAAAAAAGATGCAAAAAAAACGTTTTATTGCCGGTGCGATTTGTCCGCAATGTCGAAAGCGCGATAAGGTTTTTGTTTATTACGAGGCCGATGAAAAGTGGCGTGCATGCAGCAGCTGTGATTTTAACGAGCCTTTCGATCAAAGCGACAATGGTCAACCCGAAGAGATTGCTACTCGAGTAAATCAAAGCCGTTTAGGCGAGCAACCACTAGCGCATGAAGTAGCGGTTGAAGTTGTAAAATTAATCGATCCAAAAAAATAGCATTGATTTGAAAGCTGCCGAGGCTAATGTTATCGATGTATATTTGCCAGTAATCGAGGGTAATAAAAGGCTAAACTGAGCCCTCTAAACGCAGTAAAGCCAAGTAATGCAAGCCATAATCCATGGTTTTGCCAAGGCTGAAATAACCACCATAGTGGCAAATAAATCAGCAAGATGCCTAACCACAGGCTAATATGCATTGCTTTTACTGCTCCACAGCCAATATAAACACCGTCGAACAAATACGCGACTGCGCCAACCATTGGCATCAGTGCTAACCACGGCAACATTGCTTTAGCCACGTTATTGATACTCTCAATATTACTTAATAAATAAATAATTTCTGGTCCTAACATGAAGTAAAGACAGCTGAACAGTAGGCCGGTGACAACAACGAATAGACCGCATCCAAGGGTGTGCCAATGAAAAGCCTGACGATCTTTTTTACCGCTGGCTTCGCCACAAAGTGCCTCAGCAGCAAAACTAAAACCGTCCATTACATAGGCACTTAGCATGACCAGTTGCAGTAAAATTGCGTTGGCAGCAACAATATTGTCGCCCATGGCTGCCCCTTGTGCGGTAAAGAAGCTGAGGCTAAATAATACAAGTAGCGTGCGAAAGAAAAGATGGTAATTTAATTGTAGTAACGCCCTAAATTCGTGGTTAACTAACCATTGCTGCCATCGGTAAAAACGACGAAATGATAATGACGGCGATATGAGATAGAGCCCTAATATTGCTGCTGAGTATTCTGCCAGCACAGAGGCTATAGCAGCACCTGCGCTATTCATGCCAAGCTGCCCAATAAACAACAAGTCCAATGCAATATTGAGTAAGTTAGCGCAAAGCGCTATTGCCAGGGCTGCTTGCGTTCGTTGAGCGCCAATCAACCAGCCAGTGATGACGAATGTGATGAACACTGCCGGGGTTGAGTAGAGGCGTAATTGAATATATTCGACACTGAGTTGATCGATAGCTTGACTTGCATTCATCCAGGCGACTATTGAGTCAATCAGCCAAGGCGATGCCAATAATGGAAGGCTACTGCTGAGTAAGGCGATTAATAAGCCTCGATAGAGTATGTCTTCATGGTTGTCTTTAGCGGACGTTTCAAATGAAGATCGTCCTTTCTGACGAGCGACCAGTGAAGTCGTGCCCATTCTAAGGAAGCCGAATCCCCAGTAAAGTAGGCCTATAACACTGGCACCAACAGCGACGGCTGATAAATAGTGGCTACTTTCTATATGACCCAACAGTGCAGTGTCTACAAGACCTAGTAGTGGAGTCGACAAGCCACCCAATATCATAGGCCAGGCAATAGCCCATATTTTTTTTCGTTGTAAAAGGTCAAAAAACATACTTCTTGTGAGATAATCCTGTTTGTGTGACGTATATTCAAAGTAACTATGATGTTAGTGGGATTTTCATATTATTTAATCACCTATCGACTGGCCATCCACGATAAGACAGAGCGGGTAAAAATGATAATGGTATTTCTGCCGAGAATTGCCGTTATAGTTGTATTTAGACCTTGATTGATAGCCCAATTTTTATATATTTGGTTATAATGCGCTGATTTTATTGTGCGGTGATTTTTGCGCGGACTTGAGTAACTCAAAACGCATTATTAGGTCTTCCCTGCTCGATACAATACGAGTTACACAAAGGCAAGCACAAGGGTTTAAAGCGTCGATTTCACCATAAATCATCGGTTTAAAGATACGTAACCTTTTGTTTTTAAAGGTTTTGACAGGGTTTTCTCTGTCATTCGGCTGACAACAAGATCGGTCAAAACGGCACGTCATGTAGGTGTTTAGGAGAGTGTACATTATGCTATTTTTTAGCAAGCAGTCAGTGAAACGACCGCTATCGAAATTTGGTTCTGTTTTTGCTTTATTATCTTCGTTAGTCCTCAGTATGAGATCGTTTGCAGCAGACTCTGAAGTTGCCGCTGGTGAAGCGCAGCGCTGGGTCACGAATATGACGCAGGGCGTTACTGCCATCAGTCATGAAATATACGATTTACACATGCTAATTTTTATGATTTGTGTTGCGATTGGCGTCGTAGTGTTTGGCGTTATGTTTTATTCGATGATAATGCATCGAAAATCTGTTGGTGCAGTGGCGTCTAAATTTCATGAAAGTACCCTTGTTGAGCTGGCATGGACCATCATTCCAGCGGTAATTTTGATTGCGATGGCTGTTCCAGCCACGTCAACGCTGATTAAAATTTATGATACATCTGACGCTGATATTGACATAAAGGTTGTTGGTTACCAGTGGAAGTGGCAGTACGAGTATTTGGGCGAAGACGTCACTTTTTTTAGCAACTTGACCACGCCACAAGATGAAATTTATGGGCGTGCCCCCAAGGGCGAGCATTACTTATTAGAGGTTGATGAGCCAGTCGTTATCCCTATTAACAAAAAAGTTCGATTTCTAATAACCGCGAATGATGTGTTACATGCATGGTGGGTACCTGCCTTAGCCGTTAAGCGTGATGCCATTCCTGGATACATCAACGACGTTTGGACGATCGTTGATGAGCCGGGCATTTATCGAGGCCAATGCGCTGAATTGTGCGGAAAGTCGCATGGTTTTATGCCGATTGTGGTTCACGCCATGGAAGAAGTTGACTATCAATATTGGCTTGAGGGTAAAAAAATACAGGCTGAAGAGTTAAAGTTAGCCATGTCGCAAAGTTTCTCAATGGACGAACTTTATGCGCGCGGTGAACAAGTTTATCAAACAAACTGCGTTGCTTGCCACGGCCCCGCCGGTGCTGGAGGCATTGGGCCTTCGTTAATTGGTTCATCAATCACTACGGGGCCAATTAATGGGCACTTGAGTCTGATGATCAATGGTGTACAGGGTTCTGCAATGCAGGCCTTCGGTGAGCAGTTGAACAATATTGATTTGGCAGCGGTTGTTACTTATAAGCGAAATGCTTGGGGTAATAATATGGGCGATATGCTGCAGCCAGTCGATGTCTTAAATCACAAAAGAAGTTTATAGGAGTACCGATAATGGGTGATCATGGTCCCGCAAAAGGTTTTAGCCGTTGGTTGTTTACAACAAACCACAAAGATATCGGCTCAATGTATTTATGGTTTAGTTTTGCTATGTTCCTTATGGGTGGCGTATTTGCGTTAGTCATTCGAGCTGAGTTATTTCAACCAGGGCTACAGTTAGTGGAACCCGAATTCTTCAATCAAATGACCACAATGCATGGCTTGGTTATGGTCTTTGGTGCTGTAATGCCGGCTTTCGTCGGTTTAGCGAATTGGCTTATTCCGATGATGGTTGGCGCGCCGGATATGGCGCTGCCAAGAATGAATAATTGGAGCTTCTGGATCTTACCGTTTGCGTTTGCATTATTAACCTCGACCTTGTTTATGGAAGGCGGCGGCCCTAACTTTGGCTGGACTTTCTATGCGCCGTTGTCGACGACTTATGCCCCGCCAAGTGTGACCTACTTTATATTTGCGGTTCATATCATGGGTGCATCATCGATTATGGGATCAATCAATATCATTGCGACTATATTGAACATGCGTGCACCAGGCATGACGCTAATGAAAATGCCGTTGTTTGTATGGACTTGGCTGATTACGGCTTATTTGCTAATAGCGGTTATGCCTGTATTGGCGGGTTGCGTCACCATGATGCTCATGGACATTCATTTTGGTACCAGCTTCTTCAGTGCTGCCGGCGGTGGTGATCCGGTATTGTTCCAACACGTGTTTTGGTTCTTTGGTCACCCTGAAGTGTATATTATGATTTTGCCGGCTTTTGGTATTGTGTCAGCAATCATTCCTACCTTTGCTCGTAAACCGTTATTTGGTTATGCCTCGATGGTTTATGCAACGGCATCGATCGCATTCTTATCTTTTATCGTTTGGGCTCACCACATGTTCACCGTAGGCATGCCCATTGCAGGTGAGCTATTCTTTATGTATGCCACCATGTTGATTGCCGTTCCAACCGGGGTAAAAGTCTTTAACTGGATAACGACCATGTTCCGAGGTTCGATGACCTTTGAGACACCGATGCTATTCTCGATTGCGTTCGTAATTTTGTTTACTATCGGCGGTTTTTCTGGGCTGATGCTCGCCATAGCACCGGCTGATTTTCAGTACCATGACACTTACTTTGTTGTCGCGCATTTCCATTATGTTTTGGTGCCTGGCGCAATTTTCTCAATTTTTGCGGGTGTCTATTACTGGCTACCAAAATGGTGCGGAAACATGTACGACGAACGTTTGGGCAAGGCGCATTTTTGGCTGTCGTTTGTTGGCTTAAACGTCACTTTCTTCCCCATGCATTTTGTTGGTTTAGCTGGCATGCCGCGTCGAATTCCTGATTACGCGCTACAGTTTGCTGATTTTAATCAAATTGCCAGTATGGGTGCTTTCCTGTTTGGTTTCAGTCAGGTGTTCTTCTTGTTTATCGTCATTAAAACCATACGTGGTGGTAAGCAAGCCACGGATGAAGTTTGGGAGAACCCAGAAGGTCTGGAGTGGACGATACCTTCGCCCGCCCCTTATCACACGTTCACTACGCCGCCAGCGGTCAAATGAATGAATAGTACTTATGTATTGGCTTATGAATGAAATCTAACTCGGCAATTAAAAGCGTAGTGGCTCGACTGGTGTTAGTTACGGTCGCTATGTTCGGTTTTGGTTTTGCATTGGTGCCTCTGTATGATATGTTTTGTGATATCACCGGCTTAAATGGTAAGACAAACGACGAAGCATTTATTCCTCTGGCTGATTTAATTGATACCAGCAGGCAGGTGACGGTGCAATTTGTCGCCACGAACAATGACTATATGTCATGGGAATTTAAGCCTCAAGTTTTTAAAATCAAGGTGCATCCTGGCGAAGAGATTGAAACGACATTTTATGCAAAAAACCCATCTTCGAAGCCAATGATGGCCCAAGCGATACCCAGTGTGTCACCGAGCAGGGCCGCGTCGTATTTTTTGAAAACCGAGTGTTTCTGTTTTAACCAGCAGCAATTGGCGGCGGGAGAGGCTATTGATATGCCGTTAAAATTTATTGTTGATCGAGATTTGCCGACCAATGTGAGCACCATCACCTTGTCGTATACGCTGTTTGACATTACAGATGGCGGTGCGGTCAATGATGATAGCCTAGCGAATCGTTAAACAGCGGTTTAATGACCGCTCACAGATGCACTAGATAGTGCGACTGTGCTCATTTTATTTGGAGAAAAAGATGTCTACCGAAACCCATATGACGGATAGTACTGACGACTATGAACCGTATTATGTGCCCGAGCAATCCGCCTTCCCTATTTTGGCCAGCATCACTTTATTTTGCATGGTCTTTGGTTTAGCCACTTTTTTTAATCAGTTAAAAGCTGATGAAGCTGGTGCGGGCGGTCACATTGCAATTGTCGGATTCTTAGGTTTTGTTTCAGTACTATTTTTCTGGTTTCGGCAGGCTATTCTTGAAAATCGACAAGGCATGAATAGCCTACAATTAAAGCGCAGTTATGTCTGGGGTATGGGCTGGTTCATCTTCTCAGAGGGGATGTTCTTTTTTGCTTTTTTTGGTGCTTTATTTTATGTCAGAAACTTTGCCGGCCCATGGTTGGGCGGCGAGGGAGATAAAGGGAAATTTATTAGTCTGCTCTGGGAAGGGTACAAGTATACATGGCCTGTTTTAGAAACACCGGACCAAGTTGTCAATGGCGCTAAAGCGGTTTTTGTTGGTGCCGGCGATCATAACAGTATGTACCCTGTCGACGCCCACAATGGCTTAAAAGCGTGGTTGCCAATGTGGAATACAATTATATTGTTATCATCATCAGTGACGGTTCATTTCGCTCATGTCGGCTTAAAAAATGATAACCGCAGACAGTTTAAAGGTTGGTTGTTACTCACTGTGTTGTTGGCGGTGGTCTTTTTGGCGCTGCAAGTCTTGGAGTATTACGAAGCATATGCCCATTTAGGGCTGACATTAAAAAGCGGCATTTATGGCACGACTTTTTTCATGTTGACTGGCTTCCATGGTTTTCATGTCTTCTTGGGCATGACGATGTTGTTAATAATGTTGCTCCGCGCTCAAAGTGGTCACTTTACTCATGACGATTGTTTTGGCTTTGAATCAGCTTCTTGGTATTGGCACTTCGTCGATGTTGTTTGGGTATGCTTATTCTTCTTTGTTTATATCATTTGATACTTCTGGCGCAACCACAGCTTGGGTTGGACGATGTTTTCGTTCATCCCAAGGCGCCCCTACTCCTAGTTGCCCCGATAGAAACCCATAGACGGTGGTAGCCATTAAAGCGCCAGCTAAACTGATCCTAATACCCAATGAGTGCATAGTTCTACGCTTGGTTGTGCCAATGTCTTGGAATAAAAATACCAACCCACTTGCGAGACTAATAATTAAGCCAATAATAAGCAGTACGATAATGGTTTTTAATAACATAGTTAATAGCCTCAGTAAGTTACTTAGCGGTGAGCAATGTGATGTTTAATCAATTATGGCCATGATTACAGCTTATCGTTGGGATGCCAACTGGAAAACGCTGTTATTTGTGGTGCTTGCCTTGCCAGTTTTAATCAAATTGGGATTTTGGCAGTTAGATCGAGCAGATGAAAAACTTTTGCTTCAAGAACGGTTTGCCAAGCAGCAACAGCAGCCGCCAGTCTCGTTATCCAGAGTAACTGCCTCAACTGAACTTGCGTATAAACCAGTTTACCTAACAGTGACGGTTGATAATGAACATACGGTATTCTTAGATAATCGGATCTTTAATGGCAAGGTCGGCTATCAGGTACTGTCGCCTGCCCTGATGGAAAATGGTCAGTTTGTAATGGTTAATCGAGGTTGGATAGCGGGTTTTTTGGATCGCCGCCGATTGCCAGAAGTCCCGCTTATTCGAGGTCGAGTTCGCTTGTTAGGTAATATTTATATTCCGTTGGGCGATGCCGTGATTTTAGCGGCGGACCAATGGTCTAATCAATGGCCTTTGATCGTACAATGGGTTGATACAGAAAGATTAGCGGTACATTTGGACCGTGAATTTTTTCCTTATACTGTCCGTTTGCAAGCAAACAGCATTGGCGCTCTAGTGGTTGACTGGCCCACCGTTAATGTTAAACCAGAAAAGCATTGGGGTTATGCTTTGCAGTGGTTTTCAATGGCCATTGCGTTATTTGTATTTTGGTTATATTCGTCGATTCGACCCGTGACAGACGACAGCAATGGCTGATACGTGCAGCGTGTATGAGTGAGCCCTATATTATGAAAGGGCGATTTATTTCGTGATGATCAAACCAGCCAAAGCACGTAACGTGTTAGAAAAAATACCCAACAAAGAGATACAGCAATGATCGAAATACAAAACAAGAGCAACACGGTTTGGAAAAACCGCTTTAAATTAATCCTATTATGGATGGTTCCATTTGGGCTTATGATTCTCGCCACAGTGACGTTCAACTTGGTTCAGTCCGGTCAATTATCGGTGGGAAGTAAAAACCAAGGTTATTTAATTCAGCCACCTATACAACTGAGTAAGTTGGCGCTCACTTCCGATAAAGTATCTGATAATATTTGGCTTGGAAAGTGGACTATGGTTGTTCGTGGCGGGGCTGCTTGCGATCAACGTTGCTTAGATCATCTGCTATTGAGCCGTCAAATTCATATTCGGCTGAATAAAGAGGCAAATCGCACTCAGCGGGTTTATCTCAGTGATGCGTCGGCATTGACCCAGCCATTGAGCGATCATTTGGCTGCCGAGCATCATTATCTTACGGTTGCGCACAGTCCTGCGGAGGCATTAGCTGCCCTTGACCAAGCCGTTTTAACCGCCGCTGAATCTCATCAAGGTCAGCCTCAATTTTTTTTAGTTGATCCAGAGGGCTGGGCAATGATGGTTTATACCGACCAGCATGACGGTGCCGCGGTGCTCAAAGACTTGAAATATTTACTCAAGTACAGTGCTGAGCGATAAAAATGAAAAATCAAGGAAAAAGCATTCATAAGCCTGGCTATTGGCTAGCGGTAAGCGGCACGTTATTTGCCATTTTGGTCATCGTATTAGGCGCTTTTACTCGACTGGTGGATGCAGGATTAGGGTGCCCAGACTGGCCTGTTTGTTATGGTCATGTGTTATGGCCAATGGGTGCGGAAGAGGTCGCGATTGCGAACGCTGCCTTTCCTGATACGCCTGTAGAGCATGACAAAACTTGGCCTGAACAAGTGCATCGCTTATTAGCGACCAGTTTAGGGTTGTTCTGTATTGTTTTGGTTGGCCTGGCCTGGCGGCAACGCCGAAAGGGGATAAATGGCCCCGTTAAATTAACGCTGGTCCTTCTTGCGATGGTTATTTTGCAGGGCATGTTTGGTCGATGGACGGTCACCTTGAACCTTTGGCCTCAGGTCGTGACAGCGCATTTGATCGGCGGTTTTACAACGTTGTCATTGCTGTGGCTGTTAACCCTTCGATTGCAAAATCGTTGCTGGCAGTTGACCCCCTCAGCATTCGCTAAAATCCAGCGATTGAAGCCATTATTAATAGTGGCGCTCATCTTAGTGGTGGGACAAATTCTGCTAGGTGGCTGGACATCAACCAATTACGCCGCTTTAGCCTGCCCAGACTTACCCACCTGTCAGGGTGAGTGGTGGCCAAACATGGACTTTTCGAAAGGTTTTAATTTTTCGCAAGACATAGGCCCAAATTACTTGGGTGGATTGATGGAGAATTCTGCTAGAACTGCCATTCACTTTAGTCATAGAATAGGCGCAATGGTTGTCACAATTACTGTTTCATACTTGATTTATCGGCTATTGAGAATAAAGCAAGCAAATGTCTCTCAATGGGCCATGATGTTAGCTATTATATTGATTGTGCAAATTAGCTTAGGTTTGAGCAATGTTTACTGGTCATTACCACTTCCAGTGGCCGTTGCACACAACGCGGTTGGCGCTTTGCTGTTATTAACTTTTGTCGGCTTATGCCATCGATTTTATACCGCGAAAGCGGTCAAAGTGGATTGACTTATTCAAGCATAACGAACTGATTCTTGAATGTTGATATGGAAAAAAAATGACAAACTCTAATACCGTAGAGAAGCAGCTTGGTCAGCCATTGTGGCGTGACTATCTAGAGCTGTGCAAGCCAAATGTGGTTGCCTTAATGGCGCTGACTACGGTTGTCGGTATGCTGTTAGCCGTACCAGGAATGGTGCCCATTGATATCTTATTACTGGGTAACTTAGGTATTGCCCTCTGTGCAGCGTCGGCAGCGGTCATCAATCATGTGGTTGATAAAAAGATAGATCTTTTGATGAAGCGCACTAAAAATCGCCCTGTTGCTCAAGGGCGTCTAAAAGATAGCCATGCACTGTTGTTCAGCGCGGCAATGGGCCTGCTGGGAATGTGGGTGCTTATTTTTTATGTGAATGCTCTCACGGCTTGGTTGACCTTAGGTTCGCTGATTGGTTATGCCATCATTTACACGTGTTTTTTAAAGCGAGCGACACCTCAGAATATTGTGATAGGCGGCTTAGCCGGTGCAGCCCCGCCGCTGTTGGGCTGGACTGCCGTGACCAATGAGATACATGGTTATGCCTTGCTGTTAGTGCTCATTATTTTTGCATGGACACCGCCACATTTTTGGGCCCTTGCGATCCATCGAAAAGATGATTACGCCAAAGTTGGCATACCCATGCTACCGGTAACCCATGGCGAAAAATACACTCGGTTGCACATTTTGCTTTATACCATCATGCTTTTTGTTGTGTCAGTGCTGCCATTTGCTACCAAGATGTTCGGCATATTGTATCTTATGGGCGCCGTTGTTCTAGGCCTAGGTTTTTTGTATTGGGCCGTGGTGATGGTCGTCAATAAAGACCCAGAAGCGCCAATGCAAACGTTTAAATATTCGATCATTTATTTAATGGCTTTATTTATTATTATGTTGGTTGACCATTATGCTCTCCCGTTAGATGAGCGGCTGAGCCGCACACCTCCGCCGATTGAGATGCAGGCGATTAACTAAGGTTTTAGAAATATATACCCCTTCAAATATTATGTTAAAGGCAGTAATTAGTGACTCAAAGCGAGACTCAAAAGCAGCAACAGGGAATTAAGAAGACGCTTATTGTCATCGGTTGTTTTATTGTGGTGGTGTTTGGCTTGTTTGTTAATCGCCTATCAATGGATCGCATCTTGAGTCCTAAGGAGCTGGTTGCTAACGGTGCAATTATGTTTTCCTCGCCGCGTGAAATTGGCGAGTTTGATCTACTTGATCATAACGAAATGGAATTCACTAAGCTGCAACTGAAAGGTCAATGGAGTTTAGTTTTTTTCGGTTTTACTCATTGCCCTGATATTTGCCCTACTACGTTGGCTATGATGAATAAGCTAGCTGAGTTTTTGGTTGACACTGATTATGCTGTGGACACACAGTTTTTAATGGTTAGCCTTGACCCTGCTCGCGACAAACCTGAAACATTAAAACCGTATGTTGAGTATTTTAATACAGAATTTATTGGTGTAACGGGCGAGTTTTTATCTATTCATCGACTTGTAAAGCAGTTAAACGTTGCTTTTCAGAAAGTGGTTACTAATGCTGAGACGGGCGAATATACCGTTGATCACAGTGGCCATATTGCGCTCATAAACCCTGCCGGCCATTACAATGGTTTTTTTAAGCCCCCGCTTGATGTGGATCGTATGTTGATGACCTATAAGTCTATTCGAGCCAGTGCTCAATAATTTCGCTAATAGAGTCGTTTATACGTTACACCCGTTAGGTCGTTTTAATGTTTAAATCATTATCTCTGACGGTTATTCATCTAGTTATCTTAGTTCTCCTTGTATGCACTAATGCGTTCTTTAGTGAGTTTAGTTTTGCCGCAAAGAGCGTTAACGTTGAACAAGACCCACGTAAACCAATGCTGTCTTTAAAGGTTAGAATTGTGGTTGATGGCGATAGCCTTTACTTATTTGGCCAGCAACGTCAAATAAGACTGTGGGGTGTTGATGCGCCAGAGCGCAATAAACCGGGCTACTGGCCAGCAAGAAGCGCCCTTCATCAATTAGTTGATGACCAGCGTTTATCGTGCTTTCCGAAGGCGCTTGATCGTTACGATCGGATTGTGGCTCGATGCTATTTGAGTCCTGACTCGTCTGGCATGGAAATAAATCGACAATTATTAAAAATGGGGGTAGCAAAAGAGTATTGTTATTTTACCCGCGGTTTTTACGGCTTTTGTGACTAGGCTATCTTCACCGTCGTACGAAAAAAGCTCAAAAAAAGGGGCCCATAGGGCCCAAAGGTATCTTCCTGAGGTACAAGACTAGTAAGAAAAAGATTCTTTCGTTTCGATCAAAATATCCAGCTGATCACGTAACTCTTTGTGAAGGCTATCGATATAGGCTTCGCTGTTACTGGTAATCGTTGATGACGAGCTTCTGTATTGAGACATTGAGGGCAGCGCTACAGGGTAACGATTTAAGGCCAAGTAAAAGGTAGGTTCATAATTGGCAGAAATGCGCTCAGTAATCAGGTTAGAGTCTCCACTCACGTCGGCTGGATTGGCAAGGACTGATCCTGATAGGAGCAGTGTTGCCGCTACATACGAAATGGCAGAGTAAGTTAGTTTTTTCATGGTGTTACTCCTTTCGTTTGTTGATGATGACTCGCTTGTGGCTTGGCATCGATCGGGTTAATAAACTTCGTTGTTTCCATGTTACATATAGTAACACATGTTAAGGATAACGCTAGATCTAAAACCCTTTATTGATCAAAAAATAGTGTAAATAATTGTTAATTTCAGTTGCCATGCTCGTAAGCCAGCTTTATCTTGTTGAAATCTTTAAAATAAAGGTTTCTTTGTGGAGTTATACGGGTAGTGTTACCAATCGGTTCATGGCCAACATTAACAAGGTAACATCTTAGATCGCAGTCATTATTTAGGCGATTAACGGTTGAGATTCAGTGTTGGCTTGCAAGCCACCATTGAATTATGAATCGAGACCCACTGCTGTGATAAACTTGCAAATTAACACTCCGATCAATAAAAAAGGTATTGCCTCGCTTATGGCTTCAATCCAACCGCTTGTTTTGGTAGACGGCTCTTCCTACCTTTACCGCGCTTTTCACGCGTTACCCCCTCTCAAAAACGCTAAAGGGCTGCCTACTGGGGCCATCAAGGGCGTGATAAACATGTTGAGAAGTTTACAAAAAACTTACACTGACAGTGTCATTGTGGTGATATTCGACGCTAAAGGGAAAACGTTTCGAGATGATATGTATCCGGCGTACAAGGCCAACCGATCGGCTATGCCAGAAGACCTTCGCCCACAAGTTGCGCCTATTCATGAAATTGTCAAAGCAATGGGTTTGCCCCTATTGGCCGTAGCTGGGGTTGAAGCCGATGACGTTATTGGCACATTAGCACACCAAGCAAGTGAACAGGCGATTCCAGTGGTGGTCTCGACAGGCGATAAAGATATGGCTCAGCTGGTTAACCCGCATGTCACATTAGTGAATACGATGACCAACACATTAATGGATGAAGCCGGGGTGGTCGAGAAGTTTGGCATCCCTGCAAATCACATAATTGATTACCTCGCGCTAATGGGTGACAAAGTTGACAATATTCCTGGTGTTGCTGGGGTCGGTGAGAAAACAGCGCTCGGATTAATACAAGCTTTAGGCGGGATCGATGAAATTTATCAAAAGTTAGATCAAGTCGCTGATGTACCTGTGCGAGGGGCAAAGAAATTAGCTGAAAAGTTGGTTGCACATGAAGAAGATGCCCGTTTATCGTATCGATTAGCCACGATAAAACTTAACGTCGCATTAGAAGCTGATGCCTTAGAACTCCATCAAGGCGAACTTAGTAAAGCTCAAGATGTTGAGCGTTTGCATGAGCTTTTTACAGAATATGAATTTAAAACATGGATCAAAGAGACGACTAAGAACAATCAAAATATAAAAAAAACAATTGACCAACCAAGTCTATCGACGACGATTGCTAACAATGAAATCACGGTGCAACCAGACAAGAAAGATAATTCAGGACGAGTTAAATCGCAACAAATCGAACGAAAATATGAAACAGTTTATGAGCTAGATCGGCTGCATGCGTGGGTAGAGAAAATATTGGCAAGCAAGCAATTTTCTTTCGATGCTGAAACTACTAGCTTGAATTATATGCAGGCGAGGGTCGTTGGCGTATCGATTAGCACTTCACCTGGTGAAGCCGCTTATATTCCCTTTGGCCATAATTATATCGATGCACCAGATCAGCTAAGTGAAGAGCAGGTGCTTACTGCACTTAAACCTATTCTTGAAAATCCAGACTGTAAAAAAATAGGTCAAAACTTAAAATACGATAAGCATGTCATGGCAAATCATGGGATTCAACTGCAAGGCATTGGCGACGATACTATGCTGATGTCTTACGTATTAAATTCAACGGCTAGCCGACATGATATGGACAGTTTGGCGATACATTATTTGGATGAGACGACCACTAAGTATGAAGATGTTGCGGGCAAGGGTGCCAAGCAGATTACGTTTGATCAAGTTGATCTAGCCATTGCCGGTCCCTATGCGGCAGAAGATGCAGATATTACTTTAAGGCTGCAGAATGAGTTGACACATGCGTTGAACATGGCGCCTAAATTGAAACAATTATACCGTGATATTGAACTACCGTTGCTTGATATTATTTGTCAAGTCGAGCAAACAGGCGCGCTAATTGATGACGCTATTTTGGCGCAACAAAGTCAGGAGTTAACCGCAAGAATAGGCCAATTAGCACAGCAGGCTTATGAGTTAGCCGGTGAAGAATTTAATTTAGCCTCGCCTAAGCAATTACAAACGATCTTATTCGAAAAGTTAAAAATAAAAGTAATTAAGAAAACACCAAAAGGCCAGCCATCGACAGCAGAGCCTGTGCTTCAGGAGTTAGCACTAGATTACCCACTGCCAAAAGTAATTATGGAATATCGCGGCTTAAGCAAATTAAAATCGACGTACACCGATCGTTTACCAGAACAAATTGACCCATCTACTGGTAGGGTGCATACCTCTTATCATCAGGCAGTGACAGCGACAGGTAGGCTGTCATCGTCAGATCCTAATTTACAAAATATTCCTATCAGAACTAACGAGGGAAGACGAGTCAGACAGGCATTTGTCGCACCAGCAGGCAGTTCTATTTTAGCAGCTGATTACTCGCAAATTGAATTGCGTATCATGGCGCATTTATCAGAAGATAAAGGCTTAGTCGATGCGTTTAATGCAGGTTTAGATGTGCATAAAGCCACTGCCGCTGAAGTGTTTGCAGTTGGTCTTGCTGAAGTAAGTCAAGAACAAAGACGTAGAGCCAAAGCCATTAATTTTGGATTGATTTATGGAATGTCGGCGTTTGGCTTAGCCAAGCAATTAGATATTGGCCGACACGATGCGCAAAGTTATATCGACCGTTATTTTGAGCGCTATCCAGGAGTATTAAATTATATGGAAGATACCCGCAGCATTGCTGCGGAGCAAGGTTATGTCGAGACACTTTTTGGTCGTCGTTTATATTTACCTGAAATCAATAGCGGTAATGGTATGCGACGACAAGCCGCTGAACGAACTGCAATTAATGCACCGATGCAAGGCACTGCAGCAGATATTATTAAGCTTGCGATGATAAAAGTCAGTCACTGGCTAAACCACAATGCTGATATAAAAATGATTATGCAGGTCCACGATGAATTGGTGTTTGAAGTGCCAACTGAAAAATTAGATTTTGCGAAAGATAATATTTCTAAGCTAATGTCTACAGCAACAGAGCTTGTTATTCCTTTAGTCGTTGACGTAGGTTGCGGCAAAAATTGGGATGAGGCACACTAATAGATATTATTAAACATCAATATAATTGCTTGCTAAAGGACACCAGCGCTGTATGAGTTTATCTGCGACAGCTGGATTTTGCTCAATAATAGTATCGGAATAACTAACAACTTCCGCAATTAAATCACCGTCCCGTTCGAGGTCGGCCATTTTAAATAAGCTTGCCCCCGATTGTCGGGTTCCTAACACTTGGCCGGGCCCGCGCATTTCAAGATCTTTTTGTGCTAATACAAAACCATCATTAGTGGCGCGCATAATTTCTATTCGCTGCTTACCGTTTTTTGATAAAGGTTTTTGATACATTAATACACAGTGGCTTTGTATCTCACCACGGCCAACTCGACCGCGTAATTGATGCAGTTGCGACAAACCTAATCGTTCTGGATTTTCAATAATCATCAAACTAGCATTGGGGATATTAACACCGACTTCAACAACGGTTGTTGACACTAAAAGCTGGATATTTCCCGCGCTAAAATGTTGCATGATTGTCTGCTTCTGTGCAGGTTTTAAACGGCCATGGATTAAGCCAATCGTGATATTGGGTAATAGCATAGCCAGTTCATTTGCGGTAGTTTCAGCGGCTTGACAATCAAGTTGCTCAGACTCTTCGATTAAAGTGCACACCCAGAACACTTGCCGACCTTGTTGGCAGGCATGATTGACTCGTGCCACAATTTCACTGCGTCTATCATTGCTTAACGCGACAGTTTCTACTGGCGATCGCCCCGGCGGCAATTCATCAATAACTGAATAGTCTAAGTCAGCATAAAAAGTCATCGCTAAAGTACGAGGGATCGGCGTCGCAGTCATGACAAGCTGATGAACACTAAAGTGATCTATACGCTTATTTTTAAGCTTACGTCGCTGGTCAACCCCAAAGCGATGCTGTTCATCAATAACGATTAAACCAAGGTTTTGGTAGTTGACTTGATCTTGAATTAAGGCATGAGTGCCGATAACGATTTGTATTTCACCATTTTCTATAGCCTGCAACCGACGCCTTTTTTCAGCCGCCGGAATTTTGCTAATTAATAATCCCGTTGTTATATTTAAATTATCAAACCATTGAGTAAACGTTTCAAGATGCTGCTCGGCTAATATCTCAGTTGGCGCCATGATAACAACTTGTTGCTGCTGGCTGATAAATTGCAACGCAGCGGTAGCAGCAACTATCGTCTTTCCTGAACCAACATCGCCTTGCAGCAAGCGCATCATTGGTTGAGGTTTTGCAATGTCGATCTTTATTTGTTGTAAGACACGTTGTTGAGCCTTGGTCAAAATGAAAGGCAGGCTAGCAAGAAATTTTTTCTCAATATCAGGATTAGATTTAATGGCAATTGCTGGTGAAGTTACACTGGCTCTTCGCAACAATAAATGTGACAGGCGTTGCGCGACTAATTCTTCAAATGCCAATTGGCGTTGCAGAGGGTGCATTCCGGTAGAAATAAGTTTTAAGTCTATTGTTGCGGGCGGGTAGTGCAATAATTTTAGTGACCCGTAAAGGTCGGTAGTTAAATGTTGTTTTAATTGAGTAATTTTATGGCTTTCAATCAGAGTTTCAACACTGACATTGTTCGTTGCAAGAAAAGCTCCTTCGATATAATTACGCCAGCGCGTCTGGCTAATACCGTCGACTGTAGGGTATACAGCAGTAAGATGCGTTGCATTTGGTAACGGGTCTCCGTGGTTGATTTGCTGATACTCTGGATGGATCATTTCAGGGCCGGTTCGGTTAAGATTTACCTCGCCAAAGCAACGCAGCATCTGGCCTTTAACCATCTGTTTTTTTTGTGCGGCTGAAAAGTGAAAAAAGCGCAGTGTTAATCCGCCGGTTTGATCTTTAATTTTACAGACTAAACTTCGCCGTTTACCGAAAATGATAGTAGACGCAGAGACTTCACCTTCAATGACAACCGATTGTCCTGATTGTACACTGCCGATGGCTTGTACGCGGGTTCTATCCTGATACCGTAATGGCAAGTGAAACAATAGATCGATAGCCGAGACAATTCCTAATGCATTCAATTTTTCTTTAATGGCGGGCCCAATACCCTTGATTTTAGATAGTGGTATTGGTTTTGGTTGAGCGTAGTTTTGCATGAGAATCTTGGCCAGACGGTTGAATGTATCAGTGTTCGTATTATTTGCCCACAAGGCTTATTGCAATCATAACTGTCTAATAGATAAAGCGAAAGCCTAGCCTTGAATTGATGAAACGGTTGTCTTTTTTCAGAGTCAATTCAGTGGTATTCTTTGGCTATCGTTAAATATTGGTTTAGATTACATCATGAAAAAGTCTGATTCATCTCCTTCTAAAAGGTCAAAAGGAAAGGTATTGCTGGTCGGTTGTGGTGAGCTGGGCGTGCAAACAGCCGGTTTACTTCAGGCCAGCCATTACGATGCAGTAGGTGCAAGAAGGACCGTCCACCATTTACCCGAGAGTTTGCCGGCTTTATGCATTGATATCACCCAGCCAGCAACGCTAAAAGTGTTAAGCGAACAGCAATGGCATGCCGTTATTATCACGCTGACGGCCGACAGCTTTTCGGCCGAGGCCTATCGTAAAACCTATGTTCAGGGTTTACAGAACGTATTGCGGTCAATCTCTGGGCCAATAAACGCTCAAGCAGCGAGTGCGTTGCCATTGTTGTTGTTTGCTTCGTCGACGAGCGTGTATGGCCAAACAGACGGTTCAGATGTCGACGAATACAGCCCTACTTTTCCCCGTGGCTTCTCGGGCCAAACAATGCTTGAAGCTGAAGCTTTGATTGATTTGTACCCTGGTCCGGCTTGCTCCATTCGTTTTGGTGGTATTTATGGTCGTGGTAAAAGTCGTCTAATAGCACGGTTACAGGCCGGCGAGATCTGTCCCAGTCAGCCTACTATGATCAGTAACCGCATTCATCATAACGATTGTTGCCACATTTTCATGCATTTATTGCAACAACATGAAGCAGGCAGGTTGCTTGATGCAAGGTACCTTGCTGTTGATAGCGGCCCAACACCTCTCCATGACGTAATGCAATGGCTGGCAAATCAAAATAAAATACCACTAGAGTCGCTAACAGAGGGTGCGGTAATCGGTCGAGGAGGAAATAAACGCTGCCTCAACAATCGTCTGTTGGCGTCTGGATTTAATTTAACATACCCGACGTTTAAAGAAGGTTTTTCAGACTTCCAATCGTTGTGAAGTCTTTGCACAATAAAATAACAAGGAGATAAGCATGACCGATTCTATCGTGGTTAATACGGCTGTTCTAATGCCGGTATTTGCCTTAATAACATGGAGTTTAATTATTTTTATCCGCATGTACGCAATGCGAATGCCCGCGATGGCTAAGGCGGGGATCGATCCGCAATCCGTTAAGCATCCCACATCGCTTGGCGGTATTTTGCCGAGTAAAGTAGAGGCCTCTTCAGACAATTATAACCACTTGATGGAGCAGCCAACGATATTTTACGCGCTGTGTTTTTATTTAGCGTTGGCAGGTCACGCTGATGCATTGCAAGTGCAATTCGCGTGGGGTTATGTTGGCTTCAGAGTTTTACATTCACTGGTTCAGGTAACCGGCAATAATGTGATGGCTCGCTTTTCTTTATTTACACTTTCAACGGCCGCTTTGATTGCGATGGTCGTTTTTGAGATCATGCAGTTAATGAATTGAATAACGCTCGCCAAATAAAGCGTCAGCAATGGTGTCGGTTAGCGCTTTGGCTACTGCTAGCCGGTCAATTATTAGCAATGACTTATTTGGCTGTTAAGCCAGCGTTGGCGGTAATGACGTTTTCAAACTCCGATAAGTTGCTACATTTTATTGCATACTTTACGCTAATGATTTGGCCATTTTTTTTATTCAAACAGCAGTCTGCTTTTTTAAAGTCTGCGTTAATGGCTTTTATGTACGGCATAATGATTGAATTGATGCAAGCAACGCTGCCCAATCGATTTTGTTCAATGGCCGATATAGCGGCTAATCTAACGGGCATAGTACTGCTTATCACTGTCGTGCAGTGTTCCATTCTGCAGCAAGCCAAGCAATGGTTCCATGTTGACGCTGCAAATCCGTAGCCAATGAACTTTGCCATACAATTAACGGAAAAAAGTCTATAGAATGAGTGGCTTTGCAGTGTAAGCTAGCTTTTTAGTTGCTTGTGACCGTACCCTATGACATTTAAAGCAGATTCAGTCGGCCTAGTTACAGCTAAATCGGTTCATTTTGACGCACCGTTCAAGGTTTCGTGCGGGCGAGAATTACCGAGCCTGGATATCGTCTATGAAACTTATGGCAAGTTAAATAGTGATTGCTCCAATGCAGTACTGGTTTGTCATGCGTTATCGGGTGACCACCATGCCGCAGGCTATCACAGTGAAAGCGACAAAAAACCGGGTTGGTGGGATAATTATATTGGCCCAGGTAAAGCGATTGATACGGATCTATTTTTTGTGGTTAGTTTAAATAATATTGGTGGTTGTGGCGGCAGTACTGGCCCATCTTCAATAAACCCAATGACAAATGAGCCATGGGGCCCTGACTTTCCTGTCCTAAGAGTACGTGATTGGGTTGAAAGTCAGCGACTACTGACAGACTATTTAGGCATTGGGCAATGGGCTGCCGTAATTGGTGGCAGTTTAGGTGGAATGCAGGCCATGCGTTGGTCGCTTGAATACCCAGACAGAATTCAGCATTGCGTGGTCATTGCTTCAGCACTCAAATTAACGGCTCAGAATATTGCCTTTAACAATACTTCTCGAACGGCCATTAGTTCTGATCCTGATTTTCATGATGGCCGTTATTATCAGCATGCTGTAATACCGAAGAGAGGATTAGCGATTGCCCGCATGATTGGTCATATCACGTATTTATCTGACGGAGTGATGGGTGAGAAATTTGGTCGAGAACTTCGCTCGGGCAGTTTTGATCAAGGCTCAGAGTCGGCGGTAGAGTTTCAGGTTGAAAGCTATCTCCATCATCAGGCTGATATATTTTCTCAAATATTTGATGCCAATACTTATATGTTAATGACTAAGGCGTTAGACTATTTTGATTTGGCGCGTGAGTATAATGACAATCCTGTGAGCGCGTTTCGCAATGCCAGCTGTAAATTTTTAGTAGTGTCTTTTTCTAGCGATTGGAGATTTTCGCCGCAGCGTTCAGAAGACATTGTGCAAGCATTAATTGGTGCTGAGCGAGCGGTAACTTACGTTGAAATAGACGCTCCGTTAGGGCATGACTCCTTTTTATTGCCGGTTAAAAGATACAATAAGGTCTTTACTGCGTATATGAGGCAGGTGTTCAATCAACTTGCCTGTGTTGCTGAAAAGTCAGAGGTCAATCAGCATGCGTCATGACTTGATTGCTTTAAAACAATGGATTCAACCTTATTCAAGAGTATTAGATCTGGGTTGTGGTAATGGCACTCTACTTAAAGACTTAGTTGATGAAAAATATATCAGTGGCTTAGGCGTTGAAATTGATGCCGAAAATATCACTGCCTGCGTAAGCAAGGGGCTTAATGTTATAGAGCAAGATATTGATAAGGGCTTAAGTAACTTTTCTGACGACAGTTTTGATACTGTATTATTAACACAGACCTTGCAAGCTGTTCGACGACCAGACTTCGTGTTGCAAGAAATGCTGCGCGTGGGTAAAGAATGTATCATTACGTTCCCTAACTTTGGCCATTGGCAAGTGCGCTGGTATCTACTGTTACGTGGTAAAATGCCTGTCAGCAAAATGATGCCTTATGATTGGTACGATACACCGAATATTCATTTTTGTACGGTGAAAGATTTTGAGAATTTATGCGCAGAACAGGGAATTAAGATTATGCATAGAACGGTTCAGATGTCATTAGTTGGCACTGAAAAAGATCATAGACCAAAATGGTATAATAAAATTTGGCCCAATTTGTTTGGTGCGCATGCGGTTTACCATGTCACTCGATAAACGGACATTCAATTTCAGAAAATGGGCTTTAATAGGCTTGCTGGCTACTAGTATCTCTTGCGTTGCTCTTGCTGAGGGTGAAACCTCGGTAAAAAAAGGCCGTTATGAAGTGCTTTATAGTGTCTTCAATACTACTTTTTTAGAACCTGAAACTGCCAAGGCTATTAACGTAAAACGGGCAAAAAATCTTGCTTTAATCAATATTTCGTTGCGTGAGTACTTAGCTGACGGCAGTAGTATCCCAGTAGGTGCAAAAAAAATAAATGCGACATGGTTTAACTTACTCCATAAAAATAAAATGGTGTTCAGAGAAGTCAAAGAGCCAGATGCAATTTATTATCTAGCTAAATTCAAAATCAGCAATGATAATGAGAAGATTATTATTGAGGCTTATGTTACGCCGGAAGGCAGTTCCGATGAAATAAAAGTTAAGTTTCAACACCATTTTTATCTCAATTGATCAACCTATTTTAAGAAGCAAGATGCCATGACTCTAGAGCAAGTAATTATTGCCAGTGGAAACGCCGGTAAACTAAAAGAATTTGAACAATTATTTTCAAGCAGTCAATTGAAGATAAAGCCACAAAGCGATTTTTCTGTGCCCGAGGCCATTGAAGACGGCTTAAGTTTTATTGAAAATGCGATTATTAAAGCGCGGAATGCAGCAAAACACACGGGCATGGCGGCAATTGCTGATGATTCTGGACTTGAAGTCGATGCATTAAATGGCGCCCCAGGAATTTACTCTGCCCGTTTTGGTGAAGACGAAAACGGAATGCGTACCTGTGATGAAGCCAATAATAGTAAATTACTTCGTTTGCTAGAGGGTAAGCCTGCCAGCGAGCGAATAGCTCGATTTGTTTGCGCCTTAGCCTTTATGCGGCATGAGAATGATCCGTCACCTATGGTCTGTGTTGCTCGTTGGCAAGGTGTGATTTTGACTGAGCAGCGTGGTAATCATGGCTTTGGTTACGACCCATTATTCTTCTTGCCTGAATACGATTGCGCTAGTGCAGAACTCGATCCCGCTGTTAAAAACAGCATTAGCCACCGTGGGCAAGCGTTAAAAATGCTTCTTCAACAAATGGATACGCTTGGTTTATTGCCTTGATTGAGCAGCCACCACTGAGTCTGTATATTCATATTCCTTGGTGTATTCGAAAGTGTCCTTATTGCGATTTTAATTCTCACGAACAAAAAAAAGATGTGGCAGTCCTGCCAGAGCAACAGTATCTAGAGGCTTTACTCGCTGATCTTAAAGTTGACCTAAAGCTTGAAGATTCTAACCGTGAAATTCATTCAGTTTTTATTGGCGGCGGCACGCCAAGTTTATTGACGGGCCAATTCTATATTGATTTATTTGATCAGCTTCATGACCAGCTCAATTTTAGCGACAATGCAGAGATCACTATTGAAGCAAATCCTGGTGCAATTGATAGCAAACATTTTGATGGATTCTTAGAGGCAGGTATTAATCGATTGTCGTTAGGCATTCAGAGTTTTTCAGACTACTCACTAAGGCATCTAGGTCGAATTCATGACAGTCAGCAAGCATATAATGCCTTCAACATTGCTCGTTCTTGCGGCTTTAAAAACATTAATATAGATATCATGCATGGCTTGCCTGAGCAGTCCTTTGCAGAAGGCATCGATGACCTTCATCAGGCCATAGACTTATCGCCAGAGCATTTGTCTTGGTACCAACTTACCATTGAAAAAAATACTGTTTTTTTTAAAACCCCGCCTGAACTTCCTGCTGAAAATATTTTAGACGATTTATTTATTGAAGGTTTGTCATTATTAGAGCGTTCACATTATTATCAGTATGAGGTTTCTGCGTTTGCACGCGATCAAAAGCATAGTCGGCATAATAAAAACTATTGGCAGTTTGGTGATTATATTGGCATAGGTGCTGGTGCACATGGAAAAATAACACTGCCTAACCAACAAATTATCAGACGTTGGAAAACCAGGACTCCGGAAGACTATTTGTCCAAGCGGGATAAAATTGCTGGTTCAAAACCGATTGATCGATCGGACATAGCACTTGAATTTATGATGAATCATTTGCGATTAAATGAAGGTTTTTCAGCGCAATTATTTATTAAGCGAACGGGTCTATTATTCTCTGATATTGAGCCTATATTAATAAATTTATTGCAGCAAAAATTATTAGAGAAGCAGCAGTCTTTGTTTCGACCAACCCCGAAGGGCCGATTGTTTTTAAATAATATGATTGCTTATTTTGAAGGCTAACTTTTATTTTGTTGTTTTAAATGCCATGTCCCAGACACCGTGGCCTAAGTTTTTTCCTCTGCGCTCAAACTTTGTTTCTGGCCTGCCAAAATCTTTGGCATTAACGCAGCCATTATGGTCGCCGATATTTGTAAATTGGGGTTGCGCCGCGAGATGTTTCAAGACGTGGTTTGCATAGTGCTCCCAATCAGTTGCGATATGCAATATACCGCCAACCAGTAAGCGGGAGTGCAATAAATGTAGAAATTCAGGTTGTACTAAGCGTCTTTTGTGATGCTTAGTCTTATGCCAAGGGTCTGGAAAGTAAATATTGATCCTGCTGAGACTATGCGGTGCAATATTTTCTTTTAAAATTTCTACCGCATCGCCATCAAAAACGCGAATATTATTGAGCCCATGGCTGTCAACAAGAGATAATAAGCGACCAATGCCTGGGGTGTGTACCTCGACACCAATAAAGTTTTGCTCGGGTTCAGCGATGGCCATTGTTGCTAGTGAGTCTCCCATCCCAAAGCCTATTTCTAGTACCGTCGGGTGGTTGTTATTAAACACTTGGGCCGTATTTATTATGCCTTTGTTTATGGGCAGACCCCATTGCTGTAAGTGGTTGTGTAATCCTTCACGTTGTGCAGCGGTCATTCTGCCATTACGAATGGCAAAACTTTTAATCGGTCGTTGTTTCGTTTGATCGAAGAGTTCCATAGCTAAAGTTTAAAACTTGCAAAGAGTAACAACAACCAAGCGATCATAAACATGAGCCCGCCTATGGGCGTAACGATACCGATCGGTATACCCATGACGTACCTAATATCACTGATAGCAAGAAAGTATAAAGAGCCTGAAAATAACACTAAGCCCATTGAAAAGAAAATGCCGCTTGCGATGAAGTAACGATTATTACTGTGTTGCATGGCCACTAAACCAACAAATAATAACGCCAGTGCATGCCAGAAATGGTATTGAACCGCTGTCTCATAGGCGTGCATTAAGTCAGGTGTTAGCACTCCACGCAAGGCATGGGCACCAAAGGCACCAATGATCACTGCTAAAAATCCATTCATTGCTGCGAATTGAATGAGTCGCTTGGCCATCAAATAATCCTATTGATAAGGCGGCATGATAGAGCGTGTGATTGACCGCAGTTAAGGCTGAAATAAGTATTAGATTAGAAGAGTACGCTTAAGCAGCCATCGCTAATTTTAATTTTTTTAGAGCATTTTTTTCTAGCTGGCGTATGCGTTCAGCGGAGACTTGAAACTGGTCGGCTAATTCGTGAAGCGTTGCTTTATTCTCTTCATTTAAAAACCGAGCTTGGAGGATAGTTAGGCTACGTTCATCTAGTACTTTCAGCGCGCTGCGCAGTTGGGCAGCTTGTTGAGCATCAAATTGATTGCTTTCAACAGCAAGCGCGGGGTCTTGGCTATGGTCTTCTAGATAATGAGCGGGTGCATAACTGGCGACGTCATCATCAGCATCAGCTGGCGCATCAAATCCCATATCATGGGAACTTAAACGACCTTCCATTTGTTGCACATCTTTAAGATTAACGCCCAGATCATTTGCAATAGCATTAGCCTCGTCATTGCTAAGCCATGAAAGGCTTTTTTTGGCGCCACGCAAGTTGAAGAATAATTTACGTTGCGCTTTAGTCGTGGCAATTTTGACGATACGCCAATTACGCAAAATATACTCATGAATTTCTGCCTTTATCCAATGCACGGCAAAAGAAACAAGGCGAACCCCTTTATTGGGATCAAACCGCTTGACGGCTTTCATTAAGCCGACATTGCCTTCTTGAATAAGATCAGCTAGGCCTAAACCGTAGCCGTTGTAGGATTTAGCGATATGAACCACAAACCGAAGATGTGCCATGACCAATTCACGAGCAGCGTCTAAATCGTCTTCATATGCTAGGCGCTGGCCCAGCGCTTGCTCGCGTTCGAGCGACAGAATATCGAAACCGCTAACCGTCTGGATATAGGCATTGACGTTGCCCCCAGGGGTAAGAATTGGAATAGTTTGAAGTTGCGTATTCATATTGTCACGTTGCTATCAGCTTTGGCTCTTGTGAATAAAGAATCGGCTTTCGCCGATGGTTAGACAGATTATCAATAATTTACGGCACTCGCGTGGTTTTAGTTCACAGCGGCAGCAAACGACACGAATATTTTTAACGGGCTGTGTTTTAGCCTGTTGTGCTGCATTACTAAATATTGAGGGCGAAAATTAATGTTTAAACCCAATGGATCAAAAAATAAACAATACAGGGATGTATTTTAACACCCTTCAGCTTAGAGTACCAATTTTGAAGAAGTTCAATGAAATGAGCAGCTTACTTGAAAAAAAATCTACCTAGGCTCTAAACTTCGAATACGGTGGTCCGCAGCCAGCCAAGCGCCGGTTAATCCAAGGGCGGCACCAACAGCCAAAAGAATTAGGCTATCGCTAATACCGAGTGTTAATAATGTGATCTCTGCACCATAAGCGGTTATTACTGATTGGACTGCATAAGTGAGCGCATACTCACTTATTTTACTAAGACCTACGGCCAGCAGGGCCGCACCTGAACCAAGCCAGAGGCCAAGGTAAAGGAATGGTCGGCGGATAAATGCATTAGTTGCGCCGATAAGTTTGATCACGATAATTTCTTCGCGTCGACTATCAATAGCCAGCTTGATCGTATTGCCAATCACTAGCATGACGCCAACAGCCAGTAGCACGGTCAGCCCTGTGGCGAGTTGGCTAAAGAGTGACACAATTGCGCTGATCTTTTGAAACCATTGTAAATCCATCATGACGCGATCTACCCCATTGATTAATGTCGCCTTCTGCTTGAGCTGTGTAGCGTCTTCGTTACTGAGCGTTCTGCTGCTAATGTGTAAACTGATTAAGCCGGGAAGTGGGTTATTCGGCAGGCTATCAATCAGTCCAGCGAATCCCTCTCGCTGCTCAAATGATTGCTTTGCCTCGCTGGGTGATATGTAAACAGCCTGACTAATCTCTGGCCAGTCACGCAATTGACTGACTATTGTCTGTGCTCTAGCGGGGCTGACATTATTGGTTAGGTAGAGACTCATTTGGAGAGTATTGCTTTCAGGGCCAAGCAAATGAGAAAGGTTGCGAACCACCAAATTTAAACTGCTTGGTAGCGTAATAGCGATAGCCAGTACGAGCATGGTTATAAAATTAGCCAACGGATGCTTTGCCAATCTGACTAAACTTTCGGTCGCCACTGAGCGATGATGTTGGCGCCAGGCCACAAAGCTTGGCTGTGTTGGGGATAATTGTACCGCTGGCGTTTCGATGTTTGTTGACCCCTTAAGCATCGGCTTGTGCCGCATTGGTGTGTGATTGATCCTGCGTAATAGTTGATTTATTCATCGACGATAATGGCATGCCTGAACCGATCAGTTTTCCTTCGCGCAGCGTGAGCGAGCGGTGGGGCATTCTTGCCAATAGGGCTAAATCATGCGTTGCAATTAAAACCGTGACGCCAACGTCATTGAAGTCTTTAAAAATTTGAATGATTTGCGCGCTTAATTCGGGATCTAAATTACCTGTTGGTTCATCGGCGATCAAAAAAGGAGGTTTATTAACCACAGCTCGGGCAATGCCAACTCGCTGCTGCTCTCCGCCTGATAGCATTTCAGGCAATTGTTTTTCTTTGCTTAATAAATGGACCTTATCAAGCGCGCCGCGGACACGACGACCAATATCACGAGGTGCAAAACCAGCAATAATTAATGGCAAGGCGACATTGTCAAAAACAGTCCGGTCTGAGAGCAATTGGTGATGTTGGTGAACGATACCAAATTTCCGACGCAACTGTGGTATTTGGCGGCGATTAAAGCCATCAATGGGCACGTCGTTAATGAGTATGTGGCCCTCTGTTGGGCGCTCAATAAGCATCATCAATTTAAGCAAGGTGCTTTTACCCGCGCCAGAATGGCCCGTGACGAAGGCCATTTCACCGGTCTTTATTGTGAAGTTCACCTTGTTCAGTGCCAATTGGCCAGAGCGATAGCGTTTAGTAACTTGTTCAAATGAAATCATTAGCCGCCCTCAGGATTGAAAATCGCTTCAACAAAGTCTTGTTGATTGAACGGACGTAAATCATCAATGTTCTCACCCACACCAATAAACCGTATAGGTAAGCCTAATTTTTCACTTATAGCAAAGACTACGCCGCCACGCGCAGTGCCGTCAAGCTTGGTGACCGCTAAACCTGTGACGCCTACCACCCGCTGAAATTCCTCTGCTTGAGTAACAGCGTTTTGGCCCATGGTGGCATCGAGCACTAATAAAACTTCTTGCGGCGCTGATGGGTCGATTTTTTTCATGACTCTAACGACCTTTTTTAATTCTTCCATTAAATTGTCTTTATTGTGTAAGCGGCCGGCTGTATCGGCAATGAGCACGTCGATGTGCTTGGCTTTTGCTGACTGTAAGGCATCAAAAATCACTGAGGCGCTATCAGCACCGCTGTGTTGAGCGACAACTGGCACCTCATTACGCTCACCCCAGACTTGTAATTGTTCGACTGCAGCCGCTCGAAACGTATCTCCGGCGGCCAGCATTACTGACAAGCCTTCACGCTGAAATCGTTTTGCGAGTTTGCCAATAGTAGTGGTTTTCCCTGCTCCATTGACGCCTACAACCAAAATAACAAAGGGGCCGTTTGAGCAGTCAATCGTAAAGGTTTCGTTACTCGGTGTAAGCGTTAAGGCGAGCTCAGCCTTAAGTTGCTGGTAAAGCGAATCTGAATCGAGCAATGAGTGACGTTCAATCGCGTTGGAAAGTTTGGTCATGATGCGTTGTGTTGTATCAATACCAATATCAGCGATTAACAATTGAGTTTCTATTTCCTCCAGCAACTCATCGTCAATTTCTTTTTTCCCAAGCAAGAGTCTGCCTAGACTATCGCCCAACGCTTGACTGGTCCTGGTCAACCGCTGAGCGAGTTTTTGGCGCAGAGTTACTTGACTAGCCGGCTCCGTATTACTCTCAATAGCCGTGCCAGATGAAGGTTTGTCGCCGCGGCGAAGGAATCGCAACATAGGTATTCTCGGTTAATTTAGTATCGATTTATTGATGGCGCTCAGTTATGGTTGATATGCTATCACTAATCGTTAAAATCGATAGCTGAAAACGGTATTTTTCTGAGGTAATTTCAAGCAAATGGTGGGTCAAAAATCGCAACAGCAACAAAGAAGCACTGTTCGAATAATTGGTGGCGATTGGCGAGGTCGAAAATTACCAGTGCTTAATGCGCAGGGTTTACGGCCGACGGCCGATCGCATTCGTGAAACCCTGTTTAATTGGCTAGCCAATGAGCTACCTGGTGCGCGTTGTTTGGATTTATTTGCAGGTAGCGCTAGCTTATCGTTTGAGGCGCTGTCTCGCGGAGCCGCTCATGTAACTGCTGTCGATCATCATGCAATGGCGGTGCAGCTGATGATTAGCGCCGCCGAGGCACTGGGAACGGATAATCTTTGTGCCGTTCATTCAAGCGCCGAGCAGTGGCTTCAGGGCTATATGAAACGGCAGTCAAAAGCGCAATTTGACATTATTTTTCTTGACCCACCTTTTCAGGCGCACTTATTAGAGAAAACTGCCATTGCCTTAGAGCAATCGAAGTGTCTAGCGCCCAACGCGCTTATTTATATTGAGCAGGCTGCAGGGCCTTCGTTAGCTACTTTGCCGGGCCATTGGTGCAATTATCGACAAAAAACAACAGGCAACGTCAGTTATCAGCTATTTTCAGTCAGCGATGGCTAAATTTCAAAGTGTCATTTTGGTTAACTGATTGTGGCGCGAACAAATAATGTTTAAAATTAAGTCCAATTTTATACACTGGAGTTTTATTGTATGGCTAAAGTCGTTTATCCGGGGACTTTTGATCCAATCACTAATGGTCATGTTGATCTGGTTGAAAGAGCCAGCCAATTGTTTGATGGCGTGATACTTGCGGTAGCGGCGAGCAGCAAAAAAAATCCTATGTTTGATTTAAATGAACGGGTCCAAATGGCTGCTGAATCTACTGCCCACATTCCTAATGTGACCGTGCTAGGATTTGATAAGCTGCTGACGCATTTTTTAGAAGATCTTGATGAAACAGTAGTTTTGAGGGGTCTTCGAGCAGTCTCTGATTTTGAGTACGAGTTTCAATTAGCGAATATGAATCGTGCAATTAAACAAGATTTTGAAACGGTGTTTCTCACTCCTGCAGATAATTTAACGTATATCTCTTCTACCTTAGTTAGAGAGATTGCTAGCCTTCATGGTGATGTATCAAAGTTTATTCCTGCTCCAGTATTAAAGGCAATCTTACAAAAAACCGGTGATTAATGAAAAATAAAAGTAACCGAACAAATTGTTTTTTATTGTGTTTGGTGCTCATTGGTCTATTTGGCTGCCAAGCTAGCAACACTCAAAATAGTGGCTTGCTAGCCGCATCAATCAATCAAGCTGAAAAAAACTTACCGCCTGAGCTAAACAGTGCCATTGTTTCTATTGATGCTGCTGATTCAAAGAAAGCCATTGGCGAAAATTTTATGGTGGTTACCGCAAATGCTCATGCCACGGAAGCCGCAAAAAACATTTTATTACAGGGCGGCACAGCTATAGATGCTGCGATAGCGGCGCAATTAGTGTTGGGTTTGGTTGAGCCACAATCGTCAGGTATAGGTGGGGGTGGTTTTTTATTGCATTGGGACGCTCAGCAAAAACTGTTAAAAAGTTATGATGGCCGTGAAACAGCGCCGTTATCGGTGGATGAAAATTTATTTTTTAATCCTCAGCTGGGTCAAGAGGATAAGTTTTTTGACGCAGTTTTAGGCGGTAAAAGTGTTGGCGTACCCGGTTTAATTAAAATGTTGGAGTTGGCCCATCAACAGCATGGCGCATTACCATGGAAGGCGTTATTTAATCCAGCGATTGATTTATCGCATAATGGCTTTGCTGTTTCTGAAAGATTGAATGCTTTATTGCGTCTAGTACCGCTGGTCGATCAACGGACGATCATCAAAAACTACTTTTTTGATGATCAAGGCGTTGCGTTGGCGATTGGCTCGCGGTTAAAAAATCCCGAGTATGCGCGAAGTTTAATGATGATTGCAGAGCAGGGCAGCAGTTATTTCTATCGCGGTGAGCTGAGCAAGAAAATAATCGAGGCAACGGAAAAAGATGATAATGCTGGCTATTTAACAACGAAAGATTTTAGTGGTTATAACGCGGTGCAGCGGGTACCCGTATGCCAAGAAATATTTTCACATAGACTTTGCGGCATGGGCCCTCCTTCGTCGGGGGGAACCACGGTCTTATCGATTCTTTCGATTTTAGAATTACTAACCGATCCTTCATTGGCCGATAGCGGCCAACAACTTGATAACAATCCATTGCTGGCACATTATTTTATTGAGGCTTCCCGCCTCGCTTTTGCTGATCGAAACACTTACTTGGCTGACCCAGATTTCATTTCCGTACCGGTTCAGCAATTATTAGCTGCAGACTACCTTAGTTCACGGGCAAAGCTGATTAACCCAGTTCAAGCTATGGCCATTGCAAAACCTGGCAAGCTAACAAGGCCTCTAGCCCATCGATATATCACACAGGCCAGCCCAGAGTTAGAATCGACTTCTCATCTGAGTATCGTTGATCGTTACGGCAACGCGGTAAGCATGACCAGCAGTATTGAAACAGCTTTTGGATCGCGATTAATGGTTGATGGTTTTTTACTGAATAACCAGCTAACTGATTTCTCATTTACTCCACGCGACGGCAATAAAAGGCTTGTCGCTAATCGAGTACAAGGTGGTAAGCGGCCGCGGAGTTCGATGTCGCCAATGATTATTTTTGATCGTAATAGCCAGCCGATTTTAATTATTGGTTCACCGGGCGGTAAACGAATAATTCCTTATGTTGCCGGTTTTATTTATGAGGTTTTAGGCTTAGGTCGATCGCCTCAAAGTGCTTTGAGTCGTCCGCATATTACCAATATCGGTCGAGGGGTTGAAATTGAGCAGGGCACACCGGCGGCATTAATTGACAGTCTAACTTTGATGGGTCATTCACCAAAAGTCAAATATCAAACCAGTGGCTTGCATATTATTTATCGACAAAAAGGCCAGTGGTTAGGTTTGGCTGATCCGCGTCGCGAAGGTGTTTCGGCAGGCGATTAATTTTTATTTTTGACAGTTCGGGCAGTAATAAGTACTGCGTTGACCAATTCGTAATGCTTTAATTAATGTACCGCATTTTTTGCACGGTTGTTGCTCTCGATCATATACTCGCAGTGTTTGTTGAAAGTAGCCTGGCTTGCCATCACCCCCGACAAAGTCTTTTAGTGTAGTGCCGCCCATTTCGATGGATGCCTTTAAAACGGCAATAATTGCAGCGACTAACCTCTCGCATTCTGTTTTAGTTACTTTTCCTGCTGGTCGTGTTGGCCTTATTCCGCTGATAAATAAAGCTTCGTTAGCATAAATATTTCCTGCACCAACTACGATATGATTATCCATAATGAAATTTTTTATTGCGACTTTTCTTTTTCTTGCACGAAGAAATAGATACTCTGCAGAAAATTCTTTGGCAAAAGGTTCTGGGCCTAGCTTATTTAATAACGCATGCTTCATCGGATGCTTGCCTAACCATAAAACTGAGCCAAAGCGTCTAGGGTCATTAAAGCGTAAACATTTTCCAGTAGGCAACTGAAAGTCGACATGGTCATGCTTTTTAAGGATGGTTTTTGATTCGACGATTCTAAGGCTGCCTGACATGCCGAGGTGAATCATAAAGTAACCGTGATCTAATTCAAATAAAATGTATTTAGCTCGACGAGCAATTGACCTAATAATATGGCCGTCAACTTTTTGCTTAAAACCGCGACTGATAGGCCAGCGAAAACGCGATTCTCGTATGATGACTTGAGCAATTTTTTTACCAACGACGTGGCTTTCAATGCCGCGCTTGGTGGTTTCAACTTCTGGCAACTCTGGCATAATTATTTCAACCGTTATTTCGTTGTGCTAAGAGTAGAAAACAGGATTGATTTTCAGGCAATAAAAAACCCGCAGAAAAGGCGGGTTTTTTCAACAAAAATAAAAGGCTTATTTTATTTTTGCTTCTTTATACATGACATGTTTGCGCACCACAGGATCGTATTTCTTCACTTCCATTTTTTCAGGCATTGTTCGCTTATTTTTGTCGGTCGTGTAAAAGTGACCCGTTCCGGCGGATGAATTCAAGCGTATTTTTTCTCTCATAATGTCAATCTCTCGGTGCTTCAGCACGCTGTCTGATGTGATCAGATGGACTGATCAATATTAATTAGTTAAACGGTTTCGCCGCGCCCACGCAATTCAGCTACGATGATATCGATGCCTTTTTTATCGATAATTCGCATGCCTTTTGATGAGACGCGTAAACTAACAAAGCGCTTCTCACTTTCAAGCCAAAAACGATGGCGATGCAAATTAGGTAAAAACCGACGTTTGGTCCGGTTCTTTGCGTGCGAAACGTTATTGCCCGTAATGGGCCGCTTGCCTGTAACTTGACAAACTTTTGACATCTTGATTCTCCAATGCATCTGGCCATTGGTTGCAAATAAAGTCTAAGTTATTGAAAAGACTTAACAACTAATAGCTTGTGTTATATTTGTTGCACCGTGGCCAACAATGGCCCGCGGCTTAAAAAGAGCGCGACTTTATACCAGAACGCCGCCGTCAACACAAGTTTTTCATTATTACAGGCCTTATTTTGCCTTATAGGCGCGCTTCGGCCATTGATTAAGCCTTTCCGCCTACAACGATAATACGATCGATTAATTTGACGTCGACCAGCGTCACGCAAGGCACAATTACAGGGTAATTTTGAGGTCACCGCAGTTCGCCCCTACGATCGCCCAATGGTTATTGTGTGCCGCGATTAATGAGGTATCAGACAGGGCCGCAGGCGTTCAACTAAGCCATTTTCGCCAGTCCGCACGTTGGCCCATCAGGTTGTGGTGGCCATAGACCGACTCTTACTAGATAAACTTCGTTGCTGATGGGCTATACTGAATCACATAGAGTGAAGCGGGACACGGTGTATTTCACTGTTAACACCGCAATAGGCGTATTTCGTCTCCATTTAATCGTGTGAAGTTTCAAGATGACACAAACATTGCAAAATAAACGCTTATTGCTAGGTATTACGGGTGGCATAGCTGCTTACAAAAGCCCCGACATAGTTCGACGCTTGCGCGATGCTGGCGCCGAGGTGCGCGTCATTATGACTCGTGGAGCCACTGAATTTATTACACCGCTGACCTTGCAAGCCGTGTCAGCTAATCGTGTTCATACTGATTTACTTGATGTCGATGCTGAGGCAGCCATGGGCCATATAGAGTTGGCTCGATGGGCTGATGCGATTATTGTTGCACCGGCTACAGCGGATGCTTTGTCCCGCTTTGCTCAAGGTCGTGCTGACGATTTGCTCACCACGTTATTAAGGGCTAGTGATGCGCCTGTGTTGGTTGCACCAGCAATGAATCAAGCCATGTGGCGCGATCCAGCCACACAAGACAATAGCAAGATTCTGCTGCAACGTGGTTATCAATTCGTTGGTCCAGCTGAGGGGGCTCAAGCCTGCGGTGATATTGGCGCGGGTCGAATGAGCGAACCCCTAGCAATAGTTGATGCGGCCACGGCTTTGTTTGAGCAACAATTACTGACTGGCCAGCACGTGGTGATCACGGCTGGACCGACCCGCGAACGAATTGACCCAGTGCGTTATTTAAGCAATTTTTCGTCCGGTAAAATGGGCTTTGCTCTCGCCGAGGCGGCGGTTGAAGCCGGTGCGAAAGTGACCTTAATTGCAGGACCTGTGAGTCTACCGACTCCCGATCGAGTAGAGCGCATTGATGTGATTTCAGCGACGGATATGCTGGCGGCTGCCGAGCTCTCGGCTGCATCAGCATCGGTATTTATTGCCGCCGCCGCCGTTGCTGATTTTCGGCCGCGAGCGGCCGCCGAGCAAAAAATAAAAAAAACCAGTGACATCGAAACCATGAGGATAGATTTAGTCAAAAACCCAGACATATTAAGATCCATTGCTGAAAGTAAGCGCTCACTTTATTGCGTTGGATTTGCCGCTGAAACTGAGAATTTACTTGCCCATGCGCGAGCCAAGTTAGCACAAAAATCGCTTAATATGATCGTCATGAATGACGTTTCTCGCTCAGATATCGGCTTCGCCGCTGACGATAATGAGGTGGTCGTCATTACTTCTGAGCACGCGATACACCTTGAAAAAACTAAAAAGCGGCACTTAGCGCGTCGCCTTATCCAGCTTATCTCTGAACAAGTGGGTCCTGGTAACCGCGCCTAAAGCGAATAACCCCCTCCTTAACCTGATGATTTCTTCGGTATCTTTGCATGGCGATTAATCCGACTATTTTTAGGGCCTATGATATTCGCGGTCACGCAGATCGCGAGCTTCATTCAGCAGCGGTTGATTTATTAGGCCGTGCAATTGGCACCACGGCTTTGCACGCTGGTCAAACAACCCTTGTCGTCGGTCGTGATGGCAGGCTGTCATCGCCTAGAATTTATCAACAATTAATTGTTGCCCTGCAAGCCTCAGGCTGCAATGTGATTGCTATTGATCTGGTTGCGACCCCGATGTTGTATTTTGCTACGCACCATTTTGCCACACAGGCTGGAGTAATGGTTACTGGGAGCCACAATCCCAGTGACATGAACGGATTGAAGGTCGTGCTTGACGGGCAGGCGCTCAGTGAATCATCCATTCAAGGCCTGCGACGGATGATTGAGCAAGGCCAATTTAATGTGGGTCGGGGCAATGTCAACAGCAAGGACATCAGTGAGGATTATATTCAAGCGGTGCGTGCTTCGGTTCCATCCTTGCCCTCTTTAAAGGTTGTCTTGGATTGCTGTCACGGCGCGGCGAGCACTATTGCACCTCGTTTATACCGATCAATGGGGTGTGAAGTGGTGGCGTTATATGACCGTGTTGATGGACATTTCCCCGCTCATTCACCGGACCCTTTTTCACCCGGTAGCTTGGACAGTTTAAAGCAGGTTGTTCGGCAGTCTGATGCCGATCTAGGCCTTGCCTTTGACGGTGATGCTGACCGGCTGGTGGCGATCGATGCGCAGGGTCGGTGTTTGGACCCCGACCAGCTCATGATGTTATTTGTTCAGGCGGTTGCTGAGAAGCACCCAGATGCGGCCATTGTTTATGACATTAAGTCTAGCCAACGGTTGGTTGACTGGATTATTCACTGTGGCGCTAGACCGGTTATCAGTAAAAGCGGCCACTCTATGATTAAGCACAAAATGCAAATTGAAAAAGCGGTTTTAGGCGGCGAATTCACTGGCCATTACTTTTTTGCTGACAGTTGGTTCGGTTTTGATGACGGCTTATACGCTGGGTTACGGTTGATATCCATGCTGGACTTTCAGTGCACACTTGCACAATCACAGGCAAGTTTGCCGTCGATTGGCCAGACGGTTGAACGCCATATTGGGGTCAATGACAAAGAAAAATTTCTTATTGTCGATCGTTTTATTACTGATTTGACTGCAAGCCTGCTATCCACAGATCAAATATTAACAGTGGACGGCATTCGCTTAAGCACGCCCAGTGGTTGGGGTTTATTAAGAGCTTCAAATACGTCTGCTGCTTTGAATTTGCGGTTTGAGGCTGATGATCAGGTAGCGCTGACAAAAATAGAACAACGCTTTATGCAAATATTACAGGCTATTCTTGAATAATACGCCGTAAATGAATGATTTTGCCTCGTTCAATGCCGTCCAGTGTGCTTGCCGGCAAACGCTGGTTTTATTAATGATTAGCATTGTAATAGAATCATCAGCCATATTCCCATAAGTTAACTAAAGAGCGATTGCCCACATATGTCATTAGATCAGCAAGCTGCCAGCCAAATCGCCGCCGTATTAACCGAGTCATTGCCCTATATCACGCGTTTTACGGGTAAAACAATCGTGATTAAATACGGTGGTAACGCCATGGTAGAGGACGCATTAAAGCAAAATTTTGCGCGAGATATCGTGCTGATGAAGCTGGTGGGCATGAATCCAATCGTTGTTCATGGTGGTGGCCCGCAAATTGGAGCGTTACTCGAGCGATTAAACATTGAATCAACATTTATTAACGGTATGAGGGTTACCGATAATGCCACCATGGATGTTGTTGAAATGGTGCTCGGCGGTCAAGTCAACAAAGAAATAGTCAGCCTGATTAACCAGCAGGGCGGTCAGGCCATTGGTCTAAGTGGAAAAGACGGAAATTTAATCAAGGCCAGTAAGCTTGCTGTCGAGCAGGATTCAGCGGCCCTCGCGTCTTCAGAAATCATTGATATTGGTCACGTCGGGCAGGTCGACAAAATTAATGTTGATTTACTTAATCGTCTTACCGCCAATCATCTTATACCGGTTATCGCCCCTATTGGTGTGGGCATTGATGGCACAACATACAATATTAATGCTGATTTAGTTGCTGGTGAGTTGGCGGCAGTGATGGGCGCAGAAAAATTAATGCTATTGACCAATGTGCCTGGCTTACTGAACAAGCAAGGTCAGGTGTTAACAGGCTTAACCGCCTCGAAAGTCGATGAGTTAATCGCTGACGGTACCATTACAGGCGGTATGCTACCCAAAATAAGTTGTGCACTTCAGGCGGTTAAAGGCGGGGCTAAAAGTGCTCACATTATTGACGGCACTGTTCCGCATTCGGTAATACTTGAAATTTTCACCGATCAGGGGGTCGGCACTTTAATCACTAATGGTTGAACTTAGTCGCATGGGTTAAAAAAACTTTTATCAAAATTAATGGTTGTTTTTGTTTTTAACTATTTATTAATTTATTTAAAAAAAGGCTTCTATTAAAAAAGAATTAGGAGTATCTTAACCATCTAAAGCTATGTGAGCGCAAACCAACATAATAAAAAAATATCGCCCTTGTTTTTAATAGCAAACCGTAAAAAGTAAGAGCGAAAGTTTAAAATAGCGCTTTGAGTAAAGTTTTAATGCGAATAATTTTGCACGATGTCTACAAGACATCAATGTTTATTGTCAAAGAACCGCGGCCACACTAAGGCTAGTAGCTGTGCGGATTTGCGACGAAAATGGGTGCGAATGAAATGCAACGCAACAAACGGCCCTTGCTTACCAAGCGCTGAGGTCAACCGATTTACACATTAGCAGTCTATTATTAGACTGGCTGTCACTATTACATGAAGCTGGAAGACAATGCCTAGAATTGCTCAAAAATACTCTCGTCGCCAACAAATTTTAGAGTCCCTCGCACATATGCTTGAGGTTGCCCCTGGTGAGCGTATTACCACCGCAGGCTTGGCCAAAGCTGTCGGCGTTTCAGAGGCGGCGTTGTACCGCCACTTTCCAAGTAAGGCAAAAATGTTTGAAGGTTTGATTGAGTTTGTTGAAGAGGCTGTTTTCTCGCGTGTTACTATCATTTTAACTGAAGAAACAGAAGCGCATCGGCGATTAGAGCGAATCAGCACTTTACTGCTGGGTTTTGCCGAAAAGAACCCAGGTATTTCACGTATCCTTAATGGGGATGCCTTAGCGGGCGAAACCGACCGATTGCGAACCCGAGTTGCACAATTCTATGATCGTCTAGAGACCCAGTTGAAGCAGGTGGTTCGCGATGCTGAAATTAACGAAGGTGTTCGTCCTGTTGTCACTGCGGCTAGCGCGGTCAATTTAATTCTTTCGGCAGTGGAAG
>MDSY01088973.1_pt1 | contig 62706 bp, 64 predicted proteins | sample 811131 | NCBI WGS metagenome assembly MDSY01 (sample SAMN05326643, study PRJNA326480) | marine metagenome | isolation source: seawater | place: Atlantic Ocean: South West | collected 2010 | reverse complement strand
GTGTACGTGTAGGTTATATATCTGGAGCTGCAATAATTGCTGCATGGGTTAGAAGATTACATGACTTTGAGAACAATAAAAATAAGAAAGACGAACAGATTCTTAAATTAGGTAAGTGGTGGTCCGAGATGGGGTCGCATGTGGGTGATGGTGCACAAAAAGGGGGAGTAATATATGTAGACAATGAAAATGACCAAGATGATTTTAAATGTCCAATAACTTTGGAAGTTATGGAAGAACCCACATTGGCGGAGGATGGTTTTTCATATGAAAGAAAAAATATTGAGGCTTGGATTAAAAGGAAAAAAGATCGTCGTGAACCCATAACCTCTCCTGTTTTAGGAGAAGTTATGGGAGATAATCTTGTTCCGAATGTAACTCTAAAAAATATAATACAGAATACCCGTTTTGATAGAGAACCAACTTCAGATAGTAATACTCAAACAGAAGAAAAGAAGGTTGATTCAATTCAAGTACAAACTGAAGATATTGAACAAGTGGATGCCGAGGAAGATATTGAAACTGAATTCAATAAAATGACTCAAGAACAACTGGACAAAAAATTAGAAGGTTTGAATCTTAATCGTCCTCCTTCTCCAATTAAGACGCGTAAACTTAGGAAAAAACAGCAAGAAAAGAATCGTAAGCTACGGCGCCATCAAGCGCAGAATCTGGAGACGGGCAATATGTCAAGAGAAGATATTAATGTAGGGCATACAACTTTACCTGATTTATATTCTTGGAATAAGCTCATGAAAATGAGCGAATTAAAAGAAAATGGAGAGTTACCCTATCCTTTGACTTATGATATTATATATGATTTTTACATAGAAGATGCTCAGGCGGCAGTGAATAAATTAAGAAGTGATAAGGGTTTTGAATATGGACAAAAGAAAAAAATAAAATTAATTGGAGAAAAGGCGACACAATTAAAAGAGATGGAGACAGACAATGATGGGATTATACATAAAGATACAGTGGTGAATGGTCTTGGTTCTTTATCAGAAACACAATTCATTGATACAAGTACAGAAATTAGAAAGGCACATAGAAATAATATATCTGAAGAGATACAGTTTTATAAAGAGGGAACATCCCTAAGAGAGATTTTCGAAGGTATGTTTGACTTATTCGTGTATAATCCGGGTTATTACATAACACCAAAATATTATAGACATATACTTCAAAGGGTTTTTACGCTAACATCTGGATTGAATATACCAAAATGGAATATTGATATGGTAAAAAGAGGTTTAAGAATTGGTTCTATATCGTCTGCGGCATTGATATTGGCTTATATTGTAAGATTATCAAAATTTAAAGATGATTCAGATGGTTTTGAAAAGGAAATGGCACAAATCTATTCTGAAACGGATAAAGTGCTTAAATTGTTAAAACAAGATAATAGTGAGTTGTCGCAGTTAAAATTACAAAATTCGCAGTTAAAATTACAAAAAAATCGTATTGGACTACAAAAACTTGTTTCAGAGCAGCACTCAATAATAGAAGAGCAAGCAAAACGGTTGAGTATACAAAATAAGATACAGGAGTTGGAAAGAATGAGAGGAGTGAATGTTAGTCCAATAAAAGGATTAATAGAAATGAAATCAAGATTTAATGATGATCTGGAATGGTTCCAGAGATATGAAGAAAAAGTTACGAAGCTTCTAGAAAAACTGGATAACTCTTCATTAAATCCAGAAGAGAATGCTTGGGTTGAGAAACAATTAGAACTAGCAGGATCAGATGAATATAAAAGGATTGTTGTTGAATCTCAAAAGGGTAATATGGATATCAATTTGCCTATAAAATATATAAGATCTGCGAATATTAAGTCCGAACAAAGATGGGATGAGGGATCCACTCCTCTTTTCGAAGGTGAAGAAGAGTCTAAGGGTTTAGGATAAATCCGCCGGAACATGTTTTTCAATTTGTCGAAAAGTTTCCATATGTTTGTTTGAGAAGTCCTTATATTTAGTATATTCTTCTTCTGAAAAATTATCAAAGTTTTTTGATATTTTTTCATATGAATCTTCTAAATTATACATTTTTTCTTCAGTCATGATTCTTTCTATACCGGAATATTCGGTTTTACCTAAATAATCACAACCTTTTCGGAACATACCTATAAAATAATTTGATTGAGGACTTTCGCCAGATTCAGTGGGAAGTGCTATATCCATTTGTTCTTTTGTAAGTTTTTTGAAAATGAATAGACATGTTTCGTTTTCTTCAGCATCTCTAAATACATATATTCCTTCTGTTATTGGAGTGTTTGAGTGAGTTTTTGTTTCTATACTTTGCTCCATAATATGTATATATAATATTGTGTTTAATAAAATATTTATCAATAATAATAAAATGGAAGAAGAAAAGAAGGACGAATATGAAGAAGGGATTGAAGAAAAAGATGAAATAGAAGAGGGTGTTGCCCTTAGAAGGAGCAAAGCTGATGTTGACTATGAAAAAGAGATTGAAGGAAAAGACAAAATAGAAGAATTATTAGCTCATTTGCGTATGGGTGATAGGGAAGAGTATAAAAAAAACGAAAATAGTCAAAAATTCTCGCAATTTCTAAAAGATATAGAAGATGTACATATTGACAAAGAAGCGAAGCCGATTAGTCAAACTGACTTTGAAGATATATATGGGAGGGGTGGAAGTTCATTTCAACCGGTAGTCGTTGAAGGTAAGGATGATGAATTAATGAAAGAATTAACAAAAGGTTTTTTGGTAATTCCTGGGGAAATAAAGAATCCTGATACTGGCGTTTTTGGTAATGAAGTTAAACAGATTGTCCCTCGAGCCTACGAAGTTTTGAAAGATGAGATAAGATATGAAACGGAAAAGGATGATAAAGAGCTTCAGGATTATAATGATGCAAGCTTATCCAATTGGTCATTTGATGCTTCTGAAAAGGAGATAGAACGTTTAAGTACAAAGAGTCCACTTATAAAAGAACTATCTGATAATATAGCAGAGCAAGAACAAATGGATTCTGTTAGATTAGCTGAAAGAGAAGAAAAGGTTGGTTCTCCAGATGGACGTTCATATTCAGAGCATAATAGAGTTGGTCTAAATTTTGGAGGATGGCGCTTAAAAAAAATGTAAAAGTTCGTTTATAAAGACCATATTTTTTTTAGAATTAGACTAAAAGAATGAAACAGGTTATATTGATAACTTTATCAGGTTATACGGATTACAATGTATCATTAATAGAACAAATAAAGAAAACATCTGATATAGATGTTATATTAGCATGGGATAAAAAGGGTATAAATATTGAGATAAAAGAGGATGAATTGAATATAATAAACTGTTGTGATGAACTATTTAAGAAATATGGAGAGAAGATAAAAAATTTTAATGGTAGATGGGAAGATAATCCGGCGAAGTTAGGCGTATTACATTGGTTTTCACAAAATGAAAAGTATGATTTTATGTGGGTATTTGAAGATGATGTGTATGTAAAAAATTGTAAAGAGTTCATAGATTGTTATTCAAATGAGAATACAGATATAATTTGTAAACACGATTCTAAATTGCCTTTTTGGTATCCAGGGTATAGAGTAGGTGATAAAAATTTACTGAGTAGAGATAAGGATTTTGTGTATTCGCATCTATATATAGTAAGATATTCCAAAAAAGCATGTAAAGATATCATAAATGAGATAGTGGAATCGGATGAAACGAATCATCATGAATTATGGATTCCTTATGTAACCTTTAAAAAGGAATTATCGCATTCTAATTTATTATCAAAGCATTTATCTGGTTTAAGAACGAATCCGACATCTAATACGAATAATTCTTTTTCAAAGATATCGCATGAAATATGCCACCCATATAAACACAAGCTTGTACAAAGCAATTGAAAATGAATGTAAGGATTGGATTGAACATATATTTTTTAAGGTATCCGTGTTGAGTGGTAATATTGTATCCACGATTTCTGTAATAATGTCTGACACCATTTCCCGAAATGACAGCAATATTAGAATATCCATACCATAATGCGAATCTTTCAGCATCTTTTAATAATTTTGTACCGAATCCCTTGTGTTGAGAACCTTTAGATTGTCCTACGCCACTTAAATCGCCGTATACGTGTAATTCACGTATAAATGCCGTATTTTTAAGTTCAGAAAAGGTTGGAGTGAATTGTGAGGAATTTCTCCATGGTATTCTGAGTCGAATAAATCCATATAGAATTTTTTCGTCATTTGTTTCATAACTAATGAAAATTTCTGTTCCATGACTGGATTCATATGTACGAATTTTTCTATATGGGTCTTTTATGTGTTTACCTTTTACTTCTCTACAGCGAATACACTTACAATTACTAATTTTAGACAAAGATTGTCTCATATTAGGGTTAGAGCATCCTCCTTCGATATAACTCAATGGAATATCCCGAATAACTCTATTTAATCTGATCCAAGGGTGCATTCGAGATTTAGCATATATGAGAACTTCTTTCAATTTTTCGTCAGAATATGGTTTATACTTACCACTTTTATACATTTTTTCATAAACAGACCAGGGAACAACCGAAACAGGATATATTTTGATCTGGTCAGCTTGTAACAAGGGATTATAAAGGATTTCTTCAAACATTTGTATATCTTTTTGAGGATTACTACCATATAGGTTAGGCATTAGATGTACATCTAATTTGAAACAGTTGTGTTTTAAGAGTGCAATAGCGTCTATAGTATGTTTAATAGAGTGTCCACGATTAGACATTTTTAATATTTTGTCATCAGTATGTTGTAAACCCATTTGTACTCTTGTACAACCGAATGAACGAAATTTAGCGATTTCTTGTAAAGTGATTGTATCGGGTCTTGTTTCTAATGTTAATCCAATAATGCGAATTTGAGCAGATTCGTTCAAAAGCATTTCTGTTTCAAGTGGGAATCTTTCTTTACGATTAGAATAGATAGATGTATTGGCAGCATAATATATATCTCTTACGAATTCTTTTTGATATTCATTGGGATATTCGCTGAAAGTGCCACCTAAGACGAGTACTTCAAGTTTGTCAATTGTATGTCCCATACGTAAGTATTGAGAGATACGCAAATTAACTTGTGCAACACAATCATAATTAACAGAGCATGCTCTGGCGACTCCTGGTTCTTCTGCTAAGTATGAACGAGGTTGGGCGATCCAACCATTTTCTTCTCTTGCGGGTTCACTTGGACAATAATAACAATTATGTTGACAAGAAAACATTTGTTTTTTTCTCTCACCTGTTTTTGAGTCAGTATATTCTGGGAAAGCATGTGTAAATACGGTAACAACTAAAACACCCGATTGACTTCGCATAGCACGTTTCAATATGACTTTATAAAACGAAGGTTTATTGAGTTGTAATCTTTTATAACTTGCAACAATATCAACTTTACGAAAAGTAAATTTGTTAATTTTTTGGAATTCTCTCATTTTTTTTTCAAGAGTCCTCCAAGTAGTTATATTTAAATTTTCATTAACAAACTTATCAATAGATGGGCGAAGTTTAAGGTTATCATATGCGATAGTATGGAGTTTATCAAAGCATGATAAGTCTTCAATATCATGTGCCATATTAGAGTTTGCGCAAGACATTTTAAGTTGTATTATTTTTGATTTTTGTAATACTGTGTAGACTTACAATCATTTTTAGATAAAAAATGATTATAACATGAAATGAAATAGTATATAAGATATAATGGATGACAAGAATCTTCGTTCGATTTGTAGAAAAACACAAGCATCAAGACGTATTGGGTTTACTTCATCTGAATTTCAAGAAAATTTAGATGGAGATTTTAAAAGTTCTGTTGATGAAATGGCTATAGAAAAAATAAAATCGGATATAGAGGGTCGTTGTATTGGAGAAGGATATGTAATTCCAAATACAATAAAATTGATAAAAAGGGGGGGCATAAGTTTTCCACATGAAGCATTACAATTACATTATTCAATTCAGGTTTCTTACGAATTTATGCTTTGTAATCCAAATCCTGGTACTATTTTAAAATGTAAAGTTGTGACAAAGAATAAGATTGGTATTCTTGGTCGTTTAAACAATGATAAATCTCCATTGGTTATCCTGATACCACGCGATTTATGCGATACAAAAGAAAAAATGGATATATTGTTAGCATCAAATAAGGGGGACGATATAAAGATTGTAGTAATTGGTAAAAAATTTGAACAGAATGATAAAAAGATAACGGTAATTGCAGAAATAGCATTGGAGTAAAGAAAAGTTCTGGATAAGTTCCGATTATTAGTGTGTTTTTTGAAAAGTGGATAAGAATAAGCAAATAAAAGATATATAATAGAATATACAAAATGTCGGTATATGATTTAAAAGCTGCAAATAGTGATTCAAAAATGAAGAGGTATACTTTGTTTCCGATAGAGTATCCGGAAGTTTGGAAAATGTATAAAAAGCATGTAGCTGCTTTTTGGACAGCTGAAGAAATAGATCTTGCGAAAGATGTGGTAGATTGGGAAAAATTAAGCAAAGATGAGAAACATTTTATTTCAATGGTATTAGCATTTTTTGCTGGTAGCGATGGTATTGTACTTGAAAATTTGGTAGAACGTTTTATGAGTGATATTGATATTCCAGAAGTAAGGTCATTTTATGCGTTTCAAGCGACCGCAGAGACAATTCATAGTGAGACATATTCTCTTTTAATTGAAACTTTAATAAAAGATTATAATAAAAAAGCTATTTTGTTTGATGCCATAAATAATTTTGAGTGTATTAATAAAAAAGCACGTTGGGCAACAAAATGGATAGCAGATGAAAAGTCTGATTTTCCAGAACGGTTAGTTGCATTTGCAGCGGTTGAAGGTATATTTTTTTCAGGGGCATTTTGTTCAATTTTTTGGTTAAAAAAGCGGGGTCTTATGCCTGGTTTGTGTTTAAGTAATGAATTTATTAGTCGTGATGAAGGATTACATACAGAATTTGCGATTCTTGTTTATCACCAATTTGCAAAGAAACTGGAGTCGAGTAAAATAGTTGAAATTATAACGGATGCAGTATCAATTGAGAAGGAATTTATTTTAGAAGCATTGCCTTGTAATCTAATCGGAATGAATTCTAGGTCCATGTCGGATTATATAGAGTTTGTTGCAGACAGACTACTTGTACAATTAGGATGTTCAAAAGTATATAATAAAAAAAATCCTTTTGTTTTCATGGAAATGATAAGCATGGAAGGAAAGACGAATTTTTTTGAAAAGAGAGTATCTGAATATTCTAAAGCTGGTATTAGTTCTTCAAATACAGATATAAATTCTAATAAAAAATCATTTAGTATTGATGCGGAATTTTAAATAAGCCCTTCTTTTTAAATAAGAGGTTTTGATAAATAGTTGATTGTTATTATGGATGTTGCCAACAATATCATAGGAGTAAGAATCTTCCAGAATAACTTTCGTCAAAGACTGGTAAAAACCAAAATCTTAGATACGAGAGTACATAGATGTAATGAAATAAGTGTATCTATTCTTAAAAATGTTGATACTAACTTTCTTAATAAAAAAATAAGCACTACTTCATATCATCTCTATACTTCAAAATTAATAAAAATTCAAAAAGAGTTAAGAGAATCAATTGTTGGTAGATTAATAAGAAGGTTTATAAATATAACAAAGGTAGAGTTAAAAATTACAGAACTATTAACATATATTACTTGTTCGGATGTACGAATTCTTCTAAATTGGGTTATGAATAATAGTGAATATAATGTAATAGATACACCAAAAACGGTGAGTTTTACAGAAAAGTTTGATTTTGTAGAGAGAGTTTTTATACCAATACGTTATGAGAAAAGTGTAGACGATATAATCACAGTAGAATCTCCTGAAGATCAGATTATGATTGATGCATCTGAAGAGCAAACAAGAATACTAATTTATGATTTCATAGAGGATGTACAATACAATATTTATGGTAATTTTAAGAAAGATTCTATAAATTTTTGTAAATTATATACATTTTATAATGACAAATATAACCTGATTACTGAAAAAATATCAAATCTTCATATACCTCAAGATTTCAAAAATGGTTATTTGGAACAAATGAGAATTGATGATATTGTGGGCAAGGAAATTACAGATATTATGAGTACTATATCCGTTGCGTATAGTAATGCAAAAGAATACAAGTGTATGCCTTTGAATATATTAGTCGCCCATTTCATGAATGGTGATATTGAATCTAAAGCATATATGCTAACGTTACTTCTTCTCTTTGAGACAAATACAAGATATGTTGCAACAGTATTATTTGATTTTCTAATGAATAGTGAAAACTCATCTGCAACAGTACACGAGATATATTGTCATATGCATTGGACTATACAGAAAAAATTTGAATATTCGTATAAAACAACAACAGAAAAGATCAAAAGTATGGAAATCTCCACTGATAAAATTCCTTATGACAAACGTTTGCTTATATCAAATGCACCTGAACAAGCTAAAGCAAAAGCGGTTGATAAACTGAAGAGTGTCAATTCTTCTGAAGGTGGGGGTAAAGCACAACAATGGTTAGATGGATTCTTAAAAATCCCATTTGGAAAGTACAAAACACATTCTGTTATTGATGAATTAGATGTATTCAAGTCTAAAATTTCGATTCTTAAAAATAAAATGTCATTAGTAAAAAGATATGAGAAAATATGTTTTGATGAAACAGATACGTCACATAATATATCTACACTTGTATCTAAAATTATGAGAATTGATAAAGATGTTAAATTAGAAGATCTTGACATATCTATATTAGAAAATGTATTTGATGATTTTTCTAAATTGGATTCTGATTCAGATGATTCAAACCTTAATGATTCAAATCAAAGTGACTTAACTCTTAATAAACTTCCAATTCAAAAAAAAATAACGCCACGTTCTTCATCCAGTTCTCCATTCGGTCGGAGAAATAGAATGAGTGAAGACAGTGATAGTTCATTTGACGAAAAAATCGCACTCATTAATGGTACTTTACAAAGAAGACGTAGTTATAGACCTGTTCCATCAGATGTTTTTGATGATAATAAATCTGATTCCGATTTAAAAAAATCAAATACATCTTTCTTTTCAGAGAAATCTTTATTTGTAGATCTAAAAGAATTCTGTAATAAGTGGAGAATATATGAGAATGAGAAAAGAGTTTATATTTCAAGTGTTAAAGAAAAATTGGATGATTCTTGTTTTGGTCATGATGATGCTAAGCTAGAGATACAAAGATTGGTTGGACAGTGGATTAATGGCAATACGGATGGAACTGTTATTGGAATACAGGGACCACCGGGTAATGGTAAAACCACGCTTGCAAAAATGGGAATGTCAAAATGTTTATTAGATACAGATGGGAAACCAAGACCATTTGCAATGTTAACACTTGGTGGTAGCTCTAATGCGTCTACATTAGTTGGTCATAATTTTACTTATGTAGGCTCAACATGGGGTAGAATTGTTGATATTCTAATTGAAAAGAAATGCATGAATCCAATTATATATATAGATGAAGTTGATAAAGTTAGTCGTACAGAACATGGAAGAGAAATAACCGGAATTTTGACACATCTTACCGATTCAACACAAAATGATCACTTTGAAGATAGATATTTTTCGGGTATACCTTTTGATCTATCAAAAGCTATTATTGTAATGTCTTTTAATGATCCATCTTTAATTGACCCTATCTTAAGAGACAGAATGCATATTATCAAAACAAATCCTTTATCAACACCTGACAAGCTTCATATAATCAATAGTTATGTTATGCCTTCAATACTTGAAACAGTTGGTTTCAGTAAAGATGATATTGTAATAGATAACGAGACTTCAACATTTCTTATTGAATCATTTACCTATGAAGCAGGAGTTCGTAAGCTTAAAGAACTATTGTATGAAATTATTAGAGAGATTAACTTACGTGCCATTTTAGGAGATGGTTCTGAAAAACAAGAATTACCATTTAAAATATCTAAAAATGTTGTTAACGATATATTAAGGAAAAAACATAAAATTCGTATAAAATCTATTCATTCAGAACCTAAAATTGGTCTAATAAATGGTTTATATGCAACTGCTGCTGGTATCGGTGGACTAACAACAATAGAAGTATTCAGGGCATATAGTAAAACTTTCTTGGAACTTATACTTACTGGAAGTCAAGGCGATGTAATGAAAGAAAGTATAAAATGTGCTAAAACTATTGCTTGGAATTTGATTCCGGATGATTTTAAAGAACAATTTTACAATTCATCTGAAAAAGAACAAGAAGATAAGTCAAATGTTTTTGCTCTTCATGTTCATACTCCAGAATGTGGCACTCCAAAAGATGGACCATCTGCCGGCGCCGCTATTACACTCGCCATTCTCTCACAATTAACAAGTATACCTATTCGAAATAATGTTGCGATGACAGGAGAAATTGATCTGAATGGTAACGTTACAGCAATTGGTGGACTACAATCTAAAATTCAAGGCGCATTAAGAGCAGGTATTAAAAAAGTTTTGATACCTTTAGATAACAAACCAGATTTGGATGATATTATCCGTGATGAACGCATAATTGAAATCACAGATACTAAAGTTGACTTTACAGTTATTACTGTGGAACATATACATGATATGTTACCACATGTTTTAGTAGAAAATAGCATGAAATTTATTAACTATACATAAAACATTTAAGTATATTAACACTAATCCTATTCTCCTCGATTATTTCTGTGAATAATCGGATCATTCTGTAAATAATTAGAAATGTTGGTATACAAATCCGCAGTATTATAATATGGTCTAGTCCTGCGATTTGAACCTCCGCCTCCAAATACGTTTCCCAAATATTTCATCTGTTCTTCTCCTATATCATCTTCTAAACTTTTTAAGCATTCGGAAAGTCTTTTCTGGCATTCGTCTTTTGCTTCTTTAGCTGAAACCACCCTTACTTTCTCTCTCTTTTTAGTTTCTGCTAAAATTTTCTTTGCATCTTCCAACTCTTTTGATGCTTGTAAAACCGCTCGTAGGTCTACTTGTTCTAAACCTTCAAACATTTGTGGATCCATTTTCCGTAAATATTAATAATTATTTTGTACTTATGTCGTTTCCAACTAGTATATATTATAGAAATTAATGGCTTACGAAATACCTATTGCTACATCCCCATCTTTTATAAGCAATAATCATCCTATTAGCACTACTATTTCTGTAATTAATATGGAAAGTAATCCTCTATTCGTTAGCAATGCTATTCAAATTAATATAACCGAATCATATATTATTCAAGATATAATACCCCCGCATATAATTCATAAAATGAATTTAGAATTAACTTTAATAAGAAACTCCTTATTTATACATGGTGGTCTTTCCGCAATGTATTTCATATTCTATCCAACAGTATATAGTTTGTTTTCAATCATTATATCTATTTATGGTAATATTGTAATTCGACTTAAAAACTCTGTAAAAATACGAAAATTAGTATTAAATCTATTAATTATTTTTATAATATTAGACACTTTATGTAGAACATGGCATTGTATCGTTTATATAACCGAAAAAAACATACTCTACAAATTTTATAATACTATCGGTTTGTTCGGATTATATGTATGGGCATTACAATGTAACTTTTTCATTCTTTTTGTATTATCCAATAGTAAACTTATGTATTATGATGAACAAAACAATCTTACTGATTTAATTAATCTTGATTCGCCTGCTTGAGTTTATATTACCCCCTTATAATTGTTTATGACTGACTTTACCCATCTCCTATTGTAAGGCTTTCTACGATGTTTGAAAGACTCTTTTGTAATATATAAAAATGATTATAAAAATGATTATAAAACGAGTATATATTGGCAATTAGTAGTAAATTACTAATAAATTGAGGAGTAAAAAGCAAATTATGGAAAAATATAATAATTTGAGGGAAAACGTAAAGAAAAAACGTAGACAATGTCTCAAAAACATGACACATACAATCATTTATACGCGCGGACGAATCTCGGACCTCAAAACCAAAAAAGATATTAAGGAGAAACACGAAGACATCATAACTCGACTACATAAGGAAAACTACACACCACACCTTGATTTAGAACAATGGAAAAAAGACGGTTGGGATGCACTGTGTTTAAAGTGCGGCGATGGTGGCAAATTGCTGTGTTGTGATGGCTGTACTGGGGTGATTCACCCAAAGTGCGCGGGACTCGAGAGAATGCTTGACGATAACGAACCGTTCTTATGTATTGATTGCGTCTGCAAACATAATCTTAGTTGTAAGATTAGTATTTATAATGAAAGTTCAAAGAGGGGTTTAGAAAAAGAACTGAAATGTTACAGTGATTTGAGCCAAGAGAGTAGAAGATTAAATGAAGATGTATTAACAACAGACTATTATAGAAATTTAATGGAAAGCGATGACTACTTGAATTGGCGTGGGATGAGTAAATTTGACTGATTTAAGAAAAAATTGGAATTATGTCTGAATATTAAGTTTGATAGACCAACAATTTTTTAAATGTTAATTTTTAATATATAAAAATGATTATATAATATATCTCTAACTGTATAGTATAAGAGAACAATGTCTAAGTTATTTTGGATCTTATTATCCGTATTTAGAAGCAATGCCTTGAATATGTATATCAAACCTTATAAATTTGTTCCAAATGAATATTATGTTTATAATGAATTAGAACCAGATCCAGACTTAAGAAAATCTATCTCAAAAAAACATATGACGGAACAGCAATATGAAGAAGCATGTGATGATTTAAAAAAATACTATGAAGACTTAGAGGAATATTATTCTAATTTGAAGGAACATTTGTATGAAAATAACTCATCAAATAAGGATGACTATATTCTGCCAATATAAACAACTCTTATGAATTATAAGGGCTTTTTTTTCTCTTCTAACTCTTTTTCTACCAATTTAGTTGCTTTATCCGCAGTAGATTCTAATGTTTTGAACTCTGCATAGCAAAAGAATACACCAAATAATATACCAAGAAATAATCCTATTCCAACACGTAGTATCTCTTTATTAATTACATCTCCATTAAATAGAGAAATTGACAGGAAAATAGAAAGCATCATACCCATTACAGCAGTTGATATCATTGAACCTGCTTTCTCAAGCATTATATTTTCCATTAACAAGTATCCAACTACATATCCAAGAGCCAATCCATGAAAGGATAGACTATTGCTCATGAAATGTTCTCCAGAGTTTGATGTAAATAAAATACCAACTATAACAGTAAATATCGCTCCAAACAAATATATACCACGACTTGTAGTAGGTGATAAGAAAAATAGAGCTAGTGGTATTACTAGTATAGCAGTCGGTAAACTCTTAACAAAATATTCATAATTATCGGCATATTGGTTTACTATTGATCTTAACATGGTCACCATTCTTGACTTTGGTGATACGTTTACTGGTTCTGCTTCTAGAATTAAATCTGGTATACTCAGATCAGACATTATATATTGATAACATTTTTTTCTATGATTCTATATTCTGTTGTGTATTTTGTAATCTGTTCCTCAAATTCGATCTTTCTATTCGTATTATACTAAGTATAATATTATCAATACAAACTAGTAAAAGAGGAATAATTGTACACGAAAGCATTATACACATTACTTTCCAAAATGTATCTTGAACTGTGAAAAGTAATGTTAGAAAGGACACGACAGATATTAGTAATACACTACTCATGATACCTAAATTAGAATACAAATTTTGTATAGTATAATCTGGTTGGGTTGGTGGTTGTAGCCTATTTAAAGATACAACTGTTTTTCTACAAATAACGCAATTACTATTTGATAATTGAATATGCCATTTTTGATAACATTCATCACAAATACTATGGTCACATTCTAATTTTACAAAATCAATATTGGCTTCTATATCATTTTCCGTAAAACAAATGGGGCACGATTCCATTAAATATTAAGGTATACTGTTCAGTTAAGGTTTAAGTAAGTTGTAGTATTCTAAATATTTTTTGTGTACATTATTTTGTAAATAAGTATCTGTACACATTCTTGGATTACCATTGAGAGTATTTCCTAAATTAGAGCCAAATTCCTCCCGATGTTGTAAAAATTTAATGTCTTTGGTAGCATATGCTTTAAAACGTTTTTCTTTAACAAGAGCTCCAATCATTTTATCGCCTGGCTCATGTTTCATTTCGGATGTATTTTCAAGAATTATTTTAGCAGATTTTCTGTTCAATGCAATAGCAGTACGACATAATGGACGAACAGGTATTGACCAATATTGATTTGAAATATCTTCGTTTTTAGTACAAAAGTCATAACATTTACTAAAGTTCAAATAGTCCCAATTCTTTGGAACAGCTTGTAATATAGGATTTAAGACACTATTAAAATGTATAACATCTTTATAAGTATCTGTTCGTAAATCATCTTCAAAAACTAATAACGTTTTTGAAGAGGAATTGAGAAAAGATTTATAGACAGATAAAGCTGAATAGTGACAACAAATTCTACCAAGATTTAAATAATCACTATAATCTTTATTAAGAAATCCAATATCAATAAAATGTTGATGACTATAGTCTTTCTTTAAGTATGCATCAAAAAAAGTTACATTTTTGATGCCCCATTGACGGAATGTGTTTGTCATATGTTCCTTTCTTTCTGGAATACATATACATACGATCATGTCAAAATAATTATCAAAACAGTTTTGTGTTGTAGTAAATCCGGAGAAACTTTCTTTCGCGTTATATAACACACGACATACTATCACTAAAATGAGAAATGTAATAAATATTGAAAGAGTAACAGGTAGTGCCATGATATAATAAGGATAATAAATAATATCTGTATTAATAATTTTTAGTCTCATATTAGAAGATTTTCCCGTCTTAATATTTCGCGTATTTTGACATAATGTCCAATAGGGAAATGATTATATTTACGCACTTTTCTATGATATTCGCGATCTCTATTCATTCTTGATACGATCTTTACAATACCTTTATATCCTCCCGCAAAATCTAAAATACTTTGAATTTTTTCAGATGAAATATTGCATCGATTAATCGCATTGGACAATATTAATTTCTGTTCATTGTATTCTAACACTTTTGTGTGTATTTCTTTATGAAAATCGTTAATAGCCGGATTTTTTGTGTGTGGTATATACAACCATATATCTTTATATACACGCAATGGGCATTTGTTTTGTTTAAGTACTCTATAAATACTATCTTCAAGAGAACGGTGTGAATTCATGGAATACATGATTTATAGAATTTTGTATAACGATTGTTGTAGATTATATTTAAGAAGGTTATTATAATCATTTTTAAAAATGAACTTAAAAAAGAGAAATATAAGAGAAGAGTAAAATGGAACATTATACGCTAAATGGTTATCAACTAAACCATTCTACGCTTAGTCCAAGTGTTAAATTATATGGTATCTTTGATACACTAAGTGATGCTTTAAACTTTCTGTCTTCTTATATGACGCAAAAATGTGAACAGAATGATGGGGGTAATAGGTATCTTAATGGTAACGGTTATCGATTATGGATAAAGAAGATAATGAATAATAACGAATTGTATGTTAATAACGGAATTGAAATGCTTAGTGGAGGAGAGAATATTAAGATTAGATTTGTTCCAAATTTTCAGACGGTTGAATACAATCATGATGAATTTACACCATCTTGACAATAAGATTTTAACTTTATTGGAGATTCACTTATAAGTCTATAAAGGATAAACCATATATTTTCAGTTGTATGTGAATCATGACAAAGATGTGCGAGTGTTTTAACATATTCATGAGTTAAAAGTTCTTTTTCTTCATGGTATTTTAAAGAGAATATACATAATGCGTTAACAGAGTAAGATTCTCCATATAATTCATTAGTAACATGAACAATATTATCACTTTTAAGAATTCTGTCAAATAGTTTAACGTAATTGAGATTGTTACACGGATCAATTTTTAAGAAATCAATATGAGATATACGCCCCGTCATCAGATATAAATACTGCATTGTTGATACCATTTTACGCATATCTCTTCCTACTTTATGGAAAATATCTTTTAATGAAGATTCATCATATACTGTATTTTCATTATCACAAATCATTTTAATGTATCCTTTTGCCATACTAAAAGTAAGAGAGTTATATGCGATTGGAACACAATTACGAAATATAAACTCGGAGACACGTTCTATTCTGTTACAAATAAACAAGAAAATTATATTACGCTCCGAATCTCCTTCAATTCGACTTATATCTTTTGTAAGAGGTCTAATAAATATTTTTTGGTCAATAATTCGAATTGAATCAACTTCATCTACTAAAACGAATCTTTGTTTCGATGTTGTTTTTTGCATAGAGAATAGTGTTAATTTACGAATCAATTGTTGAGTAGTTCCAGATGCTCTGGCTTTCGCATCCAATATAAGTTTTGAATCTTTAGGTATATTCTTTAATAATACGCGAACTGCTGTACTTTTTCCAGTTCCAGATGGGCCATGTAATAGTAGATTTTTGGATTCGGAACCATACTTCAAAACTTGTTCAAATTCTAAAACATTTCCACAAACTTGTCTTGATGTTTCTGGTCTATACTTCTCTGTCCATGGAATGACATTCATTAGTTTTTTATATTGCAGTCTTGCTTAAACCAAATTTGTATTAGTCGGCTCAGAAATAACCATATATTCTGAATGTTTCTTTTTCCTTTTAAGTTCAAAAGATGTTAATCTCTCTTTTTTTAATATTTCAAGGAAGTCTTCGTCATATGGTTGCATTATAGGGGCACATTCCCATCTAAAAGCACATCCGATTGGATCTAATTTAAATCTCCATGGATAGTTGGATTTATTTTTTGCAATTAGTGATTTCCAACTATAAGGTAATAAATGGCGACTTTGTGGCGGTAGAACAATCGCGAGTTGTTCTAGGCATGTGTATTGTTTATTTGAAGTTGGAAGATCAATAGTATTATCTTCTTCTTCTAAGTATTCTACTAAATCAGTTAACAATGGAGCATGTATATATGGATAATACCATCCTTGATCACTATCTTTAATAGGATTCGGTGTAGTATAATAGTGAAGATTCCAAGCAAGTCCGTTAATATATTCTTTACACATCTTCTGTATATCTGATTCATTAACTTCAATATTTTGATAGTAGCGTTCTCTCCATCCTGGATTTCCAAAATTAATATCTATCTCTATATCTCTATGATAATCTGGCCAGTGATAGAAACGTTCATCAGGAGAATGACCATGACGAACCAGATTTTTATAAGCAGTCGTTTCTGCTCTTTCTCTTACTAAATCATCTTCTTTATCAGAAAACTGTTTAAGAAGTTTTAATAAGAAGTTTTTTTGAATTTTACCATCAATTACAAGGTCATGTGACAATTCGTTATGAATTTGTTCATAATTATCTAAAACAGCATCCAGAGCATTTTGTCTTAAATTTAATGAATAATGCTTTGGTAAAAAATCATTACCCATAAGAAAAGCCAAAACAACGTAATCTTTTGGAGACCATATTTTGTTTCTTGATTTTAAGCAATTAACCAGTTGCGATATACATACATAACTTGGTTTATCTTCAAATTCTCTATATAGATATATCTTTTTTGGATGTACCAATATACTCAACATAAATAGATCTGCATCTAAACCATGAACAACATTTACTCCATCTTCTGTTTTTCGAATATGACGATAGATCTTTTGTTCACCTTCTCCCGGACAAGTTGAATTAGATATGATTACAGTAATATTATTCGATAATTCCTTAAGAAACTCGGATTTGTAAAGTTCTCTATCCATATTTGCCATAAATTTAGTTCCGGGTGTAATTGCATTAGAATCCCAGTCACGTTTTTGAGAAGCATTCTTCTTTTTTGGTTCAAGAGCTCTATCTTGACACGATTTGTACCGCCTTTGACGCTGTTGTTCCATCTTAGCTCTAGGTGCAACACCATCAATAGCTATAAATAATAGCTCCTTAGGATTTATTGTAATAATCATGTGTTGAATGTATGTCAATACCGATTTGTGAATATCTTTTTCAGTTCCATTGTCGATTAGAACCTGTTCTTTACAAGTATGTATTATACCATTAAAGTCTAAATATAATCTATCAACATGGTTTGGACAAGTATCTGATAAACCTATATTTTTTTTATAAGCGTTCCGTATGTATTTATAAAAGCTTGGTACACCCATTAATATACTTAATCAATTAACAGTTATACTTTAAGAGTTCTATAAAATAATCTTTTTGTAGTGTAATGTCATTTATAAGTTATATAAATTCATCTATAAAATTATATGAGGATATATATGAGTTATTGTCAAATAATTCCTCAATACCTAATGATTCTGATGAAAGAAATATATCAAAACTAAAAAACAAGTATAATCAATTCAGAAAAGTACAAACCGAGTATTCAGATATGGTTTCTTCACCAATAAATCATAATATTGCTTTTGAACCAGAATCTTGGAATAAATATGTACGTATTCAAAATAATGGAAACCATTTTATGACTATAAAAATGTCATTTTATATAGATCATCCAAATTTAAACGAATATGGTGTAGTTATTCAGTTAAGAACCATCGAAAAACATTTTAAATTTAAGCAAAATCCTTCAAATGTTGTGGAACACAAAATAAAACTTGCTTCAGATGTATTTTTATTATTCTCAGATGAACTTGTTGACAGAATTAGAAGTGGTGAAATCGAGTCAAATGGTCGATTTCGACTCGATTTTGATACAAATCTATTTCCTGTTTTAAGATTGCCTTTTCATCCAGAGTATATAAGTAATAAGAGTGAATGGTCTATGTCTGTATTGAATAGTATGGATGTTGAATTAGAGAGTTTTCAGAAGAAAACGAAAAAAGATATAAAGTTGAATAAGATAATAAATACCCTTTATGGTTAAAGTGTGTTATTAATTTCTTAATTAATAATAATATTTCTTATTATGCGTTGGGCAAGTGGTGTCCAGTTTAGTATTGATACTGATAGAAAACAAATTGATTTTTCAGATTTAAATGTTGATGGAAGTGGAAGTTCCGTGATTTATGAAGATTATGACTATAACGATAATAATATTCTTCCACATCATTTCTTTAATTCCACAAAATTAGCTGCAGGTTATCGTGAAATTTCTATATTAGACGCCGTGGCGAACGGCGAAGTCGCTCAGCCACCGAGAATCGATGGTAGACATTTGGCTCGCGTCGCAAAAATATTTAAAATGGATTCAACTGAGGAGATTTTAGTACCCTTAACAAATTATCATCCGAATGGATTTGATGAACATGGAAATGTATTCTTAAATACTGGAAAAAGACTTGTCTTAGATGCGGATACAGATAATGTGGTACAGCAGCCTGCACCCAGTAGTAATAATAGGGGTAATATAGATGGAACACAATTACGATTTATAACTCCCCCAGCTGAAGATACCTCATCAACTTCAACAACCCTAATTGGATATGAATCTACTCTTGATGCATCTAATATTACATTTGATGCATATACAATTCAAGCAGGTGCGCAGACCTCAACAAACCAAATATCTTCTATAAGTAACAATTCTATATCATTTCACAATACTAATTTTACAACGATGTTCTCAAAAAATTCAGTAAAATTTCAACCAAGTGTATTTGAACCAACCGTTTTTAAAACGACATATATCGATACTGTTAATGGTAATCATCAACATCCCGTATACGTTAGTCCAGGTGGTGGGTTAACATCTGGTAATACTTTGTTCAACGGGAGTTATCTTAGTGGCGGCACTGGTCCAGTTTCGAATCCAGGGGGGGCTGATGATGAGGAATGCTTTTATCATACTATAAATTTAACAAGTCTAATTCATTCACAATTCCCAGAAGCAAGTGGACAAAGTTTATCATCAAAAATTCATGAATCTGGTCCAGAATATAAATTATCAGTTAAAATTCAGCAATTAGACAATAATATAGGACTTCTAACGGTTGAAAGTAAATATGCAATCCAAATAAATCTTGGAAACTGGTTTAATGAAGATTCAGATGGCAACTATTTTGGGTCTTCAACGAGTGGGGAAACTGATACTACTGCACCATATCTTCTTCTGAATTCATTTCCAGTAGATTGCCCAGATAAAAAGACAGTAAGTCATAATACTGAAAACATGCATCTTTTCTATCAAAGATACAAACACACTGGAAGTGATATTACAACAGAATCACCACATATATATCAAAATGATATTGTAGTAAGGATCGCTTTTAAGAAAACAATTAGTGGAAATTCAGGTACTAATAATGATTTTGCTCTACCAAATTTGGGGTATACACTTATACAGACAGCATAAATCACTTGCCTGTTAATATACGTTTTATATCAATTATTATAATCTTTTCTTATTCATGTTAAAATGGTTTCTTCTAATACCATTTATACAAACTCTAGATATTCCGCGTAGAAATATTGTGACAAATTTACCATTATCGTCTCTTACGTTTAAACAAAAAAATTTAAGAGATAATGTTTTGATCACACCACAAAATCGATCTATGTATTTTTACGGTGATGTTACTGAAGAAAGTTGCTTTTGGTTAACGCATACTATAGAAGAATTTGCTTCCAGTCCAGAACCAATACACTTACATATCCAGTCACCAGGTGGAAGCTTAATTCCAACATTCAACGTTATTGATACTATCAATCGAATACCTGCACCAGTATATACATATATAGATGGTTTTGCAGCATCAGCTGCAACACTTATAAGTGTTGTTGGTAAACAAAGATACATGGGGAAATATTCACTTATATTACTTCACGAATTAAAAGGTACCAGCGAAGGAACCTATTCTAATATGAAAGATGAAATATTGAATTTAGATACGTATATGGGTTTTTTAAAAGAGATATATCTGGAAAATTCGAATATTAAACCGGATCTATTAGAGGATATTTTAAGTCATGATAACAGATGGATGAATTCAAGTATTGCACTTGAATATGGATTAGTTGATAAGATTATCTGATTTATACAAACACCATAGCTTTGCTCAAGCAGACACTATTTCATAATTAAAATGTTGAAAATCGGAAAAATATATACTATTCACAATCTGAATTCCTTCAGGAGTATATTCAGACATACAATCAATATCTTTCTTAATTGGATTTTGATTTTTATGTTCTAAAGGAGCTTTTAACCCAAGTTTTTCTCGAATATATGAGACATCTTTTTCAAAACTCTCGAATTTTCCTATAAAATCTGCAAGATTATTTCCAGATTTGTCATATAAATAAGAATATTGAGTTCTTAAAAATTTGCCAAGACCTCTTTTATGTTTAATTATCCAATCATTGAAATTTGAACAATCTCTTGTAGAACCCGGTTTTTCTGGACGAGCAATCTTGACATCATGATAGTATTTTGATAAAACTCTCTCATATGGATTCCTTACAAAGGCAAATTTGAAATAGTTTTTGTTATCATCATTTATCATTTCAGATAAAATCCTATGTTTGTATTTAGTTTCTTCGCGTCCTCCATTATTTAGCATAGATGTAATAGAAGAACCACCCGTTTTATCAATATGAGTAAAAATCGCCTTATATTCGTCACTAATCATTTGTACTATAGTTTTTATACTCTATTTATATTTATCTTTGTAATCCAAACGTATACAACTTCTTGATTCATAGATACAATGTATAATTTTTCAAATTGATCATAATATAGCTTGTATTTATCCAAATTATCCTGAATTGCTAAGTATCTTTTTTTAAAATCGGTTATATTCTCTGGAAGGTATAGAATAATAGACTTAGAAGTTTTTGTGGGTGTAACTCGATATATGTGAGTTATTTTGTTGATATTGGACTTCATATAATGGAAATCACTGTTTGAGTTAGACTCGGAATCTTGTATTTCTATACAATTTAGTTTATTGAAAGAATCTTTAGATATATTCCCATCAAATTTGGTATAAATGTTTAAATCAAATTGATTGATCCAATGTTTTGGATTATATTGAAATCTTTCAACTGCCAAACGTCTTGGTCTATGATCTAACATCCATGGAATTAAACGAATCGTATTTTTCTTCTCTAATGCATTAAAAAGAGCGATCGCTCTTTCTGTAAATCCACCTATAACCCCCCAATGTGTTTCATATGGTTATTCTATTGACCAAGGATATATTTCTTTGACAAATACTTCTAACCATTTACATAACTTTTCAAAGATTAGAATGGGATATATATTTGTTTGCCACAAAGATAATGGTAACCCATTCAATTCACATACGGTATATTTCTTATTAAAATGTTTGTTATAACTGTCAAGTATAAATTGTAAATTTCGAACATGTGGGCACATCATATTATGCCATTTATTAGCTGCTACAATGTTTTTTGTGGTACTTTGAACTATAATCGTGTTATTATTTAACTTTGGCAAGGGATTAGAATGAACCATATCATATTGGCATATTCCAACATTATCATATTCTTTGTGTAAATTATTCCAATAAATGTGTAGATATACAGAAGTTTCCATATATCCTCTCTTTTGTAAAAAAGGGTCGTAATTTGTTAAATCATACTCATATAACTTGTTATAACCCTTATCATCAATAATTTTCTTTTCGTATAATTCATTAACACCAAAAAATGTAAAATCCCTCTTTATACTATCCGTATCATAATGTTTTGAGTTAAAAATAGCATTTGGATTAATCGTATTATGATATACAATGAATACGTGTGTATTCATTATATATTGATATATATAGATAGATAAAAAATGAAGATTTGTATTTACTCAAACTGCCAAAGATGGGGTATTGTTCCAAATCTAAAAAGAAATATAAAGGGTGTTGAAATATCTGAGATTGAAAACTATACCCTTATAAGAAAGAAGAAACCATTACCAATAAATGTTATATCTGAATGTGATGTGTTTATTTATCAACCAATCAGAAAAGAACATGGGATTTATTCAACAAATTCCAGTAAAGATCAAGAAAATGTAGTCAGTTATCTTAAAAGTGATTGTTTAAAGATATCGTTCCCATATATTTATAATTCCGGGATTTGGTGTTTAGTTAGAGGAGGTATTGAAAAGGATGATGGTTCTACACAAGGTAACAGGGACGTAATAAAAGCTTTATCAAAAGATCATACTTTATCTGAAATAATAAATTTGTATAGAAGAAATGAGATTGATTATAATTACAAAAATAGATTCGACACTTCATTAGATAACTTAAAGAGGAGAGAAAGAGACTGTAATATAATAGTTTCAGAATTGATTGAAAGTAATATTAGGAAGCATAAGTTATTCTATACACAAAATCATCCAACTCCATTTGTATTCGATTATGTATGTAAACAAATATTAGACTTAATCCGTTGTAAATATCCTGATTATATATCCAAAAATTACACATATGTTACAAGAAACCTTCTTTGTAAAAATAAGGGACATCCTGTATCCAGAAGTGATATATTATATTGGAACTTTGAATACATAAAAACTGAAGATGAATCTGCGGATGAATACTATATTGATTTAATAACACAATATTACAATAATGTTCGAAAACATGATCAAGGAATTCCAGATGTTTATTATTAATTGCGTAATTTATCAGTAAAAATAAATGATAGATTATAAAATGTCGTCTGATATAAAGGGAGATATATCCTCCAATAATGAACTTGATGCTAATTACAAATACGCTGTTTCCAAATGTAATTGGATAGATCTCTATTACGGTATTGCATCAGATGAAATTAATAAGAATAATTTTAAAGTAGTAGTCGAAGTGGGTATTGGATATGGCGTTCATGCCAAAGAAATGCTTGATAACACAGAGTTGGAGAAGTTGTATTTGGTGGATCCATGTATACCATACGAGGGAGACGTTTTTTCTTTAGATATATTGAATAAATTACAAGGTTTTAACAATTTGTTGAGAAATATATATAAAAATTTAGAGATTCATTCGGATAGATATACTCATTTTAGACAACCAAGTTTATCAATAACAAATCATGATATTAAAGATAATAGTGTAGATCTTGTCTTTTTAGATGGAGACCATCGCTATGAAGCTGTTATTCAAGATTTACCATTCTGGTATAAGAAATTAAGAAGTGGAGGATATTTACTTGGTGATGATTATGCAAGCTGTCATCCGGGTACAAGAAAAGCAGTTGATGATTTTGTAAGATCAAATAATTATAAGTTGGAATTCCTAAGAAAACCAAACAATAAATACCCTATTTACAAGATAATTAAGGAATAAACAATATATTTTATATATGGATAAAGCAATCGTTGTTTTAACAAGAGGTTATTCGGATATAAAACAATATGACCAACTTCTAACAAGAAACGAGTATATATCTAAAAATTTAACAAATAAGTCGATACCGATTGTTCTTTTTCACGAAGGCAATATTACAAATGAGCATCAGAGTCATATAAAGAGTAAATCGCCTGATTTAGTAATATCTTTTGTGGACGTTAGTGCAACATCTTTCCTAGATGAGAAAAAATCAATACCATTTTATCCACGTACAGACCATCCACCTTGGCAAATTGGCTATAGACATATGTGTAATTTTTGGTTTAAAGATTTTTTCAAATATGTTACTGATTATAAGTATATTTTCAGAATAGATGAGGATTGTTATGTCCAGTTTTCTATAGATAATGCATTTTCAGAAATTGAAAACGGTACTATACCATTCTTATATGGAACAACTTTTGGAGATCCTGGATGGGTTGTGACAAATATGAATCAAACAACAAGAGAATTTATGAAATCAAAGGGTCAAGATGTTAAAACAAGAAGAGCTGTTGGTCCTCTTTCTTGTGTTTTTGGATTAAATCTAATAAAAATTAGAGAAAAAATGGATATATTATCCGAATATCATGATTATATTGATAAAAGTAACGGTATCTATCAATATCGTTGGGGAGATTTACCATTATGGGGAGAAATAATGTACTATTTCTTTGGAATTGAATGTAATAATAATGAATCTGCTATAAAACGTTGGCTTATTTACTATCATAAAAGTCACGGAAAAACAGTTAATGCTAAATATAATAAATAGATAATAGAATGTTATTTAAAGATTGGATAAGTGTACAAGTTCCGATATGTGACATTATTATTAATGCTTCTGTAAAAGATGGTAGTGACTCATTTGTTGACCATCCGATTGGAGTATGTTATTACTTTTTGACATCTAATATGAAGGCACCTTTCCTAAATCACTCAAATGTTAATACAGAACAGTGCCTGTGTTCAATGAATCTATCAACGGATCGTTATAGGCGCTCAAAAGCACCAATTAATAGACGTTCTATAGCGCATAAATTACTTCATAAAAAATTCATACAAAATATTAAGGGTTTACCCGATAATTATTACAGTGCGATTGGTAAGTACCGATTTGTTATATGCCCAGAAGGTAATGGTATCGATACACATCGTTTATGGGAAACTCTTTATTCTAAAGGTATACCAATAGTCGAATATAATGAATTAATGGAGAAAAAATTGGAAGGCTTACCGATATTATGGACAAAAGATTACAGTGAATTGGATGAGAATTATCTCAAACAAGAATATAAAAGGATATTAGAATCAGAATATGATTTTAGTAAGTTATATCTTAGTAAATATTCTGAAGAAGAAATAAGATTGATTCTTGATAGATCAAAAAAATGGTGTCATAAGTTTAAACAACATAATGAATTTCTAAATTACTCGGAAGATGTATTAAAAGCAGCTGGATTAAAGACGATTTAATAATATAACTCATATCCGGATTTATCATACTTAGAACCCAAACCTGCCGCTCCGGTATAACCCCATTGTGGAAATATTACCTTTTTACCTTTATGAAAGAAAGATGCTACCATTGAAAATGTACTTCTTGAACATACAAGTACATCACTATAAATTAAATGTATTAAGTCCTGATCAGGATCTTCACTGCGTATACAAGAATATTTTCCATCTAACTTAATATCTGAATTATCTTCTTTTCCATATTTTGGAGATGCAACAATTACTATTTCATGTTCCGGATACTCCTTACTAAGTTTATTAATTATTTCATTCATTCTGTCATAGGGAATCGGTGACTGATAGCACGATATACCTCTACCAATTATTCTAGCTCCATTTTTTTTGAAAAAGTCTTTATAATCATTCAAATCAAATGTACTTGGTCTTTGTTTAGAGATGGGTCCAGGTCCTATTGTCTCGTCGATAGTAACTATATCATCTTGATTGATCTTATTTGAAAAATAATTGTGTGATACTCTTCCATCATAATCAACGGAATGTTGTCCATGTATACAGTCATCCATTCTTAGGTGAATACATATACGTTTCTTCCAGTTATTTGCAATAATATATTTACCAGTTTGTATATGTTTGTCTAATATTTGTGACATACCAACATAGAAATTTTCTTTAAAATATGAATATATGTCCATATTTGTTTCTTGGCAACAAATTACAGGTAATGTACAAAGTTCTAATTGACCATGGGTTATTAAATCTAATATTTTGGCATTTTTCCAAACAATTTTTTTATTGTCGTTTAAATTACTATTATATACTTTAGTATAATCAAAAAATGCTCTACAGAATAATGTGTTTCTGAATTTACAATGAGATTCTTGTACAAAAAATTTCCTTTTGTGTGCTCTGATTAGTATACATATTAATTTCCATAAACAACTACCTACTCTATTTGGCGTAGGCATACTTCTTAAAGGTACACTCCGCATATAACAATGAAGAATTATTAATTTTAGGTTTTTTACTTAAATTTTAATTTTTTGTCAGTTATTATGACACCAACAGTAAGAAACAATGTCTTTTTAGCATTGAAACCTGCTGCAGGTATGTGTAATCGACTAAGAGCAATATTTTCATTTTATTACCTATCAAGAGACAAAAACCTCGATTATCTGGTTATTTGGGAATCGTGTGAGAAGTATTGTCCAGGAAATATTTTTGATTATTACATAAAGATTCCAGGAACAGAATATATAATTTGGAGATCTGTTCCTTGGGGTATATCTGCCAACTCACCATCACGTATGTCCAATCAAGTTCAAATGTATAAAGGTGTTCAACTAATCGAAAGAGGAAGCAAATTTGCAAAAGAAAAGGGATTTTTTACATTTTATGGAAGTGGAGGAGAATATGGTAACAGTAATGCTAAAAAATACAGCGGAAGATATACTAATATATATACGCATTTAGTCTTGAATAATAAAACTCAAGCAATTATAAATAATAATAAGAGGGAATTAGGCAAATATATTGCTGTACACATTCGAAGAACAGATCATAAGAAGGGAAAACAAGAATCTACACAAAATTACATTAATTTCATACAGAAATACCCCAACAACTACAATATATATCTAGCAACTGATTGTATTAAAGTAAAAAGAGATTTGTTCAAACATTTTGAGGATAGAATTAAAATCATTACTTTTAATCACAGACATCATACAAGACAAACCTCTATGCTTGATGCAATAATCGATTTACATATGTGTATTGAATCTGATTTCTTTTATGGTACAAACGGTTCCAGTTTCTCTGAATTAATATATCAAAAACGTTATTATGATAATAAATTAAGTATAGATGAATTCAAGACTGCAAAAGAAAAGGGGGCGATTGGTTTAGATAAATTCCCTTATAGTTAAGTTTTAGTAATCTTATAAATTGGGTAAGTAGTCTTATGTACAAACTCAATTATTAATACATTTTCTTTTACAAAATCATCTACAGCCCTTTTTGTATCAGACGATTTTCGTGAGTAATCATTGCCCATTAAAACTCCACCATTCCTCAATTTTTTATACCAAAAGGGCAAATCAAGCATCATTGTATCATAACTATGATCACCATCTAAAAATACTATATCAATACTATCATTTGGAATATCTTCTTCTGTAATAGATAAACTTTTCCTTTGAAATACTGTATATCTGTCATAATTATTTTCTAACATTATGTGAATATTTTTAACAAGGGTATTGTATCCTCCTAATCTTTCAACATCCGTAGAGAAATAGTCATTATAGGGTTGGAATGGATCAATCAGATAAAGATTCTCAATGTTTGTATATTCTAAAACGTGTTTTGCATGAGTACCATATCCTACTCCTACTTCTACTGCATTTTTAAAGTCTTTTTCAATAATTTCATTCGAAAAAAGTCCATAGTACATATTAATCCAAGAACATTTTGATACAGTTTTTCTAAACAGTGAATCAAGTCTTTCATTTGTAGTAATCAATTCTAAAAATGTATTATCTTCAATATTTGTACTATAAATTGTGCTGTGATTTGTATTTGGACTTGTATTTGGACTTGTATTCGGACTTGTATTTGTGCTTGTATTTGAATTTAGACGCGAAAAAGGCTTCGGACTATAGCGTGTATGAACAAACGGTTGAATGCTTTCCGCTTTATCTTGTTTTAAATACCACTTATTGTAATTTTTCATTCTTTGTAGTTTCTGAGGACCAACATCATAGTTAAAGTGTATTATATATGGATTTGTTGGTTTTGAATCTCTATAGTTTTTTCCATTTGGAAAATCAGAAAGTTTCAAATATTCATGACGGATTCTAGAAGAAAATTTTCTTAAATATTGCTGATCATTTTGAAAAGAATCCAGATCTCTACGGATTGTTTCAAAATCAGTAATACTTATTGTATTTGGACACGATTTCATCCAAAAAAATCCAGTACACATACATTTTCTATCAGTGACTTTAGGTGAATCATTTTGTATAAATAATTCTGTGTTCGGATTTCTTATAACTAAATTTTTTAATACAGGAATGGGGTCTTTCTCAAAAACTATATCCCCATCAACGAATATTACATTCTTTCTATTGCGAAGTTCTTTGTTTATAGCCGCATATTTATAAGATGTAAGTTCTGCCCATTTCCTTTTACCAACCTCATCTTTGTTCTGTATTGCTTTATATTCTGTATACCTATGTGCAGATTTATCACAATCCAGAGCAATAACTGTATTTTTCGGATATTCTGATTTGAAGAACTTAAAACTTTTTTCCCCAAGACAATATATTGTCATTAGTGTCTCAATACCAAGTCTTCTCATTGAAACTAACAAATTTTGTGTATAATGAATATAACCATCATTCGTTAATGTTATCATATTTGTTGTAGAAAATGAGTCATACACATTATCTTTAAAGTATACTTTCCATCCAATCCCAGTCGCACCGATATTATTTAATTTCCAGGAACATTGATTTGGTTCAAAGTGTAGCTGCTTATTTATATAAAAGTTACAAGATTTACCCTTTATATGTCTCACATATTGTATTTGATTTGATACAGTACTACCTTCGGATCCTATAAATATATCACTTTCTTCACAAATATATTTTTCTATAAGAAAATGAAACAAGTCATTTCTTTTGAATTTACAGTCATATCTTTTGGTTATATCATCTGTAAATACGAATTGAAAGTTTTCATTTCTCAATCTCTGGAAAAACTCTGTATCCTTTCGGTCGGACATTATATAGATCGGTATTGTCCTGTCTGGATTAAAAAGAATAATCTTATCCATTAGTTTCTGAAACTTACCCGCAAAATAACCCTCTATCTGATCCGGTTTATGTTTTAGATCACCAAACCTAAAATGGATGGCTATATACTTGTCTGGAAGTTTCAGTTTTTTACAAATATTCGTTATAAATGGAGCGAATTGTGTTAATGATTCACAAATTTTTGACATCAATAAGAAATTATGACTCGCCGTATAAAAGTTATAAAAACAACGACTTGCATTAGATCTTGAAAATGAAATATATTTGTGTCTCTTTAATTCAGATAGATTTAGTATGTATTTCTTTCTATGGGATAAATAATCTATACTACACTTTCTTTCCAAATTCTGATCTATAAATACAACACCTGAAAAATTTCCAAGATTTACCGTGTGTAATCCATCTCTTTTTAGCTTCGAAAATTCAATTTGGGCTTTATTCCCATAATAAATGTCTATTCCATGTGGTAAATATTGCATGTAATTATGACTAAAAAAATCCATAAATTCACCGTACTCCCAATTTGCATGTCCTATATGACATAAAGGATGTCTGATTAATAGAATCAATCTTCTATTCAATATGTTTGTTAAATATATCGCTGTTTCCAATGAAAATAGTTGGTTACAAAAACCTACTCCTGAAAACATCTCAAAAACAAGACAATTTTCATCTCGAACCATACATTAGTTTTATATAATTAGTGTATAATAATAGACATAAAATTGATATTTTCCTCTTATTAATGATTCTTATATTTTATGGAATATTCATATGTATATTTCTATTCCTATTTACAAAATATGAGAAATATCAAACTAAAAGATTTGGTTATCTCTATGATTCTCATTATAATAAACAAAATCTACTAACAAAATATACATATTCCATAAAATATAACCGTGACGCTCTAAATTCTATGTCATGTAATGCTCATTTTGAAGAGGAAATAATTGGAAAGTTGATATTAATACCGTGGAAAATACCAACAATTCATAACCTTCTTTATATTGGAAACAATCTCGAAGTTTTAGAAAAACATAGGGGGAAAGGCATCGCAAATCAAATTGTGCGTAAAAGTTCAAATACAATAACATCTAAAGGTGGATTTGGTCTGTTTTCAACCAATTCGGAATTATCTATACCCGACAAAATATATGAACTATACTGGAAAAAAATTAAACCAGATCAGATGAATATACCGGAACACTTATTTTTACTAAAAAGTACATATGACACAGTTTTATACGATAATTACCCCAAACATCCTTGGCTTGATGTACCAATCTTACAAAGAAAAACGTATTTAAAATATCTCGAAAGTAATGGAATACAGTTCGTTAATCTATCTAATAAAGGGCTTACAATGGCAATAGAATTCATTACAGATTCAGATAGTCATAAAGTCTTATATGTTAAATGGTTTTGGGGTAAAATAAACGATTTGAATCAAATACTCGGATCTATATGTAAACTATTTCAAAGTGATTACATCGCTATTCCAGAACTATCTGTTAAAAATACGGAAAATATATGGGACAAATCATTATCTTATCTACATTTTAAACCATCTAATATAACAATTCCAAAATTAAATGAAACAGATATATTTGGTTGGTACTTAGACCGTTAAGTATCTTTTTTTCTTTTATCTTTGAATGCTACACAACCCAGTTTTTTACCTATTTTTTTTGCTTTTGAAGATACTTTCTTGTAACTATATGGTCTTTTCCTTCTTGTTTTTTTTGCTTTAGTCTCAGCGACGTCTGCCCAAAACTTTGCAGCAATTATACCTCTACAATCTACCTCACCATCCCGATTACATATCGGATATTTCAATTCATCAGCTCTTAAAAAACAATCTTTACCATACTTTTTTAATAGTTCTTTCCTCTCCTCTTTTGTATGAGGTTTATCATATTTCCACCCTGCCGCTCTTCTTTTATCTTTATGAGTTACCATGATTTTTTACTATATTTTTTATTCTAAAGAGAATTATGGTATATCATATCGCCTTTTGTTGTCCGGTAAGAAATTGTGCAAGATATTTACCATATATATTCAGAAATATATCATTATTTAGAGCAAATAATAACTATACCATTTCTTGTATATTCTGTTATGATAATTGCCACGATAATACCGAATCATTATTGCTTGATTATCAGAAGATGTATAAAGAAAATACTTATCTAATTACGGCAAATAACTCACATTCACTTAGAACTGTTCGGATAGCAAATGCAAGAAATGAATGTATTAAAATATTGTATAACGATCTTAAGAACGTGGACTATCATATTATGATCGATTGTGATGACGTCAATATATATAAATGGGATATTGCTATTCTCAATAAGTACATTTCCAATTTTGATAATGATGATTGGGACTGTATCACTTTTAACCGAAAACCTTATTATGATATGTGGGCGGTTCTAATTGATCATTACAAACACCATTGTTGGGGTTTTGGAAAATTGTCAAAAAAAGCTCTATCACTTATGAAACAACATATAAAAATTAAATTAAGCCCTCATTCTCTTAAAAAATCAAATAGTATTTATTGTCATTCGGCATATAATGGATTTGCAATATATAGGACTCCAAAATTTAAGGGTATTTTATATGATGGGTTCTATTCCAGCATAACTAAATTAATTACAGATAAAGAAAGAGAAGATACTTTCAAATACTTTAGAGAAAAACATGGTATGAATATACATGCACATGATGGTTCTTATGTATTAGATAACAGAAAATCTAAAGGTAATGAGGAATGTTGTTGTGAACATATTTATTATCATGTCTCTGCTATTAAACAAAATGATTGTAAAATCAAAATCTCAAAATTTCATTACCATTTGTACGACAAACAGAACAGACCACTTAAACACGACTGATCAGATCTATCCAATATTTAAGATATAATCTCTCTCTTGACTTTGTGATCATTTCTTTTGATTTTTCAACCAAGTCATTAATATTAATTTCATGCCAATTCTTCAAAATAATTATAGGCATATCTTTATAAATTACATCTAATGGTGATGTTCTCACTATTGGTATAGAACCTAAAAACATTGCTTCATATGTTCTATGACAGTCTAAGCCATTTCCATGTGGGGATATTATGAACTTATAATTTTTTATCATATTCCATGTCTCATTTCTTGAAATCCTTTGGGGTAAAGTTACATTAAACGGTTTCCCTTTTATTGCTGCAGATGCATAAGAACGGTCATTGTTATGACGTTTAAATTTTTTGAAGTGAAAGAAATCAAATGTTTTATTCTTTCTTGATTCAAAATCTTGTTTTTTTGCAATTTCCGTTAACTCTTCTTCTTGTTCTAATGCTGTTTTCTGAGGACCCCAGTCCCATAAGCATTTCCCAGTCTGTACAGTATGGTAATCTATACCCAATGGTATAGCTGTAATTTTACTATGAGGCTCTCTTAATTCATAATTTTGAGTAAACCAGTGCTTAATACAACTATTATTACATATTTTTTCTATGTAATCTATACCATGTTTTTTCGACAATTCATTTGGAACACTTGTAATAGATGCTCCAGTCACAAGAACAATCTTTATCTTTTTCTCTTCAATGTTTGGTAGTATTATTTCTACAAACTTGTTTAATACACTTGAAACTACATATACGCTATCATTATCTTTAATATTTTTGTATGCTGAAGTTGGAAAATTACCTGTATCTGATACAATTTTTTGAGGATATACATCGCAACTATATGCTATTCCCCTTGAAGAAACATATTGACAATATAACTCATTTGACATTAAGTGATATGAGATATATATAATTAGTAATGAACTTATTTCACTTCATATCAATAGCCCTCTATGTTAAAGGGTTTCATAAAAATCCCCTTAAGATAATTAAGACTGTACCACACAGTTCATATAATCAAGATGGAGATTATTCCGGCGAGTATCAATTAAGTGGATTATGGAAATTTGAAGTTCAGTCTATTGATATATATAAACCAACTAAAAAGCCAGAACAGATATCTTGGAGTGGAGATAGTTGGTTATCTCCCAAAAGAGAATATATAAATTTTGAATCATTTTATGTTAATCTTGAATCTTCTGGATCATTTTCAACTCCAGTTAAAATAGGAAAATCAAAATTCAGAGGAAAATGGTCGTGTAAGGGGAATGAAATAACTTTGACCAGATTTAAATATGGGTATACTGAAATAGAATCTTATATTGGCACATATTCGCCAGAAAATAATGGCACCATATACGGTGTTTTTACATTTGGGGCTATAGACCCATTTTATACAGGAACATTCAAAATGACTCATCTAATGAGTTCATTCAATCCTATTCAAAAAAATATTGATATCAATGAAAATAAAACTATTTTTAAAGCAAAAACCTTTGTTGGTAATTGGCAACTTTTGTTTAAAGGTGAAACATCTTTTTCAACATATAATATACGATTATATAGAAATTTGACTTGGGAATCTACTAATTACATAGGAAATAAATCCAAACTTGCTGGATATTGGAATTTATATAATGAATCTGTAGATACAACAACTGGAATTTCAGGAAAAGGTTCTATGTTTTGGCTCTGGATAAGGCGTTTTGGTTATGTTTCTTCAAATACATCTGGGACACATTTGGAACAAGATAGAATGTATTTAGGTATAATCTCTGCAACTCCATCTACCAATAAAACACATGAATTAGTACCAAAAAGGGTTGATGGAGATGTTGTTGTTGGTTGGAGTACAGAACCTGAATTTATTGGGCGTTTTACAATGAAACCAATCTTTAATGATGAAACTTGGGATTTTGATACAAGAATTAGTGGTTAGACTTTTATATTGGTTAAATATAATGCCACTATATACACGCAAAAACAAAGATTCAACTAAAAAAACATTACGTAAAGTTCCTAAATCACACCCAGAACAATTATATATTGATATAAAAGACAAAAGAGTTCAACTTAAATGTGGAATATGTAATCATGACAAGTTTTATACAAAATTAACAATGATAAGAGGAGGGCGTTGGGCATCATTTTGGGATACGGAATGGATATTTGATAAAAGTGCTCAATTAACAATATGTGAAAATTGTTCAAACTGTATGATGTTTAAGAATAGAAAGGCAATTCATACAAAAGATAGTTAAAAAGTACTTTATATATTAGAATAATGTCTGCAGACGAAACTTTTGAATCTGTTGATGCAGGCGCATCTGAGACGATTCCCATGGAAGCGGGCCAGATCAAAAAAGGGGGATATATTTGCATTAAGGGACGTCCTTGCAAAGTGGTGTCTGTTTCTACATCTAAGACTGGGAAACACGGTCATTCAAAGAGCAATTTTGTTGCAATAGACATTTTCACTGGCAAGAAAATGGAGGATATTGTGCCAACAACGCATGGAACAAGTGTCCCAAACGTATTTAAAGAAGAATATTCATTATTGGATATCTCCGATGAGGATTATTTATCACTAATGGATGCAAATGGCGAGGTACGCGAAGACCTGCAAATGCCAACTTATCCAGATGAATTAGTCAAACAAATTCGAGATGGATTCGATGCTGGCGATACTCTAAGCCTTTGGGTCGTTAAAGCGATGGGAGAGGAACATGTCATGTCTTGCAAAAAGCATCTTGATTAATCAATCTTATTCAAATTCATACATAAATTGAAATAATCTCTTGTCCAAGTTGAAGTATTTTTCTGAATTTGTTTCGGTAAACTATAATGAATACTTTCAGCAACTTTTTCAGACAAAAATACAGTAAACGATGTTTTTCCTTTTTGATTTTTTGTTGAAATATAACCCTTTGTTATTAGTTTATTCATTGGAATATCAAAATATCCAAATAGCGTATAAGACCTAATATCTTCAATCGCTTTTTCATAGTTCTTTCCATTGTATTTTATTTTATATTGTTCTCTTTTAAAACTTACTTTGCCTAATTCATCAACTTTACAAAACAAATAAGCCCTTAATATATCAAAGTCATTCTCATTATAAGGTCCTGTAGTTTTCTTAGATTCAAGATTCTTACCGCTAGATTTAGCTAATCGCAAGTGAAATCCAGTAGTATTCGATGAAACATGACATATTTTTTCTTGTATTCTTGAACCATCTGGGTCTACACAATCAACGCAACTGTTTTCTATTTCATTGAATTCCCTTCTTTCAGAAACAATTGGTAGATTTTTATGAATTTTATATAATTTATTTGCATAATCTTCAAGAAACTTGTTAGTTTCTATTTGTAAATCGTAATAATCTATTTTATGTTTTTCATAATTTTGCAAATAAGTGGTTAAAAATTCTTCTAGCTTATTTATACCTTCTTCTTTATCGTAACACAGCGCTTCATTAAAGTAAGCTTTTTTAGATTCATGTAATGTTTTTGATTTATTATTCAATAAATTTGCACCATGAAAAAACCATATTTTCAAAGGTTTTAAGCAAATACAAATTAGAAGTGAATTTGGATAATGATTTACATTACCAAATTTCGCTTTTGGTGTTTTGTTATTGCAATGTGCTCTTTGCTTAGAACATGATTTGATTTGAATTCCATAATACAAATCAGTATCTTGACTATCTTTTTTTTGAAGCCCAATATCATTATGAGCACCGTCGCGAATTAGAACAATATTCCAATTGTTTTCCAATAATTTTACTAATTGTCTAATCGCTTCACTTTCACATTCATTAGAATCACCAGATTTTAATAAACCTTCCTCTCTTCTTTGTTCTTTAGTTTTGCTTTCTTTTTCTCTTTTTCTTTGTAATTTATTCAAAGCTCTTTTTTCATTTTCAAATTTTATTGCTTCTTGTTCATTATCAAAGGATTTGCGCTTTCTTATTTTGTTTTCTTGCCAACTTGCTACCCATTTATTCCCATCTTTACAAACCATTTTAGAGAGTTTTTATTAGTTTATCTAGTGAAATTATGCTTAAATATTTTGTACGAAATGTCTTGAACTGTAAATTATTGCACCCGCACTTATGAGTACACTTCCTGTCACTGTGGCTACAAATCTAATGATCCTTCCCGGTGTGTAATTGTCGTCTTCCCATTCATCTTCATCCTTATATGTAGGACTGGTTAATACAACATCTTTTGGTGAAGCATTATATCCGCCTTCTTTTGAGACTGATTTTCTTTTTTTAGATAATCTATATATTTTATCATTTCTTCTTTTGGTTTTAGCCATTACCATTATACATATTATAAAAGTGGACCTTCAATCATCTATTGGTAATCATCTCCCCTAATCCTAATAGAAGTACGCTACCCGAAACACCAGCAACGAATAGACCGCCAGCGACGATTATAACACCTGAACCTGCAATTAAAAAATTCTTTAAACTTTTATTATCATCATCACCGTAAACAATATCACTATCGTCACCATACGCAGTGGTTGTTAATACCATCTCCTCGGGTGTAGGAAAACCGCCATCATCCCAACGAGGTGACTCATCTATTAAATATCCGCCTGCCCTTTTTGAAACGGAATCATCTTCCGGAGGCATCTGGAAGGTTTTTAGTGTATTCTCGGAAGGTTTGAATAATTGGTTAGTTCTTTTAGCAAGTTTATTTCTTCTTTTTGGTGGTTTGAAGCTTCTTACAGAATCCATTCTTTTACGGATTTCGATCCAGCGGCGCGCCTCCTCCTCAATCTCGCTTTGTGTCGCCTTTTCTTTATCTGAATTATACAGGTCGAATAGTCCTTCAATCGCTTCTTCTTCATCTGAATTAACTTCTCTATCCATACTTTCTAAATTCTGTTCCACAATTTTATTTAACAATTCATTATCAGGAACATTATTCATTAGCGCTTGATCTTCAGGTATTATTAAACCAGACTCAAATCTATGTTGAGGATATTTTTCGAGTGGTATAATGTCCGGAATATCTGCCCTTAATTCAGGTTTTAAGTTCTTTTTTGTTCCACCATAATTATATTTGTATTTACATCCACAATCTGACTTTTTTTTGGTTGATGTCCCCTTTTTTACATTTCTTCTTTTGGTTTTAGCCATTACTATTAATACACATTATTTTTGTTTTCTGGTATTAATAAGCTTATACCCTAACTTCTTCTTTGATGACTTCTTCCCCCTTTTCTTTGTGTGTTTTTTTCCACCTGATGATGAACGCGACCACTTCGCTGGAGGTTTATTGTACTGCTTTGGTCTTCTGGGGGGCGTGTAGTCATCTTCTTTATCTTCTTCCCGCCCGCGCTTATTCCCATCGCGAGGTGGTGCGCTTTCATCGTCGGTCACGTCGTCGTCCGGAGCCACGGCGTCGGGCGGCGGTGCGTTTGGGTCGAGGTCAAAATCATACATGGTAATTGCCGCGGCCTCCTCCTTCTCGGGCGACAGCGACTGCGTCAATGGTGGCTCTTCGTCGTCGTCCGCTTGTTGTGTAGGCGGCTGCGCCAATGGCAGCGCTTCGTCGTCATCGTTGTTGTCGTCATCGTTGTTGTCGTCATCGTCTCCATAATCAGATTCAGGATCACCCTCATAATTTTCTCTCTTTAGCGATTTTTTTTTTATTTCTTCTATTAATTTTCGAATATCTTTATCCACTTCTTTAAGATTCTTATCGTTTTCCATATTATCTTCATCTTCATCCTCGTCTGGTTCATCATCAGAAGTACGAGAATTTAGCTTATTTTTAATTTCTATATAATCATTATCTACCCTATCTTTAAAGCTACCATGAATATTATGCGCAGCCTTTAATATCCAATTCACCATATCCTTGTAACCTTTTTGCTCTTTATAAATACAATTATTTTTTGCGTCAAAGTCAATATCTCTCGAACTACAATATTCTTTTTTAATAGGGTTACCATTTTCTACAATATTAGGCATAGTTAAGGCGGGGCCGAGGGCCCCGATTTTTCTCACAGTTTTCATTTTTTCACGAGACCCGTATCCCTCCCGCAACTTCTTGATTGCCTCGACTGCTTTCTTCCCCCAATCTATCTTAACATGGATAGAATCTTTTTTGATTTCGATAAGTTTAGAAAAATCATTTCCGTATATCCTGTCGTCTTCACGACAACCAAATTCATCTATGAGTACTTCGCTCGGATTATTACTGAATAGTCCCTTCCAGCACTCCTTATACTCCTTTTCTAAAGACTTATCAACATCTTCTCTCTCTAATTCTTTATATATTAAATCCCCTATTTCTTCGAGTTCATTATCTAAAAAACTATAATCATAGTTTATTTTATAATATACATCATTCTTATTATAAGAAAATCCAAAGGCTTTTAATTTTATTGGTATATAAAGCGATTGTTGTTCTAAATGTATAAGCCGATTTTTAGCTTTATTTGACACTTTAAGCCGCCGCGCCGTCGGGTGTTTCTCTTTTTTCGAAATATCTTCTAAACATTTTATTTTTATTTCAAAAAACTTTTCAATCCCCGGTGGTCTTAAAATATATAAACTACTTTGCATTTCTTTAAATGCCGAGTGACGAATATGTAACGTATCAAATTCGTCATCATCATCTTGTTTAATCCAACGAGGTTTAAAAATTCTTTCGTTTTTGTTGTGCATATACGTGTGTGTCGTTCGGTCCGTTACAATTCCTCTGTCTTTCAGTTTTTTCCAAATATTAATAAATCCTTTAGAAATCTCATCACCATTTATACGATCTTCTATAAATTTTAGCTTTACTTTATTACTTCTATTACTGGAACTATTTCTATTATTGTTTTTTTCTGCGTTTTCAATATATTCATTTAATCGATGCTGATATATGATTTTTTCAAATTTTGGTATTCTTCTTCTTTCGTTATATAAATCTGTTAAATTTTTAAATTCAGAGCTTATTCTCTTAACCTTTTTTATATTGTTATCTATTTTAACCTTCTCTCCGTTTGTTTTATCAAAAAATCGCTCTATTTGATTAAAGCGACTTTCACATTTTGCCTTCACTTCCTCTAAACAGTACTTTTCTTTTCCTTTTCTAGGTTCATAATCATCACAATTCTGCTTAAATATTTCTTTATATAACTTATATAAACTAACTAAATATCGTTTATATCTGTCTTTAAATGACTGACGAGGTTCATTATGTTCTCGGTATTCGTGTTGTAGTAACTCTTTATCTATTTTTTCTATTGTTTCAGAGCGCTTTTCATCACTTAATGGTTTACACCAGAACTCCTCAGTTTTTTCTTCATAAAATCTAACTAATTCTTTGAATATTTCGAGAAATTCTCGAAAGTCTTTATCATTAACACCCTCATCTTTTAGCTCATTGGCAGTTATTTTATATTTCGTAGTGTAATTATCCTTCTCATTGTATATAAATTTAGAATCTATATGGAATGTATTATCTGAGTTATCAAACGATATTTCTGGTACATAATTTTTTTTTACTCCCTGATTGATTTTTGACTCTAAGAGTTGATATTCTGTTTCTTTATGTGCTATATTAAAAACAAGAATAAAAAGAACGGGTAATAAATGATCACACTCACGCCATTTTTTTAGTACTGGTTTATAATATATACCAGTACTAATTGAAGGCTGTGTAGTCAGTTTCTTATCACATAAATAAGGTACGTTAAGTGCTTCCCGTATCTTTCTTACTCCTTCACAATTATATGGACCATGATCCATTACTATTTATAAACAATATTTTAAAAATGATACTATATAAGTCTTAGACAATGAATATATAAGTGTGGGGAAACTCTGCATGCCCAGGAACACAAAGCATTTCTAATTAAGATTGTTATAGCTTTGAATTATATATTTACTTAAAACAGTAACTTGTTTGTAAATATTATTAAGTCTAATTAGGAGTCTATTAGGCTTAATTCGGGAAATAAGAAGATTATATGATGTATGATCTTTTTGTTGAAAATGTGATGGATGCTTGGAAGAGATATACAAGAGATAGGACATTGAAAACCGCGAGATTTTATGGGAGAATTTGTGCTTTTGATTTAAAGGCTGTAAAGACAATCGTTCGAAAAGATGAAAATCTTCGTAGAATTCTTAAACATGCTTTACATATTTTGTTTGATTTTAAGATAGGTACGCGACGACTACTAATTTGGAAGAATCATGTGGTACAATACGTTCCATATATGCCGGATATCAAAAGGAATGAACTTAATGTGGATTATGATACGTATGGTGGGTTACATCCAAGTAATCAGCCCGACTATATCAGTCGCGTAAGCAGAGGTTCTCATTCTGAAAATTTGAAATCTAGAATAGAGCATAAGGAACAAGTCACTTTGAAAATTTTACGTTTCCTTCTAAGAAAGGGATGTAATCCAAATGACAAGTACTTTCTGGCAAATATTATATTTAAGCATAAGTATCATTCCAGAAAATTCTTATTAAAAATAATAGGGATGTGTTCCCATTATGGGTTAGAGCCAAGCACTATGTTTGAGGCTTTGAAGATGCCTTGGTTAAGGGAATATGAAATGTCTTATTATTTCAGTCCTTTGTTAGACATACATAAAGAGAAGCTAAATATCAAAGATAATATTTCATTATGTTGCTCATGGGCTGAAAAAAAGAACCTATTGAAGGCAACCAGTTCAAGTTTGGGTAATTTATCTAAATTGAACGATGATGTTATTGGAATAATATCTTCATTTGTATACCCTTATGTATACTAAAAAATGATATTATATAAGGCTTAGAGATATAAATATTAAGTACTGGGAGGAAACTGCATGCTCGGTACCAAAGTATTTACTTAAGACAGTAACTTGTTTGTAAATATAGAGTCGGTGTAAAATCGACCAAGGACTACATAAATTATAATACCCAGTCCGAAAAGATGAGTAATTTAGGCTTTAACATAAACGTTCGTGCGAATGCGTCACCCGCTTTCGCTGTAGCTGCGTGTAAGATGACCCTCGCGTCATCTTATAGCCTGAGTTCAAACTTTTTGTTAAAAAGCACAAGGAAGTTTTTAAGTAAACTGATAATTAGTTGGAAAAAGTTGACCCGTGAAAGAAATAGGAAAAGAGAAAGATTATATGGGAGAATTACTGCTTTTGATTTGAAATCTGTAAAAGCAATGGTTAGGAAAGATGGTTATCCAGAAACATTGATTAAATATGCTTTGGCAGTTATGTTTGAGTTCAGAGGAAATGGGACCATCTTTTATAGAGTTTGGAATAAAGGTATGAATGCATATAGATGGGTGTATATCCCACTTATGCCTACTGACGAATGGACTATGAAAGTTCTACCCAGAAATTATGATGATTATAGATTGGAATCTAACGCTATAGACAATGTGAGCCGTTTTCCGGTATCAAATAGTACATTGAAATATAGGATAGAAAATAAGGAAGAAAAAACATTAAAAATGTTACGTTTCCTTCTAAAAAAGGGATGTAATCCAAACGATAAGTATTTTCTTGCGAATTTGATATTTAAGCATAAATATCATTCCAGAACATTCTTATTAAAAATAATTGGGATGTGTTCCCATTATGGATTAGAGGCAAATACTATGTATAAGGCTTTAAAAATGGATTGGTCAAGAAATTTCGAAATGGATTATTATATTGGTCCAATATTAGATATACATAAAGAGAAGGTAAATATAAAGGACAATATTTCATTATGTTGTTCGTGGGCTTCAAAAAAGAGTTTATTAAAGGCGACAAGGTCAAGTTTAGGGAACTTATCTAAATTGAATGATGATGTTATTGGAGTGATATATTCGTTTATATATCCCTTTCCTTATTAGATAGGATCACCTGGTCTTCTTGAATATCTTGTAAATAAAGTAGTAAGAGAAATAATCAGTTCTATTCTCTCTTCATGACTACAGCTTGCCCAGAATTGTCTACAATATCTGGTTTGTAACTCTAACAATTGATAGGAGTAATAATCCATTGAATTTGTTCCGCATATGATATGAAGACCTTTCAGTAGCTCATTATAAAATGAGTATTGTATGCCTTGAAGCCCCAAATCTATAAAATTCCTATATTTTTTTTGTATATAATTTGAATATAAACTTTTTACCTGTTCTAACGTAGAATAAAAGCTTTTGATATCTTCTAATAAACACTTGGATTGAGGTTTTCTGGAATATGGTTCTATAATATTTATAAATATTTCATTTGGGATAATTATGCCATTCATAAAAAATATTCTTTAATATTAAATGGGTTCAAGCGCATTACAATCCGCTATTGTTAGCTTTACCGTAATATCACTAATCGTTTCAATCTTTTATGTAGAGGAATTACAAAAAAGTAAGAGAAAACACATCCTTGCGGGAGGTTTTATATTTTTAGGAGCATTTATGTATGCTTTAATGCTTGTACTTGACTTAAAAGTTTAGGCACTCATTGGGGCAGAAATTCTTCCAGAACAATTATAATCAAATATTTCAAAATCTTTAATATTGTAATCTTCCCAATTTTCCTTATTCTTAATATTAATAGTAGGCTGTTGATGAATAGTATTACTCAATTGTTTATATACAGCTTGAATATGATTCGAATATATATGAGCATCACCAATTGAATGTACCACTCCACCTGGAGGAATACCCGTTCTTTGGCTCATAATATGTAATAAAACAGAATAACTGAACATATTAAATGGTATCCCCAAAAACATGTCGCCCGATCTCTGATAGAATTGGAGCCAAAGTTTATTATCATTCGTTACATACCATTGTATTAATATATGGCATGGTGGAAGAGCCATTTCTTGTATTTGTAAAGGATTCCAAGCTGTCATAACAATTCTACGTGAAAAGGGATCAGTTTTAAGCATTTCTTCACATTTTTTTAATTGGTCAAAACCCTCTTCTTTGTAGTTTATGTGACAACCTTTATATAGCGCACCAAAATGTCGCCATTGAAAACCATATACTGGACCAAGATCTCCTTCTTTGTAACAAACCAATCCTCTTGAATCTAAAAATTCCCTGGAGCTATTTTTAGTCCATATACTAACATTATTCTTTACTAAATCCTCATTATTAGTAGAACCCGAAATAAACCATAGAAGTTCCTTGATACATGTTTTCCAAGCCATTTGCTTGGTTGTGATTAAAGGAACTTTACCATTGGAACAATCGTATTTAAATTGTAATCCAAACATTGAGTATGTATTTCCATTTCTACTTTTCCGAATCGGAAAATCTAAAATTTTTCTCATGGATTCTAAGTATTTTTTTTCATAACAATCTTCTAAATTTATGTTATTCGGAAAGACTCTGCTATAAGTAATATGTTTCATATCCATAATCTTTTCATCGCCTAAATATGTTTTTACCTTTGAAGATTTCGTTAAATAACTGGAAACAACTTTAAAATTTTGTGTGGGCAATTCTATAAATTTCCCATTTGCAGGTTGATGATTTTCGTCAAATTCTGTAATATACATTTTTGAAATTCTGTTAAACATTGGGTCTCTAAATAGCGAATTCAAAACAGAAGCACCGCCAATAAAACATGGCTCATCCACTATTCCAAATACATCTTTAATACTTTGTACTGCAATTGTATTTAGTTGTTTTGGAAATTCACTTGGTTTTCTGGTAACAATAATATTCAATCTATCTGGTAATGGTCGCATGTCTTCAGGTAAACTATGCCATGTGCTTGAACCCATCACAACATTACCAAATGTTTTGGTTAGTCTTGAAAATATACTTAAATCTGTTTTTGAATTATAAGCAAGCTCTCCATTAACTCCAAATAAACCAGATTTGTTAACTGATATAATAATAGACATTATATAAATATATGTTCTAACTCCTTACATTTCTTCTTGTAAGCTATCTCAAGGTCTTCGGTATTATTATATTTTTCAATACTTTCTGGAGGAATTCTGTCCTGAAGAAATTCGGGTGTACCATGTGCTTCTTTGTAGTCGAAACAACATGAATTTGTACTATTAAAACTTGTAAGTTCATCAATTGATATAATATCCGTCTTTGGTTTAGCGAATTTTATCATATTCTTTGATAAATCACACTCTATATTCGGATTATAAACAAGGTTTTCAGTTGATATATTTGCATATTCAGATTCAATCACATCATACCCTGTAGATGAATTCAATAAGTAATCGTCGTCTTTTTGTTCATTTGAGCGTTGTTCCCAGGCTTTGTTAAATTTTTGTATATCATCGTGTGTTTCAATATAAATATCCATAAAACTCGGCATTTCTTTCGTCTTTTCATCCAGAATTCTTAATTCTTCTTCATGATATTTTGTTAGATCTTTACACTCTTTTACAATCTTGTTTTCCTCTCTTGAACATATACTTGCCATAACCCGATGATATGCTTTAATTACAGTGTGCATCTCCTGACAACCAATTTTACGGTCTGGGCATGAATTTCTGTCTGGATGTACTAATAAAGACATGTTATAATACGCTTTCTTAGCATCTTTTGTTGTAGATGTTCGTTTATCTAAACCAAACATTTCATAATCCTCATCCATATCTCAAATATGTGATTATACCTTAATAAATTACTCAAAAATGCGCATATTTTTGTACAATTACAAAGCGAATAATCTGACTTTATTTTATTACATTAAGTATAATTGATAGATGTCAGTGTTATCAAAAATTGATAATAGATCTTTTATTTTAGTACTAATTTCTATCTTTGCGATAGTAGCAATTTCTAAAATGTATTATAATGACTTAGAATCTTTTATGGATATTGAAGACAGTGTAGATTATTTGAAGGCAAGTGTAGGATTCAATTATGAACCATTTTATTCTAGTCTTCCTGATCCTCTTCTGAATGGTTGTCCAAATGCTGCAACATATGAGGCTCAGGATAGTTATTACGAACACCATGATGATAGGGGGTGTGATAGGTTGACTAGTAAGGGTCAGCAAAAGTGTGAGGAACGTCATATTTGGGATGCGGAGAAAGGTGAGTGGGTATACTGTGAATGGGACGGCGGCGAGTGTGTATTTGCAGATTATTGTGACGATGGTGGTGACGATGGTGGTGACGATGGATACGATGAGGACGATTACGACGATGATTATGGGGACGACGGCGGAGGTGGAGGAGGTGGCGGAGGAGAATGTGACGAGCGACCAAATGGAATAATCGCGGATAATAATACCTGTTATTATCCATGGGGAGGAAATTCGTGTGAAGAGATTGAGAACTGGAAAAAATGTGACGCAACACGTGGAGACAATACAGGAGATCCAGATAGTGGAAGATATATCGAGAATGGTGATGACCCTATATTTTGTAAATGGATAAGAGACGGCGATTACGACTCAGATGGCTATTGTATGGAGGATGATGATGTCGGATATAACCCGGAAGAAGAACTTGACGAGGAGGCGATCGAAGATTTAGCACAAAATTTAATGGATGAAGGGATGGATCCCGATGAAGCATATGCGGAGGCTGAGGAGACTGTCGCCGCCGGGAGCAACCGTGCGTCCCGTTGGCAACGCCGGAATCCTGATGCTCAGCGTGAAAGATGGGAAAGGCGGCGCCGAAAGGCTGGGACTAGAATGCTCAGACGTAACCGGAAGGCTGGGACTAGACTGAATCGGAGAACAGGAATGTCCAGACAGAATAAGCAGACAAGAAACTGGTTTTCACGCAAGGGCTCCAGGCGCCGGGAGAGGCGGCGCCGAAAGGCTGGGACTAGAATGCTCAGACGTAACCGGAAGGCTGGGACTAGACTGAATCGGAAAACAGGAATGTCCAGACAGAATAAGCAGACAAGAAAATGGTTTTCAGGCAAGAGCTCCAGGCGCCGTTCGAGGCGTCAGCGTAGGGCTGGGACTAGACTGAATCGGAGAACAGGAATGTCCAAACAGAATAAGAAGACAAGAAACTGGTTTTCAGGCAAGGGCTTTGAGCGGCGGGATAGGGCTGTTGCCAAATACTGGGGCACGCATAGAAGTAACAAGGCTGCTGAAAAGGGGCAGACGGATAAATTCTTTCGCACAAAGGCAAGTAACAAGGCTATTACAAAGGGGCAGACGGATAAATTATTTGGCACACAGGCAAGTAACAGGGCTATTACAAAGGGGCAGACGGATAAATTATTTGGCACACAGGCAAGTAACAAGGCTGCTGCAAAGGGGCAGACGGATAAATTCTTTGGCACAAAGGGAAGTAACAAAAAGATTAAAAAGGCATTCAGCGGACTTTGCTTTGTGGCAAATACAAGAATATTGATGAATAACGGTCAGTTCAAACATATTCAAAACCTAAATATTGGTGATAAATTATGGAACAATAACACAGTTACAGGAACAATGCAGTTCAGCGGTAAAAATGCTAATTTAGTGAATAATTCGGGAATTATATCTACATTTGACCATCATGTACTTCACAATGGAACTTTCAAAAAGAGTGGTCTTATACCAGGAAGTCAAAAGATATCCGATACAACCGAATTTTTGTATGATATTGATACTGAAAATCATCGTATTGTTATTCTGAATGATAAAGACGAACAAGTTACGTATACTGATTTTACAGAAGTTGATGATCCTGCTGGAAATGTATATAAATATGAACTTGCCTTACTGAATTACAAACATAACCAAACATCTGTAAATAATATGACATACATAAATGATCAAAAATTAGTAAATAATCAAATATTAGTGAATGCGTATTAAGTTAGATATCATATCATGACAATATAGTACCATATTTTTCGATATTATTCATATTTATTGTAAAGATTCTCTTAGAAGAGTTGTTAGAAAGATTTTCACATGTCAAAGTTAAAGACGATACTGGTGATAATTGATTGTTTCTAAATTTTAACATAAACTTTACAGAATTTACAATATATATTTTATAACAGATTTCCTGTTTTATAGGTATTTCTTCTGTTCGGTAAACATGATTAGGAGACACTTGTAAAGGTATATTAGTCATATTTTCTTCTATATCATCTTTAATTATTGATATATTCATTGTGAATTCATTATCTTTCTTATTAATACAAAAAGTAAAACGATTATTACCTTCAAAAGGTGTAAATTTCCAAGTAGTGTTTAAATACTTCATTTTTAATTAGAACCTGTTTAATATACATATTCAAATGAATTTGTCAACAAATGATACAAAAACGACAAATTATAGTAACGAACCGCATATTCATACCATTGATGATTTTATAGATTATGATACTTGTTTACATTTCATTGAAATAGCAACTGGGAAACTAAAACAAGCTCTTGTTTCACATGGTAAAAAGGGTGAAATTTCTCAAGGAAGAACAGGAAAAAACTGTTGGATTTCTCATTCTCATGATGATATAACTTTGAATGTTGCTTCAAAAATCGCGGATCACGTAGGACTACCCTTAGTTAATGCCGAGTCTTATCAAATAATTTATTATGATAAGACTCAAGAATATAGAAATCATTGTGATAGTTGGCCGCACGATGGTTCTGAAAAATCAAGAAGATGTATGCGTTTGGGTGGTCAAAGAATGATAACAGCTCTTTGTTATTTGAATAATGTAAATAAGGGTGGTAATACACGTTTTACAAGATTAAATATAGATGTAGAACCCAAAGCTGGAAAATTATTAGTATTTCACAATGTTTATAAAGATTCAAATAAGAGAAACCCTATGTCAGAACACGCGGGATGTCCAGTTGAAGAAGGAGAAAAATGGGCATTCAATCTCTGGTTTCGTGAAGATAATTTTAAAAAAATAGTATATGATCCGCCGAGAAATAAGAATCTAAACATTACATACAAAGCGGTAAATGAAGAAGGTAAAGATGTAGTTATTACCGATTTAACAAAAGTCAAAATTGGTGCATCATATAATCCTGTAATTAAAAGCTATGAGAATGTTCTTGTAAATGAAGATGTAGAATTATTAAAGAAGGAATTATCATTTGAAGATGATACTAAAAAATCGGTAGTCTGGTTGCCAAGTGGTAATCACACAAGATTATTACAAAAAATCTCAAGAATTACAGGAGAATCCATTGAAAAGTTCGGAACAATACAAGCTGTTCAATATCCAGGAGGATTTACACATCCTCCGCATTTTGATGCATATGATAGTAGTATACCAGAATCAAGAGTTGTTAAAGAAAAAATGGGGCAACGTTGTAAAACAATCAGTTTCTTTTTGGAAAAAGGAATAAATTATTTTTTTATAAAAACTTGCTTTAGTTATACACCAGAACCTCTTTCATTATTTGTATATGAAAATGTTAAACCTGGATCTATTGTTCGTGAAAATAGTCTTCGGAAACAAATAACAAATTTATCAAATAAACCCCTTATTATTTTCCACATATATGTGCGGGAACGTAGCAGAATGAGTAATTATACTTACAAACCTCCCAAACAACCTAAAGCCGAATCATCTTCTCAAAGCTATGTGCTTGGAGATGGTAAAACGGAAGAGGTTAAACTGGATGAAATTAAACTGGAAGGAGAAAATATTAAACCGAAAGAGCCAATTAACTATATTGAACATTTGAATGAAACCTATCAACGTTTTAAAGACGATAGCATATCCAAAAATGGCTATAAGTCACTTAGTTTCTGTAATATTCGCATGGGTTGGGATGATATAAAAGATACAATTTCCAAACTTTCAGAAATGAGAGATAAAAATACGGGGCTTATTAATACAGACGCCTTAAATGTAGATTATAAGTTTGACGAATTTACACCAGTTATAATCAATAATGTATTTATTTCCAAGGGAATTGAATATATATCAGAATATTATAATAAGGGTATTGATGCAAAACAATTTCCTTTTGGTGATAGACAATCACAAAGATTTAAAACAAGAAATGATCCGATTGCAAGAGTATTACATTACGAATTACTTCCACTTATAGAAAAAGTAACTGGAGAAAAATTAAGACCAACCTATACATATTTGAGCTGTTATGTTAAAGGTTCTGATTTACCACAACATACTGATAATCCAGATTGTTGGAGAACTGTTTCATATTTGATAGACAAACCTGCTGGAAAAAATTGGAACATTTATGTTGATCTCAAAAAACAAAATGTCAAACATAAGGGTCGTTATAACAATACACCAATACCACCAAAAGAACAATGTATTGCTTGTGACTGTGAAAAAGGAGGATTAATGATGTTTGATGGTACAGATCATATACATTATCGTGAAGCTCTTGAACATGATTATTATTATTTGTTACTTCTACACTATAAACCAGTCGATTGTTAGTTTATGTTAAATCTTAAAACATCCTCTTCTTTTCTCTCAAACAATTGATAAAGTTCCGTATTATGTATTAACGCCTCTTCATATCTTAACATTAAATGAGACTTGATTAAATGGTAACACTTTTCATCTGAAAAGATGTCAAGTTGTCTATCTGGTTTGCTCGTTCCAAAACCCAGTAATGGAACAACATCATCTCTGAAGTTTACAGATATTATATTTAGATTTCTTAAGCTTTCTATATTTTTATAGAATTTTGAATCTCCTGTTTTTGGAGATCCAAACGTAACTACAGTAAATTTTTTTTCTGGATGACTTCTTGCAAGATAATGTCCAATAATAACACTTTTTGCTCCAGCACTTGAATGACCTCCGATTAGAATATCTCTATTTTTATGACTTGAAATTTTTTCTTCTATTTCTTTAAACTCAGACATATTTATAACATCCCAAACATCATGTAAATATCCTTGATGTACTCTGCCAGAATCCTTAAATGGATGTTTTGTTAAAAAACAATTAAGGTTTGTTGTCCAATCAGATATGTTACATGTTCCACGACATGTAATTATTAAATCATTCTGATCAAAAAAAGCTCTTATACCAAGTGTTTCTGGTAAGTTTGTTAATGTATTTATTTTAGCATCCTCTGGTGACATATATGCTTTTGAGGAATATTTTGCCATTCTTTGTATCGTTTGTCTAATCTGTAGACCACAAACGAGAAGTGAATTAAATATTAAAAATCTAACACCTCTCATATTTCATTGGATTATACAGATATTAAAAATTTTATTGGGAATATTTAATTATCTCTATTAAAAACGATAAAATCAATCATCAAACCTCAGCTCTCACTCTACCTCTTATTATTTATTCCGCTTTAATATCCCTCTCTTTCTTCTTCCGTGCATCTGCCGCAGCAGCGCGTAATGCGGCTTCGCGTTCGTTACCACGTCGCAAATTTTCTGTAATTGTTCCATATTTTTCTTGTAATGGCGAGTCCGCTTTAATATCCCTCTCTTTCTTCTTCCGCGCATCTGCCGCAGCAGCGCGCATGGCGGCTTCGCGTTCGTTACCACGTCGCAAATTTTCTGTAATTGTTCCATATTTTTCTTGTAATGGCGAGTCCGCTTTAATATTAAATTCGCTCTCTCCATCCCACATTTGAAGCCTTTCTAACACATCTCTATATTCTTGTGATATTGGTGGTGTTACAACTTGTCTTGGTGGTAATTCTGGTGGTGTAGTGTCTACTTGTGGAGGTTTAGGCGCATTCTTTCTCATACGCGCGTTTTGTGCTCGTCTCTTATCTTTCCAGTATTTCATTGGATCAAATACTGGAAAACCACTGTTATCGGATACTTTTAATAGTTTATCGTCAACAGACATTGATGCCAAAATTTGTATACAATCTTCTTTACCAACTGTACATAATAAATATGCTCCAAGAACAATTGTTACAGGATCATCGCTAATATACTTATCATTAAGCATATATGGTTCATCCATACCAATAAAGTAGTGCTTTAGAATTGTATATCCATTCCATTCTCTACTAACTGGTATATATGAACATAATACAATACTTGCCAACTCATCTTTTGTAAACTCTATATTATTTGATACTAATTGTCTAGCATATTCTGAAGCTATATCAGTATTTGTGATGCTCATATCTGTTACAGCAACAACCGCAACTTGAAGTAGATTTAATCCGAGAAATCCCTTCTGAACGATTTCATCTGAATTTTTTATATCTGGTTTCCATAATTCACAAAGTGTTTTGGCATACTTATATGTATGTTCTCCATTAAACATACCGGATTCTTTATAAGCACAAAAAGTATCATCAAAGTCAATTAAGTAAAGTTTCTGTGACTCTGTTACAAGCATATTTCCTGGTTTTACATCGGTACAAAACACATTGTTTTTTACCATTTTTATATATAGTTCTAAGGACTGAGATACCAAATTTGGTATAACTTCTAAAGTACATTTTGGTGAATCAAAAAAACTTGAAAGAGAACCATTTTTTGAATATTCTGTTATCATTACAGAGTAAGTATTTGGACCATCCATGTATTGTGTCTTAACAAAAAACGCATCAATAACTTTTGGAGAAATACCTAATTTTGAAAGACGAATTGTTAATAACATTTCTAAAATTAATTCGTGAGCCTTATCACTATCAACCTCTATCGCATCGACGCCTATTCTATACGCATATTTACTATCCTTTGTCCTGTATATAGAATTGAATGCACCACTTGTAACGTAATGTAACCCTGGTGGTGCTACAGGTGTAAATGAAATGTTATTTACATAAGATATATGTGGATGCCCTTCTATACTAAACTTACGTACGTTTTTAGTATTTTTTAGACTATCGTATAGTCTTTTTTGATGATATAACATTGTGTTTTTTATACGAGATCCTATATTCTTGAGCAAGTTAGAACCAATAATTTGTCCACCTGAAAAACCACTACCAGTTCTTTTTTCTTCTTCTTTCATTACTTCTAGCTTGATTGTTTTTGACAATTTCTACATATTTTATTACAATCATTATATCCCCTCGCATTACATATTCTACATATACCCCAACAGTCTCTTTCTTCCAAACCACCAATTCTTAGTCTTCTCATTAAATCGACCTCACTTGGTCCATAATCATTTCCTTCTATCTCTACATACTCATCTTCTGAATCTTCTGAATCTTCTGAATCTTCTGAATCTTCTGAATCATTTCCTTCTATCTCTACATACTCATCTTCTGAATCTTCTGAATCTTCTGAATCTTCTGGATCTTCTGAATCAATTGAAGAAATTCCTACTTTTGTAAAAAAATATAGCATTAGTGCAATAAATACCAATATTAATACAGATATTATAGAAATAAATATTTTAGAATCTTCCATATAATTTATACAAACATTTATTTAAGATTAAAATGCGATTTATACATATTTCTTTGTAACTTCTCTTCTACTTTGTGTTTTTTAACACACTCATTAGTCGGTTTCTTAATATTTACAAGTGACTCTTTTGTCATTAGTATAGGAAGTCTAACTAATTTATCATTCTTTTTAGTATAATTACAAAAAAGTAACATAACAAGAAAAACCATTGAGATAAAGCATAAAAGTGTAACAGGGTCTTTAATCATTTATATTATTTTACATTTTTTTTTAACAACAACGACATTGTGTAAATGCTCCGACCGATCTAAACGGGGGTATCACCTTATGACCAATCTTTGAACGCCGCGCAATCACTGTTCCATTTGTAGGCTTACAATACATATACTTTAAGTCTCCCTTAACAAGTTTTCCTTCATCATTTGTATAAATTACCCGATTTATACCATGTTCCATTAACATACTTTGGCATTGCTCACATGGCTTTGCATTTCCGGTAACCCAACACCCGTTAATTTGCCTAAATCTAACACTATACAACTCATAACGTCCACCCTTTTTCATCAAACAGCTCTTATCACTTAACTTATATATAGCATCCATCTCTGCATGACGCGTTACAACCGTCTTCCGCTCCTTTCCTATCTTACTCGTTCCTGCCAAACTTTGAACTCCAATACTCTTAATATGACCACCCTGAACAATCGCCGCAAAATGCGTCGGTGGTCGATTTAAATTATTCACCTTTGTAGCGTTGAACTACTATGTGACTCTCCAGATTCTCAAAGAACTTATTCCATAATACATCAATAACAGCTGTTCCACGCATTTTCTATATATAATATTATCTTTTAATGCTTAATATCTAATAATCTATTTCATTTTTTTAATATCCTGCTTCACCAGCCCCATTATATTTACTACTACCACAACCAGAAAAAACAACCCAATACCAATAACATTTGATTAAAAATGTCTTAGCCCTTGAATGTACAGTATTTTGCCTCTTTAGTTCTGGTCTCTTCTTCAATAAATAACAGTCAGGATAAAAGGGTGACTCTCCAATTACATCTCCTATCCAATCCCCAAGCTCTTGTGGACTAATCGATTCCGCATCTATCTCAGTATCAACTACTGATATCTTCTGATACAATTTTATAACAAATTCGGAACAAAATAATCTTTTATTCGTCTTCGAAATACAGCCAGGATTGTGAAATCCTACAGCCGTATAGCAATTTATCCAATCATAAGAAGAACTTTGCCAATCGTTCCATATCTTTCTTAATTGAGTTGCCTTAAAATTGTGTTCTACATACTTTTCAAATTCCTCTTTAGACAAATTCCTTTCTTCTTCAAGAGTATATTTGAATTTATTATGTCTTATTTTGTAACAACCTATTGCTACATCCTTCTTTAAGTTTCTTTTCGCAATCTCTCTAAGACTCCGTATTTGTAAACCTCCTTTTAATTTATTTGTATGTATATCCTTTATTCCATGAGAACCATAAATACATGATTCTAATATATATGTCTCGTTAGGATCTTTATTATCAAAATCTATAAAACTTGTCGGACATACCACTCCAACATGAACCCATTTAGAATGTACTCCTAAATGATTCGATTGAAATGCATTTACACAATTTGATCTTACACCTTTACCAGTAAAAAGAAGAATATCACATGGACCAAGATTCTTAGACCATTCATCATAATCCGTATATATAGGCATAATTATATCATCACTTATTGATTTTTCTACCAAAATTTAAAATTTAATCCCAAATAAAATTTGCCTTTATGATAATTTTTTACTCAAAAAAATGATTAATAAAGTCAATAAATACATTAAACATAACTAAAATTGTCAAAATGGAATATTCTTTTAATTGTTTAAAAGAATTATTCGGAAATTACGGATATGACTTCCAATATGAGATTATTCCCAAGAGAAACGAATGCTGGGCTACTCGAACTCATTTGGATTACTTGAATATTATTGTTGATATTAGGGATAAATATGGTAATCATATCTTCTTTACAGATGAAAACGTATTTACTCTAAAAACAGGAGAAAAAATGATTTGTGAAAAAGTTATGAATATTTGTGTTGGAAATTATGACATATTTGGAGAAGATGTCAACTTTCATTACTCTCATACTACCGCCGCAAAAAGATCACATAGTAGCCAGTATTCGGTGCGGGAAACTACCGTTTCGACGACCTGGCTCGGTCTTGTGCGGTCGCTGGAGCAGAACGTCGCTTCGCTTGAGCCTTTGCCGCCGCGACAGCAAAATATGGGCGTTACCGAGTTAGAAAACAACCTAGAGACACAATTAAAAATCATGTAATTATTAATGAAAAGAGCCCTTGCTTTTTTAATATTGTGCTTAGGAGCAAGATTATCTATAGCACTAATTGCAAAAAATTTATCGACTAAAGCTTTAAAACTGTCTGCGATTCCTGCAGCAATAATTGGGTTAGCATTTATATCGTTATATTTGTTCGATTTAAGAAAGAATGGTATAGAAGCCGGTGGAAAGATTTGGTGGAATTCATATCGTCCAATACATGGAATGCATTATATTCTTTATGCTATTTTTGCAGTTAAAGGTGATACAAATGCATGGCGTGTTTTGATAGTCGACCTATTTGTAGGTCTATTCGCATGGATTAACAAGTATTGCTTAACTGAATAGTTTCTTCATATGAACTCTCAACTTTGGTTTCTTAGTATCACCTAATACTATCAATGCTTTTTCAGCAATATCTGGATGAATCTTGTAATATTTTATACAATTTTGTAAGAATTCCAATGTTTTCTTAGGTGGTTTGTTTTTATTGATATATCTTATCAAATAAGATAAAGAATCCCTATGTTCAATTGATTTCCATAATCGTATATCAAATTCTTTTGAATTTACATTGAATTTTGGAAATTGAATCATGTATGACTTACTAACTTGTTTGAGTTTACTCAATTTTGATAGTAAAGTATTCTGAATATTAGATACATCAAAACCCAAATGGTCTATATCGGATAAATGTTTTGAGTATTGCTCAATTGTATCAATATTATTAGACACCTTTGTATAATTTGTAAATATTCCACAAGAATAGAAATATGGATTGTCTTCTACAACTGATTCTAAATTTGCCTTATTCTTTTGTCCAATTAACCAACTTAATGCTTTAAATGGATTCCTAATAGCAATATTTGTTTGTGAATCATAAGATGACCCACCATGTATAGCTAAATTCTCCAATAATCGATAGTCAGTAATACCATTCTTTGCAATATTGGATAAAACTTCTTCTGATGCTCTAAATTTTTCAGCTTTTAATATTGCATCCGCTTTATTTATTGCTGGCATTGGAATCAGTTGTAATTTTGCTCGTAATGTTCTCAAATTATTCATATAAGGATCTACACAAATCAAAACCATAATGGTATTTTTACTCTTTTTTGTAAGAAATTGAGTGATTTGTTTTAAAGTTGCTGAATCAGCTCCTTCTAAATTATCAATAATTACAACTTGTTTTGGATTATTTGATATCCCATGCGTCATATATTCCCATTCATTTGGTTCCAACGGACAGAATAGATGAAAATTACAACTATTAAATACTTTTCTTATAAGGGTTGTTTTTCCCGAACCATGTGGACCGTGTATCAAAGGGATCTGATGTCTTTTTAAAGCTTCTCTTAATTTGCTTACAATCATATTTTCATTGTCATTTAAAATTTGAGTTATTCTCAAATCATTTTTATTAGTTAAATTAATGAGTGTATTAATGTTTGACGTACCACAAACTAAAAACCAAATAATGATGGAAGCAATCAAAACTTGTAAACATCTTATAGAGATTGATTATTTAAGAGACAGTGTTGATATTGAAAGTCAAAATAATGAAGATAAAATATATGCGTTTACATCTACAATAAAAGAACTTAAAACAAATTCTAAAAAGGATCAGGAAATAATAGGTAGATATAAACACTTATTGTTTTATGATTATCCCGATTTTGCGGATACAATCGTCTCTGGAGCATCTGGTATACCTGCCAGCCCATTATATAAATCTGTTTTGTCCGAATTAGTAACAAACATATATATTCCTGAATTAATTAAGACACAAAACAATTTAGATGATATTTCTCAAACAAGTACTGTTGAAGATGGTATTCGCATAATTAGCAATAATCTATCAAAGATTCAAAAATTACGATTATCAGAATCAAGAAAATGGTCTGTATATGTGTATGTTTATAAAGACATTTTGACAGAATTATTATCTAAAACTTTTAATACAAATGAAGTAGATCTTATCCAAAAACTCTTAAATGATGTGAATGTACTCCTCGAATTGGTGAAATATGAAATTGAAAATATGGATCTAAATACGGAGAAAAACGACATAAATATGGTACGTGTTAAGAATAAGCAATATGAGAACCTTTTCGATAGAATAGAATGTATTGAAGTTCACATTAAGGAATCTGACGATGGTAAATGGTTGAAAGATCTTGCGAAGGGATTTAGTATTACAATGAATGGCGATAAATTATTCATACGCTCAGATTCTTCTGAGAAATTAATGAATTTATATTCAAATATTTCATCTAATCCTCAAATAATTGTTTTTCTAAGAATGAATGATTGTAAAGAAACTTGTGATAATACTATTCAACATGTAATGGAAACAAATGCTAGCCCATGGGCATATACATATTATCTTATGTTTGGCGAAAATGCACAATATACCGATGAAAATGATAAATTAGTAGCAGAAATTATCGATGTTTCTAAAAAATTGAATCTTCCCATAGATTATATGTTTGGTATGTACAAAAACGTGTTCAGAGTATAAGGGCATCTCTATAAGTATATAATATAGAAAATGGCTCACCGAGAATACTACCTCGCCTGCCGCAGTGTTATGGAAACGATTCGTGCCTCGCATGTAAAACTTATTGAACATCTTTGTGATGAATTGGGTGCTTCCGATAGAAAGAAGGAATTTGAAGATAAGTTTATTGATGACTCTATTCGTATTAAGAAGTTCAAGGACAAGAATCATCCTAAGCGTCCTAAGTCCGGATATATGCTTTATTGTGAGAAAAACCGCCAAGCTGTAAAAGACTCTTTGCCCAAGGACGCATCTTTCTCTGATATTATCAAAAAAATGGCAAAAGACTGGGGTAAACTTAGTACGAATAAGAAATCTGAATTCACGCAGCTTGCCGAAGATGATAAGGTCCGCTATGCTCGGGAGGTAGAAGCATATGAGGCTACATTGTTTAAAGCCAATGTTGGTGGAAGCGCTTAGGATCTAATCATCCTTCTTCTTTTCAGAAATTAATGGTCTGTTCTCCCAAAATTCTTTTCCAGCTTCAAAAGTTGATTTTGTTGAATCTGTACTATTGTTTTTCATCTCTTTAAGTTCATCCTTATTGGGATTCCTCCAAAATTTACTACTCCCGTCATAAATCTCCTTCGTATCGTCATTCCCGAACATTTTTAATTCTTCGTTACCCTTAAAATTCAAATTATCCTGATACAATTGAGAAGAATTACCTGAATTCGTACTTTGTAATGGAGTTTCTAATAAAACTTCAGATTCATCATTAACCTCATCTAATTCTTCTGGTGTACTACAATATGATTCTAAAACCGAACCATACCGATAGTCATTTATATTATCAGGGGTTTGCTCCATACTATTATAGATATGAACACATTTCCTCTTATTTACAATCTCTTTATGCGTATTCATGTAATTACTTCTAAATATATTTTAATTCACTGTCTATGAAATTATATTGGATAGTATATGAGTAATAAAGAAACGTATTCCAACATAGCTTTGTCTGAAATGTATCTAAAAAATCCTAAAGAAGCTCGAAATCCTGAAAATCTAATTCATCTACGTAAAGCACGAAATATGGAATTATATAAGGCTCAAGTAAAAAAGATATTGGGGGAAAAACAGAAAACAAATAACGCCATCGCTATAAATTGCCAAACCAATCGTTCATCCGGAATACCTAATATTACAAACGTATATAACATAACAGACAACGAATTGCTTGAACAAATAGAAGTTCTGAAATCTCAATTGTTAAATGCGGGTATCAAGCCTATATCCGAGATGGTTTCATACGAAGATGCTAAAGAATATCTCAAAAATGCTATCAAAGCTGCTTCTGGATCTGATAGTCATGAAAACATAAAAGAGGTTGAAAGATGGGATGAATTCATCAAGAACCACCCAAAATACGTTGAAGAAGAGAAAGAAAAAGAAGAAGCTTGGAAGAATGACAATTTTTTGAAAAATATTGAAGCACTTGAAATACAGCAAAAGATTATTCCCAACGATATCTATTCAGGCGCATCTGTTGATATTTTGATGGAAAAAGGTTTAAAAAAAGAATTAGCAGTTCGCCTAATGAGAAATAGAGTGTTATGGCTTGTTCATATGGATCCAAATGAAATAGCATTGACTCATTTAGCTGATCTCAGGTTTAAATACTCTTTTGCTGGACTGGACATTATAGAAATGCGAGCTTTATACGCATGTATGCCGGAAAAGTTTGAACACGATGACAATGGTGAAAAAATGCAATGGTTGGCCGGTATTAGAGAGAAATTATCTGATTTAATTAATCAGGAAAAAAATAAAACTTTAATATCACGGTTACAAAGAAATCAGGCATATTTAGAGAAAAAAAAGGAAGTTAAATTAAAAAAAATTAATTTAAACAGTCAAAATAATGAAAAAAATAAAACAAAATTAAGTTTTATGGAAGAATTGGCTCTAAAAAGAAAGATAATTGATTAAAATTAATAAAATTAATGTTTTATTCAATTTGCTTCTGGTGTACAAGATCTATTAGCATGAGTAAAGTCCCCCATTTTTTATATCGGTCTTACACCAGTCTTTGCGGGTGGCGCCGCGGTCGCCGGGGGCGCCCGCCGCTATACAACACTTTGTCATCTTGCGCGCGGCGCGCTCCTCGGGCGTCTCGTTCTTGCGCGCTTTCCTTCGCGCCCACCGTCTCCAGCGTCCCCACGAGCGTGCCCACCGTGCCGCCCTCCCGGACGCCGACCCCATCTCCGGCGTGCCGAAAGATTCCTTTACACTGGATATGCCAAAAACGGCACCCAATACAATTAAAGCAAGAAGCGTAAGACCTAAATAGTAAAACAAAGCTTTATCATTTTTTGACATCTTTAATGTCATAGTATGATATATATATAATAAAAAAGTGGGGTCATTTGTTATTTATACGGGTACGGCTAATGCATACAAACAGTATATTATTGGAAAGAACAATGCTGCTAAAAAGCTTAATATGTTAAACCCATTATTCCGTTTGAACGACAAAAATATTGCAAATAATGCGATTGCGATATGAATAAGTGCAATCAATATGTCTAACGAATTATATTTGTTCTTATTTTTATCGTTGTTTGAATCAAAGTTTTCTTTAAGAATGTGTATCAAATATTCTGTCATTTATTATAAAAAATATTTAAATCCGATCCAAAATACTTTGTGGAATTTGATTTCCGGGATAATTATCTATTTCTCTTAGTAAATTTTTATCATTCTCATCTAATAACGATTCCATCCATTCATTTATAAAAATGATTAAGAATAAGTACCTATTTTTATACTTAAAGAACACAATATGTCTTTTGATCCTAAGACGTCTGAAATAAAAACAATTTGCGAATCACTAATTGGTTGTAAAATCAATCTTGGTTTTACAATCACTTTACAAAATGGTGAACACCATTCAGGAGAACTGGAGAACTGTAATATAGTTGGAGATTGTATGGAAGATATTCTCTATCCATTTATAAATAAACATATTCCTACATTTGAAAAAGGACCTAAACAAAAATCCCCTGACTTCTATAATTCAAAGATATGGGAGTGGGAATTAAAATGTTTTCAAGGTACGCCTGGTTTTGATATATCTAACTTCAATAGTTATATTTCACAATTAGAAGACGATCTTGAAAAAAAATTGTATAGAACACAATACTTAATATTTAAATATAACTTGGAAGATGGAATTATAACAATAACCGATTTCAAGTTATGTAATGTTTGGGACATTATAAATTATGGAGGGAAATACCCAATCTCATTACAAGCTAAGAAAGGTAATTGGTATAATATACGTCCTTGTTGTTTCAATGATATGAATGCTTCATATAAAACACCAACTATGTTCATAAAACAAATAGTAGAGGCGATTAATCAAACCCCAAATGAACCCTATAACACACCAGAAAACAAAACAAGAACTATTGATAAGATATCTCATCAGTTTAATCGTTTAGTAAACCCTCAAATATTTCTTTAATTACAGGCGGTGTTGCCATATTTCCAAATAAATCTCCATAATTAACGTGATTAGGAACAATAAATGAATCTGGAAATCCACACATTTTTTTCATTTCGGTTGATGATAGGTTTCTTATAGTATTATCATCTATAATCACAGCTAATTTATGTGAATCTGTTGCAGTTAATGTAGGTGATATATCATTTGGGTCTAATATTTTACTAATAGGAAAACTTAATTTACCTTTACAAATATTATAACCTTCCGGTAATTCTTCTTTATATTTTCTTTTTCCATCTACTAAATCTTTTGGTTTCTCCAGTCTCAAATATTTCATATCAACTAAATTATCTAACATATTCTTCAAATTATTATGTTTATAAAATGTCGTTATTTCTTCATATGTAAGAGGCATTCCATCCATCCATGTAATTTGTTTCTTTTCGGCCCAATGTTTTTTTCTTCTATTCAACATAATTTTATTCATTAGTTCCTTTTCATCCTTAGTTAAGTTACCATTATAACCTATATCCCAAGAGTGAATATTATTTTTACCCCCGCGCTTGTCTCCAATTTTACATCCAAATATTCGGGATTCTTTATGAAGTTGTAATATTTTTTTAGAAAATGTTGGGTCAATTGTGGTATCTTTATTCGCATAATCAATTATACTATTAAGATTAACTTTCGGTTTGTATTTTATATCCTCAAAATTAAATGTGTTGTCTTTAGTACAAACAATATAAACTCTTTCACGCGATTGAGCACATCCAAAATTAGATGAGTTTAATTTTTTATAATTAACATTATATCCAATATCCTCAAATAATTGTCTTATTTTTTTTATACAATTTCCTTTCTCAAGTGTCATTAGGTTATATACATTTTCTAATACTACAAATCGAGGTTTATGATATTTACAGATATTAATAATTTTGAATATCATACCCCCTCTTTCATCTGAAAACCCTTTTTTTTGGCCTGCTGAACTAAAAGGTTGACAAGGAAATCCAGCACATAATAAATCAAATGGTTTTATATCTTCATTCTTTAACGTATATATATCAGTTATTTGATTATTTTCATTAAAGTTTAAATTATATGTATCTATAGCATCTTGTTTAATGTCTGCAGATAACACGCATTTAGAGTGTATATTATCTATACTCTCTAAAGCAATTCTAAATCCACCAATACCAGAACATAAATCAATATATTTAATTTCATTTATTTTGTTTTCCTCTGGTAGCATAGTGTCTGTATTAACATTTTCAACAATCAATTTTAATTTTTCTTCAACTGCTTTATCTACAAGTGCCTTAATTTTATCAGCATTATTTTCACAAGGCGTTTTGCGTCTATTATGAGAATCATAGTGAGATTTTTGAGAGAATTCCTTTCCACATCGTTCGCATGAATATTTAACCATTTT
>MDSY01079558.1_pt1 | contig 62718 bp, 60 predicted proteins | sample 811131 | NCBI WGS metagenome assembly MDSY01 (sample SAMN05326643, study PRJNA326480) | marine metagenome | isolation source: seawater | place: Atlantic Ocean: South West | collected 2010 | reverse complement strand
TAGATGATCGTACCCTCTCTTGAACCGCCGATAAGGCATCAAGCGTATCAGCAATAAACTGATCAAATTCACTCTCTTCGCCACGATTATTTGTTGATGATGGCTCTTCGAATGCAGCAATTCTATCCCCAACTTCTTTAACAATATTGAGCATGTTTGTGTGTTTTATGGGCCTTACTGTGAAGGCATCACCCGTGAGTGGTGTTGAACTTAAATCAATTTTTAAGCCGCCTTCTAATATACCTAAAGAAGCAACATAGGGGTTATTGTCGCTCACTAAGACGCCATCTGAAATTCGATAGATACTATAATTTGGCCCAATAGGAATAATCGCACTCTCTAAATTAAATTTAAATACATATCCTTGATCTCCGCCGTTTGCAACCGCTAAATCATATGCCTCTTGACTTAAAACCTGAACAGACAATGTTTGTGGATCAGGCCCAGTTGTTAGACCCACTTCGACCTCTGGTAAAAACTCATTGGCATCAAAATTTTCAAACAGTGAAAAACCATTATCAGAACTGGCAACAGTTAACTGCTCTGAAATTTTTTCATGCCGAATTCCATTATCACCTTGATAACGATACCGACCTTCCTCTAACGTGTAAGCAGGTGCATTGTTCAAAAATCCCGAAAAAATGTAATCGCCATTTTCATCTTGGGAATTTGTTAGTGAGGCAAGTTCAAGTACTCGTTCAGAGATCTCTATGGCTATATTCCTTCGCTCTATATTAGTTAGACCGGCCCCATCCGCTTGAATCACTAATTCATTAAGGCGGTTCAAAATAGTTTCAATATTAGTTAGCACGGCCTCAGTGCGCTTTAATCGAGCGTCAATTGCATCAATATTTTTCTGATAACCACTGATATTATTTAGTTCAGAGTCAATTGCTAAGATACGCGCAGCAGCAACGGGGTCATCAGATGCAATATTAACACGCTGACCCGTAGTTAACTGATTTTGTGTCTGTGCAATCTCTACTGAAGCTTTGTTAATGCCATTTAAAGACTGCTGATAAACTTGTAATGAAGATAGCCGCATAATAACGTTACCCGTAACTAATAAATCTCAAAGTGATAATACACCAAACCATGTTTTGATAATAAAATGTCAATTGAAAACACCCAATAGGGTTTGAAAAATATCTCTTGCCGTGTTGATGACTTGTGCCGATGCACTATAAGCGTGTTGAAATTCAATTAATCGAGCGGCTTCTTCATCGAGATTGACGCCCGAAATCGATTCTCGGCGAGATTGACTTTGCTCTAATAACAACTTACTGGCGCTTTCATTTATCTGTGCGGCTTGTGTCTGACTTCCAAGCGAAGTGACTGCCGACTGATATTCATCAGAAAAACTCATAGTGCCATTTTTGAATATGTTTAGCGTCTGTAAATCTTGCAAGGCCAATGCATTGCGATTGTCACCTTGAGCATCTGCATCACCACTAATTAAAAACCGGTCACCTGCTGCAGGTGTGCCAGTGATCGTTAAAGGATAACCAGAAAAAACAGCCATTGATTTAGGTATAGCGGAACCAAATAAACTCCCAGAAGATTTCATGCTAGTGTTTTTATCGGTCACTATCTCAACAATACCACCTGCTACAGTTTCTTCGTTGGGATCAAGACGCGCCCTGGTTAGTGGTCCGCCGTTAACGCTCCGAATCAACACGCGGTCATCCGGTTCACCACCGATACGACTGAGTTTTAAATCTTGACCAGTGAAAGAACGAATCAATAATTGATTATCAATCACCTCAGCAGTGATAGACTGGCCTGAAAAAATAGCATTTATTTGATTGGCCAAATTTTCATTCGTAAATGGCAAAGTATTGTTCAAACGAGTACCGTTTAGGCTCATTTCTAGTAAATTATTATCGCCGTTATCGGTCACATTAATCAGTAAAGAAGTTGACGCAGTGGCACTAACACCGTCTATATTACTCAGCCGAGCTGCGATAACATCTGCTGAGTCACCACTGTTAATTGTATGTGTTAATATTGCTGTCGATCCTGTCAACGGATCAATTGTGGTAAGCGTTACTACTTCTGAAGCGCTACCGCCTCCTGGAAAACCATTTGACATTGTCCCAGTCGGCCCAGTATTTGCTGAAAACACCTGCGGTGAATCGCTTGCCCAGTAAAGAGAACCCTGTGAATACGGCAGCAAATGATTAACACTTCCTGATTTATAAGACTGATTACGAATTGGTGGGTCTAGTTGTTGTGGATTCGTTGGATCTGAATTATCGAGCACATCATAAGTACTGGCTGAGGTGAACCGAATCAATAAAGGGGGTAGCAATGCATCGGACGACAAAAAGGAATCCAGTGCACTAAGATCCATATCAGCCACACTAATTGTATCGTTTAAGAGCACTTTAGCCGTACCACTGTTAGTTGCTAACGCTTCAAATTTTAATGGCGAGGCCAACGCAAGTTCAGCGCTTGATTGAATAGCAAGTGACATTTGGCGCGCACCAGATGCACTCGGATTAATATAAAACTGATCACCCGTTTGGTACGTCCCCGAATCAAGGTGAATACTGAATCCTTGCCCAGTTTGAATTGACTGAGGATAACCATTGGCGAGAAGACCACTCGCAACAACCTGTTTGTCTTCAAGACGAGTGAGGCTATAATTTAAAGGCGTTGAGGCGCCGCTAAGAACCAACCGATATTGGCTGGCATCAAGTGCATTAGCATCCATTATGCTGACGGTCGTCACTTGTGAACCCGCTGAAGCATTAGATGATGCAGCAATGATTCTTTGACTAACTAAAAGATCGCTATTCACTGATGAAAAGAAATTACCTCCTTGCTTTCCATTGCGGTCAATACCTGCCTGATGTTGTAAATTATACATCTGAGTTATCGACAGAGAAAGTCGATTAATAGTCCCTTCAATGCCTTTTAGCATTTGATCACGATACTGAATTAATCCCCCCAGCTTACCACCAGTAATACGATCAGTAATATTTGTTTGACGACCATTAAATTCAAGCATCACCGCTTTATTACCAACATTGAGGGTATCATCAGTTATCGAAATCTTATTGACAGTCCCATCAATTACCAGCGGTTGACCAGCGCCAATATATATATTGACGGAATCACCTGACTGGACAGTACTAAATGAGATCAATTCTGCAAGTGATCGCATCGCATTGTCACGTTTATCGAGTAAATTATTCGTCTCATCACCGGATCCGCTGACTTGACGATTAATAATTTGTTGATTTAAATCAGCGATTTTTTTGGCGTGGATATTTATCTGATCGGCTACTTTTACGATCTGCTCGTTAACCATAGACTGTTGCTGAGCAATAGTAACCGCAACTTTATTAAACCGTTTGGCAAGGGCATCTGCTTGGCTTAAAACAACTTTTCGCGCTGCATCCGATGTCACGTTATCTGATGCGGCCTTAAGAGCAGAAAAAAAGTTCTCTAGTGAGGTGGAGAGCCCAGTTTCATCACCACCGATCATTTTCTCTAAATTTGCTAACTGGCTGGCTAATATATCAAATTCAGCATAACTGGCACTGTCGATTAAAACTTGCTGATTAATAAATTGGTCGGTTATTCGCCTGACCGTCTCAATATCAACGCCAGTGCCAATAAAACCACCTTGATCATAAATAGATGAACGAGTTTGAGGGACTGCTTGCTGCCGGCTATAACCATCAACATTGGCATTTGCAATATTATTACCAGTAGTATTAATGGCCGTTTGACTGGCTAATAAACCACTTGCACCTATATTTAACAGCCCCATAGACACTCCTAACTCTTAGACAAAAAAACCGTATCGCCTGATAAATTCTCAGCACGATTTACTTCAATATTAAAATGAGTTTGCAGTAATATTGCTTTTATCTTATTTGCATATTCAGGATCAGTGGCATACCCAGCGTGTTGCAGTTCGTCTGCAAAATCAGCTTTATTATCGGCTTTTTCTAAGGCAATTTGGTAGCGTGGATGCTGTATAATAAAGTCAGCATAATCTTTAAAGCTATCTTCAAATGATTGATACGCTCGAAATGAACATTCAACCTCGACTGCGGATTTTTTTATGCCATCATACTCTGTAGTCGTTGCCGCTACAGCAGAGCCGGACCATCGATCATCAGCTTTGATACCAAAAAGATTAAAACTTTGACCACCCTTTTGGTTCAGAGGTATGTGCTGGCCCCAACCCGTTTCCAAACCTGCTTGAGCTAACAGCACCGAGGGTGAAACGCCTAATTTACTGGCCGCTTTTTCAGCATAAGGATACAGCGATGCGATAAAATCTTTCGGTGAGCTAAAATGTGTAGCCGCTGAATTATGAGCAGCGGTGGTGGGTGTCGCAACCGTTTGCTGATGATCCTGCTTTAATTTGTGTATCGAAAACAAGGTGTCGTCCAATGATTGTAACGAACGACTATCCTGTGTGGCTGAACCAATAGGCAACGATTCATTGCTCACTGAAGGTGTCTCAATGATCGAGTTAATCTTAGGTCCTAATTGTCGAACAATGGCGTCAGCAAAGCCTAAACCATTATTCCCTGTAAGCTCAATACTCCACTGATCATCAAGCATACCTTGATAAAAACTAACTTGGTCACCACCCAACAGACTATCTTTAGCTAACGCATTTGTCGCGCTGCGCATATTTTTTAACATCATATTTACCAGCAGTGACTCAAATTCTGCAGCGACCTCGATTAGCGCTGCAGACTCGTCTTGACCAGCCAATTGCTTAATCGACTGCAACCCCTGCAAATCATTGTAAGCTGATGATGAGTGTGTGATATTCATAACTTTCTCACTTTACTGGCCATTAAATAACTACCAGCTCAGCACGAAGCGCACCCGCCTGCTTCATAGCTTCTAATATAGCCATTAGGTCTCCCGGAGCAGCCCCGACCTGATTAACAGCACGAACGATTTCATTTAATTCAGTACCTGGATCAAACAAAAACATTCGATTTTGCTCTTGATCAACGTTAATTTCTGAATTAGCTACAACAGCAGTTTCACCGCCAGCTAGAATATTTGGCTGGCTAATATCAGCATTTTCTGCAACAGTAACGGTTAAGCTTCCGTGAGTAACAGCAACCGGTGAAACCTTTACACTGCTGCCAACCACAATAGTGCCCGTACGAGAATTAATGATAACTTTTGCAGAGGCCTGACCTTGTTGAATGTCAAGATTTTCTAATACAGACACATAAGTCACACGCTGATCAACATTAACGGGAGCCGTAACACTGATCGAACTTGCGTCTAGAGCGCTAGCTACTGAAGGCCCAAATACCGTATTGATTCTTTGTGCAACGCGTTTAGCCGTTGTAAAATCGGCTCGGTTTAAGTTAAATACAATATTACCTGAATTTTCGAAGCCAGTATTAATAGCACGCTCTACTGAAGCGCCATTAGGAATCCGACCCACGCTAGGAATATTCACAGTTATTTTAGAGCCATCATTACCCTCAACGCCAAAACCACCAACCACCAAATTACCTTGCGCCAAAGCATAGACTTGTCCATCAATGCCTTTGAGTGGAGTAAGTAATAAACTGCCGCCGCGAAGGCTCTTAGCATTGCCCATGGACGAGACAGTAATGTCAATGGTTTGACCCGGCTTAGAAAAAGCTGGAATTTCTGCATGAACGGCGACTGCAGCAACATTTTTTAATTGATAACGCACGCCATCAGGCATCGTAACGCCAAACTGTTTTAACATATTTGAGAAAGACTGCGTGGTAAACGGTGTTTGTGAGGTTTGGTCACCAGAACCATCTAAACCCACCACTAAACCGTAACCAATTAAAGCATTAGATCTTACGCCGGCAATGGAGGCCATATCTTTTAGACGATCTGCCTGCACTGTAACCGAAACGGAGAGTACAATGGGAATGAGCAGTAGTCGATTTAACATAGATAACTTTATTAACGGCATAATAAATCCTTAAAATGGCCAGTAACTTGAATTAAAGAATTTTGAAGCCCAGCCTTGCTGATTGGCATTTGCCAAATCACCAGTGCCGCTATAAGAAATTCTTGCATCGGCTACTTTAGTGGAAGCGATAGTATTAAAAGAAGATACATCATCGGGTCGAATCAAACCGCTGAGACGAATAAATTCATTTCCGTTGGTTAACGTCATCCATTTCTCACCACGAATTTGTAATAAGCCATTAGGCAATACTGCAACAACTGTGACTGCAATGCTGCCTTGCAGACGATTTTCCTGATCAGTTTCTGCAGCACCATCGAAACCTCGTGATTGATTCACACTAGTCAACAACGTATTGTCATGAAGAGTGACGGGCTGACCCAATAAAGTATCGGCACCAAAGTTCACATCAGAATCTTTTTCAATTTTTGTTTCTGCAGATTTACTTGATACCGTTCGCTCGTTCAAACTAACAGTGATTATATCGCCTGCACGATAAGCACGGCGGTCATTATAAAGATCCATACCTACCTGTGCTGAAAATAGACCGCCGGCAGAAAACGGCTCTGAGCTTTGGCTAGGCGCTAATATAGGTGCATACTCAGCCGTGTCTGGCTGCTCTTGCATAGGCATGGAGCCACAGGCTGTTACCAACACCGATAGTAAGATAACCAACTGAACCTTGATTAATTTATTAAAAAAAATCACTATTTAAGGGCCTCCATTAATAAGTTAGATATTTTGGGTAATAAACTGAAGCATTTGATCGGTAGTTTGCAGTACTTTAGAGTTCACTTCATATGTCCTCTGAGTAGTAATCATATTCACTAACTCTTCGACTATATTCACATTTGAATTCTCAATACTACCTTGTTGCAAAGAGCCAAAACCATTTAAACCCGGCGTCCCCTGCTGGGCTGGTCCGCTAGAGGCCGTTTCAAGAAACAAGTTGGCACCCATTGCCTGCAACCCAGCTGGATTAATAAAGTCGGTCAATTGAATACTGCCTAATTGGGTTGGCGAGGTATCGCCAGCCAGTAAAACTGAAACGGTACCATCTTGGCCAATAGTAATCGTTTGCGCTCCTTCTGGAATAGCAATAGCAGGCTGTAATGTTAAGCCGTCTGCATTGACGACCTCGCCATCTGCGCTTAAATGAAACTCACCGTTTCGGGTATAGGCAATCTGTCCACTTGGCTGAAGAATTTCAAAAAAACCTCGGCCATTAATCGCTAAATCTAAGGGTTGATCAGTGACCTGTAAACTACCAGTACTAAATTGTTTTTGAGTGCCGACCACCCTTACACCTGTACCTAGCTGAAGGCCTGAAGGCAATTGATTGTTTTGTGAGGACTGTGCGCCAGGCTGACGCTGAATTTGATAAAGTAAATCTTCAAAAATTACTCGGTCACGTTTAAAACCAACAGTCGAGGCGTTAGCCAAGTTATTTGATATGGTCGTTAACTGCTTATCTTGTGCAGTTAAGCCAGTCTTACTAGCAAATAGTGCTGCGTGCATAATTCATCCCCAAACTTTTTAAATTATCTTACCCATTAATTACAGCTGTACCTGCAATATTCTATTACTGGTCTCTGCATTTTCAGAAACTGTTTGCATCATCTTTATCTGCATTTCAAACTGCCGCGCTAACGACATGATGGCGGTTAATTCACTAACAGCACTGACATTACTAGACTCCAAAAAACCTGCTTGAACTCTTATGTTTGGGTCTAAAATTTCACTGCCATTCATGCTATGAATCAAACCATCATCCAACTTTTTCAATTGGCTCAAGCTTGGATTGACCAACTTTAATCGATCGACTACTACTAACGCCTCAGGTCCTTGGCCTAACGCCCTTGCAGTGATAGTGCCATCGATACCAATTTCTACTTTTTCAGCTTCAGGTAAAAGAATAGGACCAGCGTTGCCGATGACAGCTAAACCCTTTTCATTCCTTAGAATGCCAAAACTATCGATAGATAAATTTCCACCACGGCTATAAACCTCTTCTCCCGATTGAGATTCAAGTGCTAACCAACCTTCACCGCTGATAGCAACATCTAAATCGCGATTAGTCTCTATCAAATCTCCACGGGTTAAATCAGCCGCAGGTGTTTGAGTGACTGAGAATATTCGGCTATTGTAACCATCACCACCATTAATGGGCTGCGAAATAGCATTCGCTAAATCAGCTTTAAAACCAACGGTTGAAACATTGGCTAGGTTATGCGATCGGACAGCCTGTTCAAGCATGTTATGCTTGGCGCCGGTCATTGAGGTATAAAGAGCTCGATCCACTTAATTATCCTATTCATTATTGTGTTTCTAAATTAGCGCAGATTTATAATTGTCTGCTGTAATTCACTGTTCGTTTCAATCGTTCGAGAATTTGCCTGAAAGTTACGCTGGGCAATAATTAATGCGACCAATTCTTCTGAAAGGTCAACATTAGAATCCTCTAAAGCACCGGAAGAGATGGAACCAAGCGATGCAGTGTTTGGCGAATTAAATAACGGCTGCCCAGAATCTACCGACTCAACCCAGCTTGTGTCACCTATTGGCCTTAATCCTTGCTGATTAGTAAAATTGGCCATCGCTACTCGCCCTAAAACTAAGGATTGATCATTACTGTAACGTGCACTCACATCACCATTATCTGCAACGGTATAACTCGTCAATGTGCCACTAGAGTAACCGTCTTGTTTAGACTCATTAACCGAAAATTTTCCGCTGTATTGGGTTGAACCTGTGATTTCTATCATAAAATTAGAACTTACTGCCGGCTTAGTTACCGGGACTCGAGCTCCATCAGCAATACTCAATGGACCTAAAGCACCAGCCACACTGCCTTCTTCATCTAATGGCGTCCAATTTGATATGAGCAGTTGATCACTATTAGCCACATCTAGACTTCCATCATCAAAAAAACTTAAGGTATAGCTCGCCTGAGTTGCCGTATCTGGTGTTAATGGATTGGCTGGACCCACATCTTTACCGTCTATTTTTATATGCATAGTCCATGTGTTAGGTCCACTGACTTCGCTTGGCTCTTTAACAAAATATTGGGTTAACTCATGAGCAGTTCCTAATGAGTCATATATTTGAGTTGACCGCACATTATTATAAGTATCGGTATCATCCGCATCGAAGCCATTTAATCGCTCACTTATTAATGATGGCGCAACAGGAAATAAATTAGTGCCTGTAGACGTAGCTGTTTGTGCACTCAAATTGATATCAGCATCTAGCGTTAAGCTGATTTGCCCACCAACGGTAGCTTGATTGTTCGGTATTACTGCAGTACCGTCGATGTCAACTGATGCAGCACCGTCGCCCCCTACGACACTAGCATTTAATGTGCCGCCTGCAATAAAGGAGATATCACTGCCTAGCGATTCAGTAATACTGATAATGCCGCCTGTTTCACTCGCTGAAAAACCAGAAAGTGCATCGATAGCAGCTGCTAAGGCGGTCAAATCAACGCCCTCTACGGCATTGCCATTAATACTTAATTCTCCTGCAGCCACGAAACCCGCAGGTATAGTCAGTGTCGCTTCTGTTTTAGCCTTAGCTTTTACGCCATCAATTGAGTTTAATGCCGTTGCTATTTGTGCTGCTGATTGATTACTACTGGCAGGTATAGAGTAAGTCTTGCCATTAATGTCAATAGTTCCTGCAGCAAAATCGTTGCTGTTTCCTTGGTTTGCACTAGCGGCGGCAAGATTTGAACTGGTATTGTTAACGATTTTAGCCGGAGCCAAGTCATCAGCATTGACATTAAAAAGCATGTCGACTTTTGTGGTTGAAACGGGTGCCAAATCAGATTTTTTCAGTTGAATATCAGTCAATACATCAGGAATTGCACCGTCTTCATTCGCAAGAAAACCCTGCAATCTAGCGCCGTCATTCGTCACAACGTAACCATCTTTATCCGCCTTGAACTGGCCAGCTCGAGTAAAGGATTGAGAACCTTTATCACTCAAAACAAAAAAACCATTGCCATTAATGGCTAAATCTAATTCACCTTTCGTAAAGCTGACAGTGCCTTGAGAAAACTGCTGGGCAACATCTGATACCCTCACGCCAGTACCTATATGGTTAGATCCGCCCGCCATAGAGTGAGCATAGACGTCGGCAAATTCAGCACGCGACTGTTTAAAACCAACAGTACTGGCATTGGCAATATTATTACCAGTCACATTCAAATCGGTACTCGCTGCCAGTAAACCTGTAATTGCAGTATTAAAGCTCATGTCTATTTACCTCAGTTGAAATTGTTTTATTCACTAATTATGATGAATGTCTTTAACGGGTGATCGACACACCATCTATAAAAACTTTTTAATATCTGCCAATGGAACAGAACCGACACCATCGATATTCAGTATCATTGCATTATCCTTACCTATCGTAACGCTGTTAACATTTGCTCCAACCGCTAACGTCAACGACTTATCACTACCGTCAACTAAGCCATTGGCCTTAATCGCGTAACGACCCTCTGCGACAGCTTCACCACTGTTATTTTTTCCATCCCAGGTAAAGTCCAGATCGCCGCGCTGCTGATTCCCAAGAGTCATCGTCCTAATGGTGTTACCACTCGCATCTTGAATGACTAAACTGACATTCTTTGTTGCTGAAGGTAGATTTATTGTCCCCTTAACGGAACCTGTAGACGTTAGTTGCGCCTGACTAGTACTCACCTCAACCTGGCGACCTACCAGCCTTGATGCCTCCAATGCTTGACTAGAACGAAAGGCAGTGGCCAAATCATCAATTGAGTCATTAATATTTTGAATACCTTCAACCGAGCTAAATTGAGCCAATTGAGCGATGAAATCTTCATTTTTAGCGGGGCTTAATGGGTCTTGATTTTGTAATTGAGTAATCATTAGTTTTAAAAATGCGTCTTTACCCAATTCATCGTTCTTATTCGTACTGCTGTCTTTATTTTGAAGGCCAGCTATGCTGTTGGTCGTATCGTTATTAATTTGTGTCATCGTTAACCTCTAGGTTAATATTTAAAAGATGAATTTATTGCTCAAGTTTGTGTTGAGTAAATCAGTTACTGACCCATAGTGAGCAATCGCTGCATCATCGATTTTGTGGTGTTCATCATCTCAGCATTCATTTGAAACGATCGCGAAGCCGAAATCATGTCAGCCATCTCCTCAACGGTATTGACGTTTGAAAAAAATACGTAACCTTCTTCATTGGCCTGAGGGTCATTAGGAGAGTACGCTTTAGTTACTGGCGCTTGACTTTGAACAATCTCTTGGACCATGACACCAAAGCTAGCCTGTTCACGATTGAATGACCGTAATTGATCTTGCTGTTGCTGCTGTGCAGCAATAAAAACAGGTCTTCGCGCGCGATAAGCTTCCGCCTCTGAAGAAGCGGAAGTGTCGGCATTGGCCATATTACTGGCTGTGGTATTAAGGCGAACAGTTTGCGCACTCATTCCCATTGCTGCGATATCAAAAACACTGGCTAAGCTCATACTCTCACTCTCTGGATCTGTTGTTAATAATTCTGCCTAATAACAATATATTTTTTGTCAGCGTGCGTTAATTGTGGCTTAAGCATCACACAAGCGACAATTATCTTCCGGATATCGCTTTACTCAAACTGGCAAACTTACCGTTTAAAAATCGAAAGCTAGCACCAAATTCTAATGCGTTGCGAGCAAAGGCCGCACTTTCTAGCTGTGCATCAACGGTATTACCATCAAGGCTTTTTTGCAGAGGCACTCGGTAAGATAATATCGACGTGGAACCGTGATTTAAGGTCGTAGAAGTAACATGATGTTCATGGGTAACACGCAAGCGAGAATGCCGTTGACCTTTTTGCGCCTGCTGGAGAGCGGTAACGAAATCAAAGTCCTGCGCTTTGAAACCAGGCGTCTCTGCGTTAGCAAGGTTATTAGCCAATACTGCAGAACGTTCTGTACGCATATGCAATGCTTGCTCATGCAATCCCAACGCGTTAGTAAAATTGATAGCTGTCATGCCCGCTCCCTTACTTTTTATCATCACCGGTAATGTCACAACCTTGTTTCAAATCAGTAATGACAATGTGATTAATTCAATTGCTGTCGATATTTTATTTGCAACCGGTATGCCAAAATATAAAAATGTAGGATATTCATGTGCTTATAACTATTTTTCACGATTTCAGTCTGCACCAGCGAACTGATCGGCAAAGAGGTGCCGCAATGCGGCAATGCCTCGTAATCCAACCACGCTTGCACTGGCAAGCACACAGACCCAGGCAATCATAACCCCCCTTTAAAGGCGTACATTCACGACAACCGGACATAACAAGCATGGCTTTAGATGGCTAGGCATGAATCATGCATAAGGTTGTAGGCAAGCCCACAGGCAGTGACACAGGCTGGTATGCTAGGCACCAAACAGCAACAATCAAAAACAGACTCTTAATTCGAAGGGCAGCAATGAAAAAAAATGGATTACAACAAACATGAAATTGACCCGCGCGCCACAACTATTATTTGTTGGCTTGGTTTGGCTTTGCAGTCTATCCGTCACTTTTGCCCAAGCCGCGAATAGCGTCAACCAACATGCAACAGTGAGTACTGCTGAGCAAAAAATATACGCTCCAGAACTGCAACAACTAGCCCTAGCCTACGCTAAGGAATTTTTGAGTCAGGTCAATACTGGCAGCAGAGTAGAGTATCGAGCAGCTAAAATTGATGCGCGAATGGCCATGACACGCTGCTCGTTACCGTTGCGTTTCAACGGCCCTAAAAGTAACGCCAGAGCCGGTAGAAAAATTGTCAAAGTAAGCTGTGAGGATAAAAAATCTTGGTCAGTGTTTATACCCTTAAGCTTTACCTATTGGCAAAAGGTAGTAACAGCTAAGCATTCCATCAGTCGTAATACCGTCATCAGCGCTGACGATGTCGTATTAACGGAGCACGCACTGGTTTCTCAAGTCGCAGACTACCACAGTGAAATTGCACAAATAGTTGGTCAATCAGCCAAAAGGAGTATCGCAGAAGGGCAAGCAATTAGGCAGCAAGCACTTAAACCCTCTCGATGGATTAAGCGTGGTGACCAAGTGACAATCGTTTCAACGACACCGAACCTAGAAATAAAAATGGCTGGCATAGCAATGAGTGATGGCAGCCAAGGTCAACAAATTTCGGTTCGAAACAAAAGCTCAAAACGCATTATTAAGGCCATGGTGGTCGCGCCGGGGAAAGTCAAACCATTAATGTAATTACTAGCGATCAACGACTGACAATAGACCATCAAAGAGAATCAAATTATGGCATTTCAACAAGCATCTCAAAGTGATAATAGCAGAGTATCGCCCAATAATACGGCTACCAATGAACAAGGGAAGAGCAGTTTAGCGAATGAGATTTATCAATCACTAGGCGCAGATCAAGCTGACCTGCAGCAACTGACAGAATGGCTTAATAAAGAAAAATTGGCATTAGAACAGCAAGATCATGCATCGATTAATGATTTTGCAAAGCAAAAAGATACGTTAGTAAGGCGCCTTGAACAACGAAGTCAGCTTCGAATCACTGTTCTCGAACGTCATGATTATTACCCGCAACAAGGAAAGTGGCTAACAACAATTGAAGCCCTTAATCAGCACACACCCAGTGATCTATTAGGCATGTGGTTGAATTTAGAAGAGCAGCTCAAGGCCTGTCAACGAGTATTATTGTTAAATGAAACAATTATCACTGGATTAAAACAGAACGTTGACCGCTTCATGAATATTCTTCACGGCCAAACATCAACGACTCAGACTTACAATGCGTTAGGGCAGACAGAAAACTTCTTATCAAGAAGGGCCTTAACTCAGGCATAAAAATCTCTCTATAACGCTTAGATTAACGATTGCAAAGATACCTCAATAGCGCTTGTTATACGCTAAGCGGTACTTTACGATGAAACAAATCAATAATTAACAGACTGGAGAATAGTCATGGCTGAAAACCAAATGACTGAGCAGGAATTTGTTCAACTAAGGAAGTTTATTCGTCCCTACTCTAAACTGAATGTATTTATGTACAAGTTAACTGGCGGACGAATTATGGGCACGCTCACGGGTCGCGATGTCATGCTAGTCACTATGATTGGGGCTAAAAGCGGCACTGAGCGAACGATTCCATTAATGTACGTGCCTTATAAAAACGGGGTCATTGTGGTTGGCAGCCAAGGCGGGGCTCCAAAATCACCGGTTTGGGTTAAAAGTATTCAAAAAAACAGTGATGTCACTGTGCAGTATAAAAGCAAGAAAATGAAACTACGCGCAAGGCAAGTTGATGATGCTGAAAAAGCAGAAGTCTGGCCAACTTGCGTCAGCTATTACAAAGAATACGACGATTACCAAAACCGTACTGATCGCAACATCCCTGTCTTTGTATGTGAACCTTACGAATAATTAGACCGCCAGGGGTGGTATCAGGCGCGAAGCAAAATCTAATAAAAAGAATGCCAACATTGATGCTGCCAATGCGTCAATAGCTACTTTCGAAAGCGGCCAATTATCATCGGCAGCCTCATCAAGCCGATAAAACATTGGAAAACTTACTACAAAATAACACGCATAAAAAATTGAGCCCCAGCTTAACATCCATGATAAATTTTTGTAGGCAAAGTAAGGGGCATTTGCATCGGTGGCAACAAAACGAGTTTCAGCCCAAGCAAAAAATAATGCGGCAACAATAATTGTAATCATCCATGCAGCATGACTTCTTCCTATTCTTGACGTTCTAAATCTTCGCATCAGAATGACAGACATAGTGTGGTAGGCAATAAAGAAGGCTGGCGCATTGAAATACATACCTAGCGGTACTCTTTGCTCGCCAGAGCCTAACAAATTAGCATCGAAGTACCAGTTCACTTGCGGGAAAAAATAGATCATGCCTAAAACATCAAAAAAGTATTCCGTAAAAAAATATGTGGCCGTAAAAACAAAAATAAAAATCCAAATATTGGCTTTAAACCAATAGCTTTGGTACCATTTTCTGCCAATATGTGACTCATCACGAATTAACAAAGGAATAATATACAGAGGCATTAGTAAAATTAAGTTTTGTGTGATGTGCCAAAAAGTGTCAACGTTCATCCAGCCAAATTTTTGCTTAGCAGCATTCACTGCAAAGAAAAAGGGCAAGTAAGCTAAAAAGAATTTTTCGGCCCAGGCTTTACTCGCATTAGGAGAGAACCAGTAACCTGAAGTAGTATGGCTGTTTTCGGCAAGCATGGTCATCCTTATGATATTTTAAATTGATTGTTTAATTAAAGCAGGCACTTGTTCTGAAGTTAAATAGCCTGACGCTAATAAGGCTTCTAAACTGTCGCTCATAGTTTTTTCTGAACTATGTAATTCAATTCCATATTTAAATAATACTGGTGAATTTGACATCTCGGGCCACTGCGTTGCATACCGCATCAATTCGGCAGACACAGGCGAGTCGACTTTTTTTATTAATCGAAAAACATCAAACAAGCGACCCAACAATCGCATCTTCCAACCAGCCATATGAGATCGAGTTAACGCATGGCCACTTATTTTATCAATTAAATCTGCTTGCTCAGACCATGTCAGGTAATGGCCAACAATTAAATGTCGCGCCAATTGACTTTTGTTTTCGCCCTGAATCACAATCGATGAAATCAATGCGGCCACATCTCGCACATCAACCTGTTGAATGCCCCCACCGTCAAAAATACGGAACCCGTTATTAAAACGGTGGTAAAGCGCCTTAAAGGCATCTGAAAAGCCTGGATCTTGCGGCCCTATCACACCCGAGGGATAAACAATAGAAATAGGTGCACCTTGCTGCTGCTTTTCACGCACTAGGTTTTCAGCCGCTGCTTTGCTGCGACCATAGGGCATGGTAGGCATGACTAAAGGTTTGGCTAAATCAATGTGACTAGCGTCGGTATTAAAAACAGCTGTTGCACTTGATACATAAATAAACCGTGATACCTTAGCAGTTACACTCGCATCAAGTATATTCTGTGTGCCAATAACATTGATCTGCTGTAAAGCTTCGACAGATGGCGCCGCTATCGGAGTGGCCGCCGCCGCGTGAATTACCCCCTGTATATTCATCATCGCCGTGTCAACGGATGCTTTATCTGTGATGTCGCCTACGACCAGTTCGCAGTGCTCAGTGTTAAACGGTAAATCAATGCGAGTAAAAATTTCTTTCGCACGCTCAAGGTCACGCACTAATAATCGAACTGATTGATTGGCACGCAACAAATGCCGTGCCACATGCGAACCGATAAAACCTGTTGCTCCAGTAATTAATACCGTCATTCATCATCCTCAACTAACGTAATGACCTTATTCGGGCAGTAGCGAGCGGCCAGCCTCACTTTATCTTCTAAATCCACTGAAGGCTCCAAATTTAACACTTTTACTTTTGGATAATCATCATTTTGATCTTCAACAGAAAATATTTCAGGTGCCTCATCTAAACAGACGCTATGGCCTTGACATAGATCTAAATCAATCCGTATTTTCATCGAATTACCCCATATTATTTATCGACAATACAGTGAATTACTTACTGATAATACCACTAACTTGAGCGGCGCTTATAACGAAGGCGACACGGACTTTCTGGGCGTAATACCATACCTGACAAATCATCAACATAACTGTCGGTATGATCAACAATTTCGAAACTATAGCGACGTAACAATGCGCTGAAAATAGCCTTTTGCTGTAATAGTGCAAAAGCATTTCCTCCGCATTTATGCCGCCCACCACCAAATGGTATGTAAGCGAACATTGTTTCTGGTTCCGTTCGGCTCGGATCAAATTTTTCTGGATCAGGAAAATACTCAGGATTACGATGCGAACCAAAAATAGAAATAGCCACGGTTTTACCCGCTGTTATCGCATGGCCGTCAAATTCAATGTCATTGATAACCCGCCGCATCAGCACCACCAAAGGCGGGTGGACACGTAACACTTCATTCAAAAAAGATTCCATTTTCGGCATTTCACGCAAAGCATTATGACTGAGCGTTTCATCGTGTTGGTAAACCGCATTCAGCTCTTCAACAATGGCCGCAGTATCTTCAGGATGGCTCGCTAACTCCGTTAGCATCCACGTCGAGGTACCTGAACTGGTGTGGTGGCCTGCAAAAATGGTCGCTATTACCAAGCCAGTGACCTCAGTGCTGGTCAAACAACTGCCATCAGCATAGGTGCCGGTCATAAAAGTCGCCAGTGCATCGGTGTATTCAATGTCGCTGTTACGCCGTTCATCTATCATGGCTGTGATAATTTCTTCTAAGCGCTCCCGCGCTCTATCGCGTTGTTCAAAAATAGGCTGTTGCATGTACGGGTCAACAAAAGCTATCGCTTGCAGACCAGCCTCTAAATCTCGATACAATGTTTTAAATTCAGCGGTCATTTTATCGCGAAAGTCTTTGCCTAACAGGCAGTGGGTAGCTGTATGGATCGTCAAATCTAAAAACTCATCCATGAAATCCAATTCACCTTCATCTCCCCAGTCAGCAATCCAATCTTCAACTTCTTGAGCAATAACCGGCGCGTAGTTTTTCATTTTCTGGTAACGGAGCGCATCGACTTGAATTTTTAGCTGCGATTTCATTTTATCTGGCGGGGCGTCAAAAATAACGCCAGGGCCAAAGACCGGCACCATAGCTTGATACGCAGCTGCCCGACTTAAATGCTCATCAGAGCCACGAAAAAAAAATTCTTGCGCCTCTACCCCACTCAACAAAACCGTCTCTTGTCCCGCTAAGTTGTATTCGGCAAGCGGACCGCATTCTGCTTCTGCACGCAACAGAAATTTGACAAAATTAGTCGAGTACTCCTCAATATGACCTGTATCAGGCTTCGCACCGCTCACTAACGGAATTTTTTTCATGGCTGATTCTCTCGTTATATAATTATTGTTATTATCGAATACAGCTGGATAATACTAAACTTGTTCCGATGACATTTTAGGCATTTCTTTTAGCACGCCAACCTCAACGCATTCTTTAATCAAATTAGTGATATTGGTGTAATCATACATATCTAACTGTTCTGACCATTGATAGTTGCCCCCGTATTTAAACCACGAAGCGCCAATCACTTTCATTTCGCTACCATCTTCTCGCACTGGCGCGCCCGGTGGTGTTTGCCACCAAGTGACAAAAGCCTCTCCACGCGTTTCATCTATAACGATTTTATCGTAAGGGTAAGTCCAGCCTTGATAGGGGTCCATTGCTGAACCGACGCAAGTTTCACGAATCACCTCACGACCAGTAAATTCATATTTACCGTTTGGCGTATCCCAGCCATAAACGCAATTCTCGGTAAATAAATCAGCCAAACAACGCCAGTTGCCCTCTTGCTCTGCACGAATATTAATAGCCAACCAGCGGCGCATCATTTCTTCTAATTCTTCTCGACTTGTGGTTACCATTATAAACCTCGTTTTTTTATTCGAATTGATAAGTAAAAATAAATTGACTTAACTTGTATTAAAACAAGCTACAGGTATTGACTATCAGATATAAAGTACACATATTTTTTTATAGTTGCAACTATATTTTAATCTGGCACAATGACAATGCAGTCACAATTAACCACGCACCAAGATGACATAAAACTGATGTATCGATAAACATAAATCGTCAGCTCAAGATTGAATTAAACCAGGTAATGTATGTCCACAGCAGTCAATAAAAATAATATAGATACGTCAATATCTCTACCACGTAAACTTAGTAAAAGTGACAAAACTCGTGCGCAAGTGTTACAAGCAGCAATTGATTGCATATACGAAGACGGCTTTAACGCCGCTCACACGAATCGTATAGCTGAGCGAGCCAACGTAAGCTGGGGTGTATTGCAATACCACTTTGGTGACAAGAGCGCATTACTGCAGGCTGTTTTAGATTCCATTTTTGCTAAATATACGCAAGCACTTCAAGACACTAATTTAGCTTCCGTAACACTCGAGCAAAGCATTGAACAATTGATTGATACAATATGGACACTGCTTAGCAAGCCCGACTATCGCGTGAGCATGGCGATTTTACACAATGCCGGCCGTGGTGATTCTGCCATTATTGATGGCCGAAAAATTATTGAAATGTGGTCAGTTGAGATTGGTAAGCTATGGAATTCTTTATTTAATGATCGAGATAAACAACCAGAAAACAGTAACACGGCTAAGCGTCTTATGTTTGCTACTATACGTGGACTTGCTGACGAACTTAATCCCGAAAGCCACAACAGTAAAAAAGGCATCCATAAAGAATTGACCGCACTGCGTGATACACTTATATATTTAGTTAAACCATAATTAACCATTGGTATTTTTATAATAGGCATTAATATGAAATTTTGGCAGTCATTGGTATTTGTTGAAATCGACCAAGTCATTGCACTGGCTCAATTTTGTGAGGAACTGGGTTTTTATGGCGTGTCGGTGGCGGATCATCTCGTCACCACGAAGGTTCAGTCAGATGACTACTTTTTCCGCGAAGACGGGAACATTTTTTGGAATCCTGAGACGCACTGGCCGGACCCTTGGGCACTGACAACGGCTCTTAGCCAGCAATGCCAGCAGTTGAATTTTTTATCGTCTATTTTTATTTTACCGATGCGCGACCCTTTCAGCGTCGCTAAAGCCTTGTCCACCGCGGCCTGTTTATCGAACAACAGAATCACGATGGGCATTGGCGTCGGCTGGCAAAAAGCCGAGTTTGAATTGCTCGGTCAAGACTTTCATACCCGCGGCAAGCGCACCGATGAAATGCTGCAGTTTTTACCCCAGTTAATGCGCGGCGAAATGACTGAATTTCACGGAAAATTCTACGACTTTGATGCGTTGCAAATGTCACCCGGCACCGAGCAAGATATTCCGATCATGGTCGGCGGCTATGCAGAGGCCGCCCTGCATCGTGCCGCCAGACACGATGGTTGGATGGCAACCTCGCATGTCGAAGCAGAGATTTATCCGTTACTTGAAAAGATTAAGACTATTCGAGCCGAATACGACGACAGCAAACGCCCCTTTGAATTATGGTCGGGCGTGAAGCAACCCGAGCAAGACAGCTTTAAACGACTGGAAGCCGCGGGTCTAACCATGACCAATGGCACCAACTTCTTAGATAATCAAGGAAAAGTAGTGCCCAGCTCGTTAGACGACAAGAAACGCAAGGTCGAAGCCTTTGCTCAGCAGTTTTTTAGCACTTAAGGCGTAGCCAAGCCCAGCGCTTATATCACTGATAAAAATCCGCTACAATAATGGTTACACCGCCCGTGGCACAGCTGGATAGCGCGGCCCCCTCCTAAGGGGCAGGTCACAGGTTCGAATCCTGTCGGGCGGACCATCTTACTTATTAGGCCTATCACGTCACAAAATGGTAGGTGCTCGCAACCTTGTGATGCGGTTCTAAGTAAACTGCGAACGGAGCCTCATCCAATTGTAAAAACCCAACTATAGTTTCTAACTCTATTACTTAGCCATATTAATGACAAGCGAATGAGCGATGCGATAAGCCGCAAACGGTCATCGATGAGGAAACTATGAAACAATTTATCTCAGAAGTATTTTTTATCGCCCTAATACTGACGTCAGTTGTGGGTTGCATTAATATTCCATTTGTTTAAATCGAAAATCCAGCTGCTTTGAAAAATTTGAACGATGGATCGTCAGTATCACGGCGCGATTCCTCAGCTTTACTCATGTCACTGGGGTGGTACGTCGATTGCGCATCAACAATGTGCAGGCGTGAATCAATCACCCATCGATCTTGATAGCGACACCAGCGGTCGAGATAGCGCCCTCTGGCCAATGTTTCTGTGGCTTCTTGAGTCTGCGTCGGATCAAATTGCAAGGTCACTGTGACATAAGCTTCACTCACGGCGGTATCGCCATCAACTTGAATCAATGTATTGGTAATTTGATGCGAATGCGTTTGCATAGTCTCGTGTGCCTGCCAGACCCAATCGATAAACGCATGGCCCTTACCCTGAAAAATTCCGTAGTAGTCAACCTCGGCATTCGGGTGAAAAACACCATAGGCCATGGCTTTATCCATGCGATCCAAACCACGACAATAACGGGCCAATGTTTCGCTGATTGCTTGTTTGGCTAATAGCGTTGGTAATGTTTGCTCCGGCATAGGCACCTCAAAAGAATCAGAGTGAATGTTAAGGAGGATGCTAACGGATTTTACGGAGAGCGAACATTGCAATCGTTCAAGAAAAAAAAGGCACCCTTGTTAAAACGTCAAAAGCGCCGCCAATACGACGACGACGCTTTTGTGCATTTAAACAAGGTGAGTCGGCCGATAAGCCGGGTTCTGTCGTGGACAACCATTCATCTGGGAATTGCGTCACCGCAACCCTCAAGCAGCCTACCCGAATCCAGCGCGGGCCGCGCCTGTAGGATTCCTATTTGGCCTTGCTCCGAGTGGGGTTTACCGTGCCGTCGACTGTTACCAGCGACGCGGTGCGCTCTTACCGCACCCTTTCACCCTTACCGGTCTATGCAAGCACAGACTTAGGCGGTTTACTTTCTGCTGCACTGGCCGTCGGCTTGCGCCGCCCAGGCGTTACCTGGCACCCTGCCCTGTGGAGCCCGGACTTTCCTCCGATAAATACCCGAAAGTATCTATCCGCGATTGTCTAGCCGACTCGGGGCGCGAGCTTAACAGCCCTACTCTAAAGCGCAAGCGCTTTATTTGGCCACCAATAATCCTTGATGGCCACAGTAAGTACAAAATGAAAAGTAAGTACTTGATTGTTAGTAAAAAAACCGGTTATGCAAATGGATAGTGGAATCATTATTACGCGACTGAGCCTGTGTTTTTGGCCCGCCAATAGCCGTCCAACCAATGGCCACTAACACTCCGTCCTCGAACACATAGGGGGTAAATTCATCGTCAGTAATAATGCCATCAGCAAAGGAGCGCGAGCGAAAAAAAACAATCTCTTTTAAACGGTCATTTTCAATATAGGTTTCAACGGCTTTGATCGACTGAGATCGTAAATGCATTTGCGTCGGTTGCAGCAATCCCAACACCTGCTCTTTGCTTTGACCTAGCGCAATATTGACCGCTTGTTGTTCATAAGCTGAAATAGCCGCAGTAATCGATTGATGGTTTGCACATCCGCCAAGCACCATAAGACTTAATGATGCTGCCAGGCCAACCCTTATTTTTTTACCATTTGAATGCGTCAGCATAATATGCTCCTTGTCGAGAAAAATGGACACAAGAACTCTTTCCTATACTTTATGTCGTATCTTTAACTAAATCAATTGCTCTATTGTATAAATAATTTTTCTTTAAACCTGTCAGTTTCACCGCTAAACCGGTCGCCTGCTTCACAGGTAATTCACCTAAAAGAGTGGTAAGCACTTGATCAGCCAATAATTCTTGTTCAGAACGTTGCGTTTCGGTCATGGCTAGGCCCTTGATAATGATCACCATCTCACCGCGCTGCTGGTTCCTCTCCGCTGACACTTCTGCGAGTAAAGTGGCTAATGTGCCACCCGTCAAGGTTTCATAGCGCTTAGTCAGCTCTCGGGCAAAAACGGCCTCTCGATCAGGACCGAAAGTATCAACCATGGCCGTTAAACTCGCCACAATACGGTGAGGTGCTTCATAAAAAATAATACTGCCAGTCTGCTCACGCAGCGCAGCTAATCGCTTATCTCGTTGACCTGCTTTTGCCGGCAGAAACCCTTCAAAACTGAATCTATCTGTCGGTAAGCCGGCCACTGATAATGCACAGGTTAATGCGCAAGCCCCAGGGACGGGTGAAACACGGTAGCCTTGTTCACGCACCCGCCGAACCGTGGCATAGCCAGGATCAGAAATAAGCGGCGTGCCGGCGTCACTGATCAACGCCACCGATTGACCTTTAGCGAGTCGCGCAATAATGTTCTCAGCAACCTCCGTTTCATTGTGATCATGACAAGCAAGCATCGGTGTTGAGATACCAAAATGTCTCAATAAACTGCTACTGTGCCGCGTATCCTCCGCTGCAATTAAGTCAACGTCACTGAGAACGGTGATGGCACGAGGAGTCATATCACCAAGGTTGCCAATAGGGGTGGCAACTACGTAGAGCGTTGAAGGTGGCCAATATTGACGCGCGCGAAGCTTTTCATTACTGGTTGCTGTCGATCCGTCATCAGTCGCACCTTGTTCCGACTCAGCATCTTGCATAATTTTCACTCTAATCCTTTTATCTGTAGCTTTATGCTCGCAATTAGGCTATCTGTGATAATCTTGTCCTTTTACGGGTTATGGTGCTATAAATTGCGTCATGCCCTTTCGGCCATGCATTGTCTGTAGCAAGGTAAGATCGTTTCACTGACTGGAATCCATTGTACCCAAAATCATGACGTTGCGTTTATCCTTTCACGACTTTAGCACCCAATCACTTCTTTTGGCGATTTTGCTATTGCTCTCAGCTTGCAGTGGCAACCCTACGAGCAAGCCACCCCTATTGAGCGATGAAACACGAGTCTTTCATCAACCCAACGCTGTAAAAACGCCCAAGTTGAATAAAATCCTCAAGCAATTCAATAGTGCTAGCGCTGAACAACAGATTGACTTATTACCCGCTATTTTAACCGCCGCCAGTCGAGAACAACGCTGGTCAGTCGCTAGTAAAGCGATTGACCTTATCGCAACAGACACCCTGAAAGTTAACCAAATGATCGATTATAGCTTAGCGGCATCAAAGCTGTGGCTTCAGCAACGCAATTTCAACACGATACAGGATTGGCTAAATAATCCTGTACTGCTTAATGCAATACCCCTCATGACCGTTGATGATCAAATTGGATTGGCTTCTTTACAGGCTGAAATACTCTTTGTTAGGGGGCAATATTTTTTAAGCTTTAAACAACGATTCAACCTTAATCCAGCGCAATTATCTGCAACTCAGCAAACGTCTAACCGTCAAGCCATGTGGAACTGTTTAGTGGCGTTATCTTTGGTTCAAATTGAAGAGCACCTCAGTAAAAATCAATTACCCGAGATAATAGCTTGGCTCAGCTTGGCCCGCATTCACCATCAAACGGGGCTCGGTATAGCTGAACAAGGCCGATTATTGACCGCTTGGCAACGAAACTGGCCTAATCATATTGCAACTAGGTACCCCCCTTTTACATTTCCGCTGCTATTGGATCCGTCGACTCAAAAAGTAAACAAAATTGCGGTGATCCTCCCTTTAACGGGCCCACTCTCAGCAGCTGGAATAGCGGTTCAAGACGGTATTATGGCTGGCTACTTTAATGCTAAAGAGCACGATTGGCAGCCGCCAAGCATTATCAGTTATGACAGTCACCAGCAGAGTGTTGAAAAAATTTATCAAGAAATACGCCAGCAAGGCGTTGATTTAATTATTGGTCCTCTGCAAAAAGACACATTAAAAAAGCTCGCCTCACTCAGCCCTAACGTCTCGGTAATTGCCTTAAATTATTTATCTGAAACTAATATTAATAACCCCTTGATTGTTCAATTCGGCTTAGCCGCAGAGGATGAAGCACGGCAGCTAGCAGAAATCGCGCGGCGCAATGGCCATGAAAATGCGATTATTATGCAGTCAGACGCTGATTGGTCACGGCGGGCAAGCTACGCCTTCAGAGAGCACTGGGCAACACTCGGCGGTGAAATACTCAATCATACGGTGTTGTCTGCGTCTAAAAACTATTCAGCCGAGATAGCTCAGAGCTTATTGCTGCCTCAGAGTCAGGCACGGCATAAAAACCTTGAAAAACTGTTAGCGACTTCGATTGAATTTACTCCTCGTCGCCGTAACGATGTCGATACGATTATCCTTTTCGCTAATAGTCAGCAAGCTAAAAGTATAAAACCATTGCTTGCCTACCATTACGCCGCGACGTTGCCAGTTTACAGCAGCTCTCATATCCATGACGGCATAGAAGGCAACACCAATAGGGATTTAAATGGCATTACTTTCAATGAAATTCCTTGGGTATTAGCTGATAACCCCATAAAAAATAACATTCATGAGCAATATAAAAACAGTAAACAGCTCGGCCGATTATTTGCCATGGGGCTTGACGCGTTTTATATTTACCCTCATTTACCTCAAATGCAACAAGCCTCATCGCACGTTTTTTTTGGCAAGACTGGCCGATTAACAATACAAAAAGATCGTATTAATCGAGAATTGCAACTGGTTCAATTCAAGCGTGGAAAAATTAAAATCCTTACCCCATCAATAAGATAATGTGAGTCGTGAATGACGAGTAGCATTCAAATAGGTGAAGCAACTGAAGCGGCCGCACTGCATTTCTTACGCGGTAAAGGGTTAACATTAATTAGCCAAAACTATCGCTGTCAATACGGTGAAATTGATCTCATTATGAAAGACCATGATACACTGGCATTTGTCGAGGTTCGATATCGCCGACACGAAAAATACGGTGGCAGTGCGATGAGCATCACTCAAAAAAAACAAAAAAAAATTATTAACACAGCGATGCATTTTCTACAAAACCATCAAACAGATACCGCAAGTCGGTTTGATGTTATAGCAATGTCGCCTAGCAAGGCAAAAATGGCTTATACTATTGAATGGATACAGAACGCCTTTATTTAGATTTTAATTCCGATGCTAACGCCGCTAATGAGAGCACCTTTTTACATGATCAATGAATCCCCCTTTATGGCTGAAAGAATTGCGTCTGCTATGCAACATCTGGGTAACTTACCGCCCTCTTTTTCAAATAGCGTGAGTGAAATCGGGCAATACATCGCGGCAAACCTGGCCAAAGACCAAACACTTTTCACTTTGGGCCTTGATACCCTCACACCATTAACTGCCGTTTTTTGCCACACCATGCTATATCGCAACGGCGACCAACGACCAAGCTTACCGGTGATCACACTCAATAACGTTGCAACGCTCAACCATTCAACCGACTCACAACAGTATATTCAACCCTTGCATGCCTTAGGTGAAGCCGGTGACATGGTGCTGATTGCTTGTGAACAGACCGAAAGCGAGACATTACACCGTTTCATTCAAGCCGCTAACGACAGAGGCATCACCAGTATTATTATCGGCATGGGCCAACTCAACCAGCAGATAGCGCAACTCGACAAGCTTATTTATTTACCCATAGAAGCAGAGAACTTGGCAAGAATGCACGAAATCTCTCTCTTTATTTTAAATGGATTCAGCGATATTATTGAAAATGAGCTTTTTTCTATTTAACAATTATTAACCGCGAGTTAGGTACCCAATGACGAAAATTAATAGACCTAAAACATTATTACTCTTTGTAATTAGCAGTGTATTTTTATCTGCTTGCAGCTCTTTTATTTCTATGTCAAGAGATGAACCTATCGGTGAAAATTATGGCAAAAGAACCACTGGTGCTTTTGTTGATGACCAGCTAATAGAAACCAAAGCCACAGTAAACTTAAAAAAGAGTGACCAACGATTTCAGTCGGCGCAAGTCGCCGTTAACAGCTTCAATGGCGTCGTACTGATTACAGGAAACGTTGCTGAAATTGATATGCGTGCAATAGCCACTAAAACTGTCAGTAAAATTCGTAAAGTCAGGCGAGTGAATAATGAATTAAACGTATCTCCGCCACGAGCAAATAGCGCAAAATTAGCCGATGCATGGTTAAGCAGAAAAGTGAAAAGCCGCTTTTTATTCAGTAGAGACGTCGACAGCAATCGGGTTAAGGTGGTGGTCAATGACGGAGTTATTTTTCTTATGGGCTTAGTGACCCATGCAGAGGCGGACAACATTGTTGAAGCCACCAAAAAGTCTTACGGCTTGCAAAAGATTGTTCGTGTCTTTGAATATATTGACTAGCGTATCCGTAAAGCTTGGTCAGCTTTTTACACGCTTTACTTTACGACTCTCAAGCTTGGTTTCTCCACTTTAACATCGCTCGATTTCTTATCTGAAACCAGCTTAGGTCCCTTTGGAGGCTCTGAATGCGGCCCTGGATCATCTTCAGGCTCAAACATCATGCCCTGACCATTTTCACGAGCATAGACCCCTAGCAATGCGCTGATGGGTGCATAGATATCCATAGGGATGCCACCAAATCGAGCGTTGAAGGTTAGACTGGTTTTATTGATTAATAAATGACTGATAGCTGATGGGGCTATATTAAGAACAATTTGTCCGTCTTTGACATAATCTTGGGGCACTTCTACGTCTGCAGCGAAAGCATCCACTAACACATAGGGCGTGCAATTATTATCGACAATCCACTCGTATAAGGCATTCACTAGATATGATCTGCTCGAGGACATGCCACCTGTTTTTGAATCTGTCACCCGATAGGTACCCTCAGTGAGTGTTTTACAAAAGCTGTCTTACAAAATCAAGGTTAAATGTCGGCACTTAGCTCTGATCAACCTGCACAGCGCAAATTACAAACTCGGTCTCATTTCTCGCTCAATCTCAGTTAAGCTTGTCTGAAACGATTCCATATCGAAGAGACGTTTCATGTACTCAAGTAACGGCTTTACTTGCTTGTTATTAGGGAGTTTGACACCTAGCGCTTCAAGTCTCCAAAGGATTGGCCCTAAACAGCAGTCAACCAAGGTGAATTCTTCACTCATGAAAAATGGCTTGTCGCTAAAAATCGGCGCTATACCGACTAAACCATCGGCAAGATCTTTAATCTGAATAGCGGGTGACTCAAGTTTTCCGCCTTCAATGGCATCGAGCAGGGAGCACCAATCTCGCTCAATACGATATATATAGAGTCTGCTTTCACCCCGAGCGACGGGATAGACTGGCAGCAAAGGTGGATGAGGGAACCGCTCATCCAAGTACTCCATGATTACCTTAGACTCATATAAAACTAAATCACGATCTAATAGCGTAGGCAATGAACCGTATGGATTCACTTCAGCAAGGTCTGCAGGAGGGTTTTTGCCATCAATATCTATAATATCGCAGGTGACGCCTTTTTCAGCCAACACAATCCTTACCCGGTGGCTATAATGGCTAGCAGGGTCAGAAAGAAGGCTCATAGCAGAGCGTTTTGTTACCGATTCTAGTGGATCTGTTTCAGTATTAATGGTCAACATCCTTCCAATATTCGCGATTCAATAAGAACGCAAAAACAAAAAACACAGCAATAAACAATAATACGCTCACGCCCATCCGCTCGCGTTTTGCTGCACTGGGCTCAGCCATATAAGTCATAAAATTAACTAGGTCATACATGGCCGATTCGTACTCTTGGGGATTCATGCTCCCCGCTGACTGACCTGCGACTACTCTACCACAATCTCCGTGAGAAACATCCTCTAAAGGCTGGCCATTTTTATCTCTTTTGACACCCCCATTAGCGGCTATCGCGATGGGGGGACGACAAACCGTCTCACCCTGAAGGCCTAACAGAACGTGTGGCATTCCCACGTCTTTAAAGACCAAATTGTTGACTCCGTAAGGCCGCGAAGGATCCAGATAAAAAGAGGTCAAATACGTATAAAGCCACTCTGGTGAACGGGCTCTCGCAACGAGTGTTAGGTCGGGAGGCGCACCACCAAACACTTTTTTACCGTAATCTTCTGTCATCGAAATATTCATCAAAGCGCCAAATTTAGTATCTTGACCTAAAATAAGGTGCTCCTTAGCCAATGACTCAGGAATACCAAGATCGTCTGATAATCGACCCCAGCGCATGTATTTCGCCGAATGGCAACCCATACAATAATTGACAAACAGTGCCGAACCACGCTGCATCGATTCGTTGTCATAAAGATCAATATCGATCTCAGCACAAGGGATTTGACCGCAGTCAAAAGCAGATTCAGCAGCCACAACTTTAAGTGGGATCACCGCTATAGCCAAAATTAAAGCCAACACGCCAAAGGCTTTAAAGGTTCCCATGCCACCAGAAGTGGTAACCCTGTCAGGAATCGGTTTAGTCGATTCAAGACTGGTCCATATTGGCATTAATAAGAAAAAGGCAAAGTAAATGACTGAACAGATACGTGCCAGTAAGGTTCGTGATTCAGTGGGCGACCAAACCCCCAGTACACCCAGTATCAAGAAGGAGGAGGTGAACAACACTAAGGCAAGTTTCGTGAGATTACCGCGGTAACGAATTGAACGCACAGGACTGCGGTCTAACCAAGGCAGCAAGAAAGGAATAGCAACGGAGGCGGCGAAGAAAACGAAACCCCAAAACTTATCTGGAATAGCCCTAAGCACTGAGTAGTAAGGCGTAAAGTACCACACCGGTGCAATGTGCTCGGGTGTTTTTAGGCCATTGGCGATCTCAAAGTTTGGACCTTCAAGGAATAGGCCGTTCATTTCTGGCATGAAAAATAAGACGAAACAGAAAATAAACAAGAACACTGCAATGGCTTGTAAGTCATGCACGGTGTAATAAGGGTGAAAAGCAACACCATCGAGAGGTATGCCGTTTTCATCTTTGTATTTCTTGATGTCAACACCGTCAGGGTTATTAGAACCCACTTCATGCAAGGCCAGTAAGTGTAACAATACCAAGGCTAAAAGGACGATGGGCAAGGCAACAACATGCAGTGCAAAGAAACGATTAAGGGTAATGCCCGAGATCAAATAATCCCCGCGAAACCACTCGACTAACGCTTCACCGACGTAGGGTATCGCGCCCAACAACGAAATAATAACCTGCGCGCCCCAATACGACATTTGCCCCCATGGCAAAACATATCCCATAAATGCTTCAGCCATGAGCACGACAAATATAAGCATGCCAAAAATCCAAATCAATTCACGGGGTTTTTGATACGACCCATAAATTAACGCACGAAACATGTGCAGATAAATAACAACAAAAAATGCAGAAGCACCGGTCGAATGCATGTAACGCAGAATCCAGCCGTAGTCGACGTCGCGCATAATATATTCAACGGAAGCAAATGCTTCGTCTTGGCTGGGAACATAATTCATCGTTAACCAAATACCAGTCAATAACTGATTAACCAGAACCAATAACGATAAGACACCAAAGAAGTACCAAAAATTGAAGTTTTTGGGTGCATAATAAGCACCCATATGAGTGTTCCAAGCACGCATAATAGGCAACCGAGCATCAACCCAATCGCGTAAATTTATCAACCAACTACCCATTAAGCTGTATCTCCATCAACACCAATCACCATCAACGATCCAGATTCATAATTGTACGGCGGAACGACTAAATTTTCGGAGGCCGGCACCCCTTTGTAAACGCGACCTGCCATATCAAACTTTGAACCGTGGCAAGCACAGAAAAAACCGCCTTTCCACGCAGCGTCAGGTGCTGCGGAATCAAGTTTCTTAATATATTTCGGCGAACATCCTAAATGAGTACAGAGACCCACCAGCACTAAAAATTCGCTCTTTACAGCACGATTTATCTCATCGACATAAGTCGGTTGCTTTGATATCAATGACTGGGGGTCTTTAAGACTGTCATTGATGGTCACTAGATCGTCAAGCTGCTCTTGCGTTCGCCGAATCACAAACACGGGTTGGCCCCGCCATTCGACTCTCACTAATTGACCTGGCTCCATTTTTGATGGATCAAATTTAACCGGCGCACCGGCTGCTTTTGCTTTTGCACTTGGGTTCCAAGAACCAATAAAGGGAACCGCTATACCTACCACTCCAACACCCGCAACAGCAGATGTTGCCGCCGTCAAAAATTGACGACGACCCGGGTTAGACATTTCATTACTCATTTATTACTCCAAAACCTATCGATAATATGCCGTCGGTGCCAATTATCGTTCAAAAAGCCATTCGCTTAGTTAATTTGGTATGTATTTCTGCATGAATAGACCATTGATGAGAAGGGCTCTCAATAACGAAGCATGCCCTTTTGATACTTTTAAAACAGTGCGAATGGTAAATTAATCTGGTCACTTTGTCAGGAATATATGCATTTTTGCAGGTTTTTTTTTACGCCTAGCGCGTCTTAAGAGAAACGTTAATTAAGCAGTTTCCGCATACAACAAAAAAAATCAAAAGACTTTGTTAACTTTATCTTTTACGTTCATCAATGCGGCTTGGATTCATTCATCATGGCTGAAATCAGGCCAAAAAAAACCCGATGCTGACATCGGGTTTTAACTGAGAAACACAGTTTATCGTTTCGAAAATTGTGGTTTCTTACGCGCTTTGCGTAAACCGACTTTCTTACGCTCCACTTCTCGAGCATCACGTGTCACAAAGCCCGCTTTTCTCAAACTTGGCCGTAACGTTTCATCAAATTCAATTAACGCACGCGTGATGCCGTGCCGAATAGCGCCAGCTTGTCCGAAACTGCCTCCGCCCTTAACGGTCACATTAATATCAAACTTACCTTCAACATCAACTAGTTGGAGTGGTTGACGGACAATCATTCGCGCTACTTGCCGACCAAAAAATTCATCTAACGGTCGATTATTAACCGTGATATCGCCGCTACCATCTTTCAAAAAAACGCGGGCTGATGCGGTTTTACGTCGTCCTGTGCCTGTGTATTGTGTCGCTGACATAATGTGTGCTCTTACAATTCTAAGGTTTGTGGTTGTTGTGCCGCATGTGGATGATCGCTGCCGGCATAAACTTTTAACTTCCTGAACATTTCACGGCCCAGCGGATTTCTAGGTAACATGCCTTTAACCGCCGACTGTATTGTTCTTTCTGGGGCTTTCTCAATGAGTTTATTGAACGTAATCGATTTTAGTCCACCTGGGTAGCCAGTGTGAGAGTGGTAAATCTTTCCTTCGCCTTTTTTACCCGTCACTTCAATTTTCTCAGCATTAATGACAACAATGTAGTCACCAGTGTCCATATGAGGCGTGTACTCAGGCTTGTGTTTACCGCGTAAGCGGTGGGCGATTTCGGTCGCCATTCTACCGAGAGTCTTACCTGAAGCATCAATAATAAACCAGTCATGTTGAATATCAGCAGGCTTTGCACTGTAAGTTTTCATCAGAAAACATCCTAAATTAGCTCAATTTTTGAGCGTTTATAATGCTGCCCTGCAAGCAGAGCTAGCTAAAAAAGAGCGCGAATACTACAGAATCTAAAGCCACTTGGCAACCGATTTATGGGGGTTGAGGACCGGAATTGATGCTTGAACCGTATAACTGACAATAATTATCGCATCCAGTCGCCTAATTGACAAAAAAACACCGATTTCAACTCACTGGCTGTCAAAAAGAGCCTAGCGGCCAGCCACTAAAACCCCTCGGTTTTATGCACCTGTTGCCAAATCAATGAGGGGAAAAATCGTCTCATCCTCGCACCCATTTGAGCCCCTTTACCAGCGTAAACCCAAAACTTGCCTTTTTTAAGGCAATCATCAATTTCATCGAGCACCTCTTGAGCCTGCATCGGTGCGCCAGAATCCAACATTTTAGGCCAAACCGTATCACGCGCCTGCTGAAGAAGCGGTGTTTTGACAACGATCGGGCAAACGCAAGCAAATCGTAAGCCGGAGTTAATATTCTCGTGGTAAAGGATTTCGGTATACAGTGCGACAGCCGCCTTCGATGCAGAATAAGCGCCTGTCAACATGGTTGGAATCAACGCCGCTGAAGAGGCAAAACTAATAAAATCCCCCTCCCCTCGCGCAACCATAGCGGGCAAGGTTGCCTGAGCAATGTTGACTAAACCACCGTAGTTAATGTGCATAATTTTATGCTGCACAGCATTGGCTTGGTCTGTTAATTTGCCAAAAGGCATAATAGCTGCCGCGTTATAGACGCTGTCTATTGGGCCTAATTCGGCGACAATTTGAGCCACCACTTGGTTAACTGCATCAAAATCTGTGATATCAAGCTGCCAGGTTTTTATCCCTTCAAATCCCTCGGCAGTAGTCGCCAACCCGTCAGCATTGACATCTAAAGCTGCAACTTTTGCGCCTTGTTTGGAAAAGTTTTGAGCCGCAAGCTGCCCCATACCGCTCCCTGCGCCCGTGATCAAGATGACTTTATCAACCTTACTCTTATCAATGTGCATTGTCTGCTCCTAGGCTTTTGATGCGCGGAAATTTGGCGGACGTTTCTCAAAAAAAGCGGTGATCGCCTCGGTATTTTCAGGTGACCCCACTTGCTCGGCCATCAATTGTGTTTCTATTGCCAGTGCAATGGCAATGGGTTGCTGCTGCGTCGCCTTAAGGCAGCGCTTAGTTGCCACTAAGGCATTGACTGGCCACTGGGCCATTTCTTCTGCCTTGGCTCTTGCGCGCGAATGCAACTCACTATTGGGGTAAGCCCTACTTGCCAGGCCTAAGGAAACAGCGCGCTCTGAATTGATCCACTCCGCCGTAAACATGATTTCAGCCGCCTGTTGAGCCCCAATATTGGCTTGAAGTAAATAACTGCTCGAAAACTCAGGCACCAAGCCTAAATTGACAAAAGGAAAACGCATGCGCAAACTTTCTCCCACATACACCACATCGCAGTGCAACGGAATGGTTGCACCGCCTCCAATGGCAATACCCTCCACAGCAGCTATTAACGGTTTATCGAATTCAGCCATTGCTGCAGCACAATTATCAAACGGCGCACTGCCTTCATCAAAGTTTCCGCCTAAATCCATTCCTGAGCAAAAATTACCTCCGGCTCCTGACAGCATCACAACATGCACATCGTTATCTTTTCGAGCTTGCTGTAACGCTTCAGCCAACGCTGAAAAAAGCTGGCCGTCTAATGCATTTTTTTTCTCAGGCCGGTTAAGGGTGATTTCTCGGACACCCTCGTGGGTGCTTATTAATAAATTTTCTTCGCTCACATTGCACTCCTAAAATCGATACCACTTAATTATTATTGGTTAGTGGCGATACCATACCGCAAAATAGGTAGCCTAAGCAGTGATATGAAAAACCATTTATGCATCACATGAACCTGAGTGCCAACTTATTTAGCCATTTTTGCCACGACTAACATCAAATGATTTTTCACGGAATCTGGCAGACAGGACATCAAAAAATTAAGCTCGGTGAGCAGCGGCGAGGTAATCATGCGATTGCATTTCTTGCAATCGCGAGCAAGTGCGTTGAAATTCGAAGGCTAAGCGACCACCATCGTATAAATCAAATAAGTCAACCTCAGCCGACAAAACGAGTTTGATATTTCTATCGTAAAACTCATCCACTAAATTAATAAAGCGGCGGGCTCGATCTTCATTGTCACGACCCATTTGAGGCACGTCACTGATCAGGACGGTATGAAACTCTTTAGCTAACTCAATGTAGTCATTTTGCGAGCGAGGGCCATCACAAAGCGCATCAAAATCAAACCAGACAACATCATCAGCCAAGTATCGAGACTGAATGTAACGCCCCTCAATCTCAATGGGAACATCAACCTCGATAAAGACCTCGCCCCCGTCCCTACTTGGTGCTAATCGCTCAAAGCTCGTCATCAAACTGGCATCCGCACCCTCATCAAGCGGGGTATAGTATAACTGTGCTTGTTCGAGCGTGCGCAACCGGTAATCCACACCGCCATCGACATTTAAAACCTCGGTATGTGCTTTGATCAAAGCAATAGCGGGTAAAAACCTTGCCCGTTGCAAACCATCTTTATATAGCCCGTCTGGGGCAATATTTGAAGTGGCAACCAAACAAACACCACGGTCAAAAAGCGCCTCAAACATTCCGCCTAAGATCATTGCATCCGTAATATCAGAAACAAAAAACTCATCAAAACAAATTAAATTTACCTCAGCTGCAATTTTATCAGCTACTCGCTCTAACGGGTTTTTAACGCCATCTAAGTTGGCTAATTCATGATGCACACGCCGCATGAAGCGATGAAAATGAATGCGTAGTTTAGCGTCGCCAGGAACGGCATCATAAAACATATCCATCAAATAGGTTTTACCACGCCCCACACCCCCCCAAAAGTAGAGACCTTGCTCAGGTCTCATCACACGACGACGCCCCGTGATGACTGAGAGCCGATGGCTGAAACGCTCACGAAAGCTTGGCACCCTTGCCTGCCGAAATATAAGCCGATCGTATAAATCGTCCAGTTTTTTCACGGCCATTGCTTGTGCCGCATCGTGCTGGAAATCGGTCTTATCAAGATCGATTTTGAAGCGTTCTAAAGGGCTTAAAGGATCAATCATATAAAATATGGCAATAGGTCAGAATCAATAATCAGGAGGAATCGCAATCATAGCACGATATTAAGTCAGCAAGATTAACCACCCAATAGTAGCTTGGCAATAAAATATGCTTTCAATTTTTCCACTTTAAACAGCGCATTAGCTCCAAAAAACGCTATAATGGATTTATATTAGGAGTAACTCACTATGTTCGATTTAGGATTTCTCATTTTTACTGGCTTTATCTGCTCAATTGCAGGTATGGTGCTGGGCGTTGGTTTATACCGAAATAATGCAATGGCTGAAAAACACACTGAGCAATTAAAACAACAATTAACCGACGCGAGAGCAAAAAACGAGGCCTATCAAGTGCATGTGGCGGAACATTTTTCGCAAACGGCATTGATGTTAAATGACCTCACTGAAAAGTATAAGGACATTCATCAACACCTCGCCTTAGGCGCTGATCAACTTTGTCGGGATGACGAAGGTCATTCCTTATTAATTGACTCGCCTATTTCGGCCGATGCCAGCCAACCAGCCAGCTCCGTCCAGCAACCTCTTGATTATGCCCCTAAAACAGACACAGAAAATAGTGGGACTTTATCGGAAGATTACGGCTTGGAAAAAGTAAACTTAAGCATTAGTCCGCAGGACTCTGAAGAGAAAGAACGCAATAATGACGACCGCTCTAAGGATTCAAGTCATTCAGAAGACGGCTTTTCAAACACCAACATTCACGTTATTTCATGACGAGGCGCAGAACGAATGACTGAAGCGCTAGTGGGCAATCGAATCACCTCAATTTTTCACCGTACAATTTAAGATAAATATTACGCCTCAATATCGGTCATTTAAACAACGTATTATTAGAGGAGTATGCCGTTCTTGGCCTCAATTAAGACAAATTGTAAACAAGCAGAAACCGCCTTAAAACATTTTCTGAAATATTATGGCTGGCCCATCGTTTCTGGCGTGCTGTTAGCCATTGTCCTTCTTCAATACCAGCAAAAACTTGCTGAGAATTCTGTCCGCCCAATCAACAGTTTTTCATCCGCGGTTGAAAAGGCCATGCCAGCGGTAGTCAATATTTACACCCAACGACAAGTGACTACCAATACGTATTCACACCCTATAAACCCTATCCTTCAACGCTTTTTTAAATCAAAAATAACGCCTGTGAATAAAATTGAAAGCAGCTTAGGCTCAGGTGTTATTGTAAGCAGTGATGGATATATTTTAACCAATCATCATGTCATCAAACGCGCCGATAAGGTCAAAGTGGTAATGGCCGATGGGCGTAATCGAGTAGCCACTGTTATTGGTTTTGATGAACCTACCGATTTAGCCGTCATTAAGGTAGACATCACTAACGCGTCACCCTTGATATTTGGCAATCCAAACAATGTCAAAATTGGTGATGTTGTATTAGCCATAGGCAACCCATACGGCATTGGGCAAACCGTTACTCAAGGCATTGTCTCAGCCACCGGTCGACATGGACTCCATATCAACACGTATGAAAAGTACATTCAGACCGATGCGGCAATTAATAGTGGCAACTCTGGTGGTGCACTCATCAATAGCCAAGGCGACCTCATTGGTATTAACAGCAGCTTATACAGCCAAAATGGCGGCTCAAACGGAATCGGTTTTGCGATTCCCGTCGATATCGCTAGCTATGTGCTCGACAGCATCGTGATAAGAGGCCGAGTTGTTAGGGGCTGGCTTGGTGTTGTCGTTGAAGAAATCACACCGAGCTTGGCCGAGGCCTTAGCATTAGAAAATCTCAATGGCTTAGTTTTGACCGATATCAAGGTCAACAGCCCAGCTGCAAAAGCTGGACTCCAAATTGGTGATATCATCACCCATATTGATGAAACACCCATTGTCGATGGCAACTTGAGTATGCATAGCATTGCACAAACGCCACCGGGTCAAAAAATCAGCTTGCGAGTTTTACATCAAGGCGCAGAGAAAAGCTTTTTGGTAGTCATAGGTCAGCGACCTGAAAAAAACATTGGCAGAGTCAATGTCATTAATTAATCTCTAAACAGTAAAATACGTATGTCTGTTAAAAACTCACTCGCTCAATCTGCTCGCATATGAAGATATGGGTTGATGCCGATGCCTGCCCAGGAAGAATAAAAGACATTTTATTTCGCGCAGCTCAACGCAGAGAAATCCCTATGACATTAGTCGCCAATCAGATGATTACAGTCCCCTCATCGCCTTACATAACAATGCTGAAAGTCAGTGCTGGCTTTGATATGGCTGACAATGAAATTGTCCGCCAGCTTAGCAGCGGTGACTTGGTGATTACTGCCGATATTCCACTTGCTGCAGAATCGATTGAAAAAGGCGCTCGAGCATTAAATCCTCGAGGTGAACGGTATACCAAAGAAAATATAAAAGCCCGTTTGAGTATGCGTGACTTTATGAGCAACCTGCGTTCAAGCGGTATCAATACTGGTGGTCCGCCACCCATGAGTCTTACTGACCGACAGACGTTCGCCAACCAATTAGACCGATTACTTACCCAACACCAAACCAGCAGTTAATGCAATAGAGAGACCGTCATGAACATATTAATCGCAGGAGGCACAGGACTCATTGGAACCGCGCTCAAACAAAGATTTACCGAGTCTGGACATAAGGTATTGATCTTATCACGGCAAAAGAATCAACAAGAGAACTTTATTTTCTGGGACCCCGCCAACAATTTAATTGACTTAGACCGCAATATAAAAATTGATATTGTCATCAATCTGGCGGGTAAAAGCATTGCCAATCATCGATGGAATACTCAGATAAAAAAAGCTATCTGGAGCAGTCGAATACAGTCAACTGAGCTTCTTACAATGGCTTTACTAACGATGGAAAATACACCGAGACTTTTTATATCAAGTTCAGCTATTGGTGTTTATGGCAATACAGGCGATAAAATCGTAACAGAAGAAAGTCCTGCAGGTAACGACTTTCTCGCTAAACTGGCCGTCGCTTGGGAAAGAGCCACAGAGGCAACTAAGAAAAATACAGAGATTCGTACTGTTCACATTCGTACAGGCGTGGTATTGAGTACTAAAGGCGGTGTGTTAGCGCGAATGTTACTGCCCTTCAAGCTGGGTTTCGGCGGTCCATTTAGCCATGGCAATCAATACATGAGCTGTATTAGCCTACATGAATTAGTGAATGCCATCGAGTTTATAATTCAGTGTGAGGCCATTACCGGAGCGGTTAATTTAGTGGCTCCAGTAGCCGTTAAAAATCGACAATTCACCGCCACTTTGGCAACGACCCTTAAGCGACCCGCTTTTTTTACTATACCGGCAACCATAGCAAGACTGGGGTTTGGTGAAATGGCAGACGCTTTATTATTATCAAGTAGTCGAGTAAAGCCGCAAGTACTGATTGAACATGGCTATCAATTTATTGATGAAGACCTACAACAAGCGCTTAAAAAAATACTCTAAGGTTTGCCAGTACGGCTTGGCTACAGATTTCTCTTAGTCTTTTGCAACTTTTTTATTATCAAAAACCTGATCAAAACGTAATTGTGGATCGCTTAAAGTGCCTTCAACAACATAAACAGCACTAGCAAATCGATCGATTTCATTATCAAATAATTTGGTCGCTATATAGACACCGGCCGCCATCGGCAGGCCGCCTGCTAGGGCGGCAAACCATGGCAAATTAGCTTTTAAAGGCAGCGTAGCAATCAGATTTGCATCGATCATGGATGTGTTTAAATTTGCCGTTCCAGACATTAAAAATTCACTTGAGGGAGACAACACATGAATCGGCCGGTCGATAAAACTTATCTCCCCTTTTGATAAATCAAGGCGGCCACTCAGTTCTTCAAAACTTAGTCCTTCACTGTAAATACCTGAAACATTTAACTTCATTCTTCTTACCAAAGTGTCAAAATTAATTAAGCTAACTAATTTTAAAAATCCCTCTGTCGAGCTTGAAGCCGTTAAAAATTTTCCGTCATCAAAATCAAACGCTAAACTGCCGCTACTTTCACCCAGAGAAAATTTTTCTGGCGATGCGGGCCATGCTAAATCGATCAACAATTGAGACGATCGACTACTTAATGGCGACTTCGTAGAGCCGTCACTAATAATTGCGATTAACTCATCCAGATTATGGCTTTGCATTTTGATCGATAAATTTGACGAATGATTTTTTTCATCATCAATAGACCATCGCAGACCATTACTAATAGAGGAGCTGATTGCGACCCCATCGACCCTTGCAGTGATATCATGGAGCAATAAAGAGGAGGCCGTAGGACTGAGTAAAAACTTCCAACTGCCAAAGGGCTTATCATCAAGCCACAATTCATTAATGCCTATAGAGGCTGGCTCTAAGCGCTGAAAATCTAACAGCTGTGACAAGGATGATTCTTCTTGGGCTGTTGCGCTAGTAAATTTAAAGTAATCCAAGTCGATTAATAAACGTTGCTGTTGCGTGTACTTTAGCTCATTTTTAGCATGGTCAAAATTGTTCGGAGGCAACAACGTTGGCTTCTCAGGCAAACGAATGGTGCCTGATAGCTGATCACTGCTGACAGCGAATTGCCAACGATTATCATACCTTGCAAAATCTACCCGTGCATTCGTAAACGATTGCTCAAAAGCAAGAGCGTGATCGACGCTGAGTTCTGTTATCGTTAACTCCGTGTTCTTTTTCTCGTCCGTTCTTGCTGAATCGGCCTCTTCAATTAGAGCTGCCGCTGACTGAATTGAGTCATACCGTTGGTAGGTTGCTAACCACTCATCTAGATTAGCGGTTTTCAGTCGGCCCGATACGGTTAAGCCGTGTTGATTTGAATAAGCAGCCAAATTATTTTCGGCGTCATCGCTTCCTAAATAAAAGCCACCTCTTTGAAATTGAAATTGCTGAAAATTTAGTTGCGCTGTTAAGCGGTCCTCAATACTCACAACCATCGGCTGATCAGGTAAATTTAATCGCCATTGCAACGACAGCCGGGCGCTTTCAGCCGTATCTTTTTTCAGCTTGCTAGGCAGATCGAATAACACGCCTTGCAGTTCACTATCGATCGATAATAGTGGGCCACTCACTGTATTCTCAAAACGAAGACTGATCGCTGTTTGTCCATCCGCCATTGATAATATTGGCAGACGTAACCAATTCGATAATCGCTCAGTGGTCACTGTTGTTGTTGCATCAAGCTGAAAAGGAAAATGTTTAGCATCCTCATCTGACAGGTCATAGTCACCAAGAATAAGGTTAATAGGCTCACCCCATAATTGACCGGTCAAACGCTTGGCAACCAAGCCCTGAGAAGAAGTGAATCGTAGCGGCCCGTGCAAGGCCTTAATCGACGCATTAATATTGTTCATATCGATTGATGTGTCGATTAACACCGCCTTGACATCCACCGTGGGTTTTACCCTTTTTTCTGTCGATAAATGAGTTTGACCAATAGGAATTTCTAACTGCATATGTGCTTGATGTAAGTCACCAGTGAAATCCCAATCCTGCAGTGCAGAAATGAAATCGAGTTTTAAAGGCGACTTCTGCAACGCATTAAACGCATGTTGTATTGACCCCGTTACTGGCGCCTGAATGGAAAATAAAGAACCGTCATGACTGACATCAAAAAATGCCTCCGCATCAACCATGCTTAATTTTTCAACACTTGCGTTGGGAATTATCATTGATGAATGGCTGTTATTCATTATGAATAAGCCATCCAACTGTTCAACTTTAGGCCATTTACGATCGAAGCGTAAACTTGCATCTGCCACATTTAAATATAACTGAGTACTTCGATGAGATTTTTTACTTTTTTCAAGTGAACCATGATAGATAAAACCGCCATCAATAATGTCAGCGGCTAACTCAGTATCATTTAACCAAGATAATGTCTTAGTAGGCAATGTGTAAGGTAAAAGCTTTGGCAGTTCCTTACCCTGTCCGTTTAAAATGCCAATTTCTAAACTTATCTGACTGGCTTCTTGGTGGGTTGTTAATCGGCTATTAAGTGAAAATCGACCCGCATAATCACTCGAATCATCCCGCAATGAAAAATCTATCACGTCACTGTTAAGCAATAATCGTTGATTGTTAATGGCCCAATTAATTTGCGCTTTTGCCTTAGAGAAAACCAGTGGCTCACGGTAAATTTTTGGGAAAAATATTTCCAGCTGGGACTGATTACTGACCTGCAAAAAACCTTCATTTTGCGAAGCCTCAAGGTAAATGTTGGCCTGCTTGACACCGGGAATGCCGTTCCATGCGGATATCTCACCGTCTTCGAGTATGGCTTTGCCTGAAAACGGCAGTTTTTCTGTCAGGGGTAATGTCAATTCAACCTGAAGCAAGCGCCCATTGATGTTCAGTGCACTGATTAATTCATGATTTTTCTTAGACATCCAAGTCTGACTATTCACTAATTGACTCAACTGCCCAATGTCTAAAACGGGTGATCTTATCATTAAAGAATGCCATTGATTCGACTGGCCTTTTAAGACGATCTCTGCCGAAGACGGATTGAATGCCTGCTGATTCCAATCAGCAGTAAAGTCATGCCATCTAAGCTCTAAATGCTGTTCGGGACGAAAAGACACCCCCGCACGAATGGAAATATTGTTTAACGTACTTGACGAATTAAATGACGACAAAGACCCCTCATTGATGACCGCCACAGCTTGCCAGTCTTGATTAATGTCCTTATTTAACCATATTTGACCGGACCAATTTTCCGCTTGCCAATGACCAAACTTATCTTTATCTATGGCCGACATTAAGGGCGAAAGATTCCAGTTATTTGCGGTAACGTAGGCTTTTAACTGCAAGTTCTGATGACCTAGGTCGCCCCGTGATTGAAGCACAACACGATTTTTATTGGTCTCCACTAACGATGAAATCTCTAGTTGGCGGCTTCCATTTGCGGCATGAAATTTTAGCTGAACGGAGTGTGACTGGTAGTGCGTGCTGTTTTGATCTACATCGGGCGATAGTAAACGCCACTCGAGTTGCTGGATATCAACCTTTTTTAAGGCGTGATAAAAATCAATCCAAGCAAAAGTGTTTTTATTGTGCGAGGATTCTAACACTGCCAGTTGCCAGCCTGAGCGGTCATTATGGCGCAAAGGCAACTTGATTTTATTGGCTTTAAACTGGCTGACACGCCATTGTAAATCAGTCAATGACGCAAGCAGATCCACTTGCAATACAGCCTCGGTCAATACCACAGTATCGGGTACACTTGAGCTAGGAGATGATTGTTGTTGAATAGGCTGGACGCTTAACGATTCAATGCGAATAATCGGTTTAAAATGCTGCCATTCACCGCTGAGCCCTTCGATGGTCCAATCGTGGTCTGTCGCCGCCTCTAAAAAAATCTCTAGCTGCGGCGCCAGCGCTGCGGTATAAGGCAGCACTGAGCGACCAACGAGGATTGCCAGTGCAGTTAACACACAGGCAAGTATGAGTAACGCTCTGATTAAACGATACAATCGACCTAATAGACTAGATACGTTCATATTGACCTTAATGCACTATATCGACAATATTGAGTGGTTTGGTGGCAATATTGAAAAACAGACAACAATTCTGATTTTGGCTGATTACATTACACCATTTATCGTCGAGACGAAATGGCAACATGTTCACTGAAATAACCTTTAACTCGCGACTCAAACCTTTAACAGACTAGCCGGTGATGCCCTTGGTAAGAGGAAAGCCAAACCGCGCCATTAACTGAGCAGTTTCATATAACGGTAGGCCCATTACACCAGAGTAGCTACCTGAAATATGTTCAATAAACATCGCTCCTTTGCCTTGAATAGCATAACCGGCAGCTTTATCTTTCGGCTCACCGGTCTGCCAATACCATTCTATTTCATCTTCAGTTATTGCACGAAACGTCACTTTTGTCTGACTGATGATGCCTTCCTGTCGCATGCTTCCGTCGAACTGACGCTGGCAAAGCCAGATTCCAGTCAACACATCATGGCTATGGCCTGACAATGCCAGCAGCATTTCTTTTGCATCGGCTGCATTTATTGGCTTACCCAACACTTGTTGATTAAAAACAATCACGGTATCAGCCCCTAACACCGTGGCATGCTTGACCGGGCTATTAGACTGATCCAAGCACTTTAAACCTTGCAGAGACTTTTCTTGTGCCATTCGTGAGACATAGTCGCCAGGTTCCTCTGGCACGACCAAAGACTCATCGATGTCAGTGTCTAGCACTTTAAAATCGAGTGCCAATTGTTTTAATAATAACGCTCTTCGTGGCGACTGGGAGGCGAGATAGAAATTAACGGATAGCGAGTCGCATTGAGTGTCGTTCATTGAGGTTGATTGAAGCATGGGTAACCTTAGCGCGGTATCAGTAAGTATCGATAATCTTCAAAATTTTACATAGTCAAAAACAAGTTTAACCAACGGCCATAATAAAGCGCTGATCACTGCAGGTAATAAAAACATCATACTTTCGAATGATCCACCTGTGAGGCTGTTGACCCAATAAGCCGTCAATTGATAAATAAGCACCAATACAAGTACCGCCAAGGATTGCGCCCCAAGGCTAAACATTTTTAGTTGTTGGTGCGATAAAGCGCAGATATAAGCAATTATTGTCAAAGCCAACGCATTCTGGCCCAATACTCCCCCCTCTAAAATATCAAGGGCAAGGCCAATAAACCAAGCCAGCGTCATGCCCAACTGAAATGGCGCCAACATAATCCAATAAATCACGGCTAAGACGGCAAATTCAGGCCTTAACCATTGCCCCCAAAGCGGCAATGGATAAATGGATAGTAGCAAGATAATTACTATGGCTAGCGAGAGTGTTAACTTTGATCGAGGAGTGTCATCGGCAACCGAAGGCGTCATAAGCTGGTTTCACCCGCAAACACCAGCAGCACAAATCGACTGCGATCGAGTTCAGCGCTTGGGCGGACAGCTACCTCTAAAAAGGCTTCACCTGGGTCACGATCGACAGTTTCGACCACCCCAACAGGGTAGCCAATCGGAAACCGCTGACCCAAGCCTGAGCTAACAATGAGATCACCGACCTGAATATCCGTCGTCGACACTAAATTAGGCAACCACAACGTGTCAATTCGACCAGACCCCTCGGCTATCGCTCGAATGCCATTCCTGTTGATCTGAACTGGCAAAGCGTGTCGAGAATCACTGATCAAAATAACGGTCGATTGAATCGCATTGATTTCAATTACCTGGCCAACTAGGCCATAGGCATCGATAACCGCTTGACCAATATAAACGCCATCGGTTTCACCTTTATCGATCATGATCAATTGCTTAAGTGGATTAGGTGAGACGTTCACTAATTCGGCAATCAAGACGCTGTCTTCCAGCACCGTCGAAGAACTCAACAACTGGCGTAACCTAACATTTTCAGCTTTTAGCGAGACAAACTTCTGCAGCTTACCGTGCAAAATACGCGCTTCATTGTGCAAGCGCTCATTTTCGACAATTAACGTGTCCCTTGAAGTGAAATACGCATCCACCCCTTCAATAGTATTAATCGGTGCACGAGCAGCAGCATAAAAAGGGACTGATAGATAAGATAATAAGGTGCGTGTAGGGCCTGTAGCCTGAGTATTAAAATCAAGGGCTATTAGTAGAAATGAAACACCGGCTAAAATTAATACCCGGGCGCCAAGTGATCGGGATTGACTAAAGATCGGCTTAATAGTAACTCTCCGTCTTTTGAGTGCGGTTAATCAACCGATAAGAAATCAATATTGTACTGGTCCATTAATTCTAATGCCTTACCGCCCCCGCGGGCGACACAGGTCAATGGGTCGTCAGCAACGATAACGGGCAATCCCGTTTCATTACTCAGCAAGCGATCGAGACCGCGCAGTAATGCACCACCACCGGTTAAGACAATACCCGACTCAGCAATATCAGATGCTAATTCAGGTGGCGATTGCTCTAATGCACCTTTAACACCCTGAATAATAATGGCTAATGCGTCTTGCAGTGCGTCCATGACTTCATCGCTGTTGATCTTAAAGGCACGCGGTACTCCTTCAGCTAAATTGCGGCCACGCACATCAATCTCACGTAACTCACCGCCACCAATGGCAGTACCGACCTCATGCTTAATCCGCTCGGCGGTTGAATCACCAATTAAACTGCCATAATTTCGACGCACGTAAGAAACGATGGCTTCATCAAATCGGTCTCCGCCCGTGCGAACTGAATCGGAATAGACCACACCATTGAGCGATAAAATTGCAATTTCAGTGGTGCCCCCGCCAATATCGACCACCATTGAGCCACTGGCTTCTTCTACAGGCAAGCCAGCACCAATGGCAGCAGCCATTGGCTCCTCAATGAGGCGAACCTCCCTTGCCCCAGCACTAAGTGCCGATTCCCGAATCGCTTTTCGCTCAACTTGCGTAGAATTGCATGGCACGCAAATTAACACGCGGGGGCTAGGACGAATAAAACTATTTTTATGAACGCGAGAGATGAAATGCTGGAGCATTTTTTCGGTCACTTGGAAGTCGGCAATTACGCCATCTTTTAGTGGCCTTATAGCCATAATATTACCGGGCGTTCGACCCAGCATTCGCTTGGCATCAGTACCAACCGCGGCTATCGTTTTTTGTCCATTTGAAATGCGAATGGCAACGACTGATGGCTCATCAAGCACAATACCCTGCTCTCTTACGTAAATTAACGTGTTTGCCGTACCTAAATCGATAGAAAGGTCGTTAGAAAACATACCTCTGATGGTTTTTAGCATAAATTTTCAGTCTCTTTAAATCTGCTCGACTGCCAGTGTTTTAACAGCGATCGGTTTCAATCAAATCAGTCGAGCAAAAGCTGTAAAATAAATAAGGCCTCTATAATAACCGCTAACGCTAGAATGAAAAGCTTTTTTAGCGGATACGGATGGTATAAGATTATTTTTTTGATTTTGCACAACGCTTTGCACCTTATGAGTCATCTGCAAATGCATACCGCCCTTTCATCGCGAGCGGCCCACAAAAAATCAGAGGGGGTAGACCTTCTACAAAAAGGCTAAGCCAGTCATTTTTAGGGTAACAGTAAGACAATCAGGCTTTGAGGGTGGCTTCTCAGGCCCATTTTTCGTTAACATAGGCAATGACGCCTCAATTTTAGAGTCGGGTTATCCATCGACTTACTAAAACAAACATAATCACAACAGCCATGCAGTCTTTGAGAGCACAAACGATATGAGTATCAATCCAGAACAGTTTGCCAATACAGCGAAACTGGCAAAATTGAAAATTGACGCCGATGAAGCCATCGAAGTTGCCGAACGAATTACCGCCATACTCGACTTGGTCGATCAAATGCAAGCAGTTGATACCGATCATGTCGAGCCAATGGCTAATGCACACGATGCGGTGCAGCGACTACGAATTGATCAAGCCATCACCAATGAAGACCCGCATGCAAGGCGAGCAAAATTTCAAACCATTGCGCCCGCAACCGACCAAGGACTTTATCTAGTACCCAAGGTCATCGACTGAGCCCAATATTACAAAAAATCAATTCGACCGGATGATTTAAACCCGACTAATTACAGATGGCTGCCATGCAATGAAATCTCTACACGAACTGACTGTTGCTCAACTGAAGCAACAACTGCTCGAAAAAAAGTTCTCTTCACGCGAGATCACCGAGCATTACCTTAATAGAATTGACGCCATGAATGGCGATTTCAACTGCTACATTACTGTTGATACCGACAGCGCACTTGCAGCGGCCGATCAAGCAGATCTAGCAATAGCTGCAGGCAGTCAAGCCCCGCTACTAGGCGTTCCCGTCGCCCATAAAGATATATTTTGTACCCAAGGTGTGACCACTACCTGCGGATCGAAAATGCTAGCCAATTTTGTCTCACCCTATGATGCGACGGTGGTAAGCAAAATGAAAACAGCCGGTGCTGTGATGCTGGGAAAAACGAATATGGACGAGTTCGCCATGGGCTCATCCAACGAAACCAGTTACTTTGGGCCAGTAAAAAACCCTTGGGATATCAATACTGTTCCTGGCGGCTCATCAGGCGGCTCGGCGGCGGCCGTTGCGGCCCAGCTTACGCCAGCGGCCACTGGCACCGATACTGGTGGCTCAATTCGTCAACCCGCTGCACTGTGTGGCATAACGGGCATCAAACCGACCTATGGCCGCATTAGCCGGTATGGCATGATCGCCTTTGCTTCGAGCCTTGACCAAGCGGGGCCTATGACGAAAACAGCTGAAGATGCAGCGATCTTACTCAACACCATGTCCGGTGTCGATCACAAAGATTCCACTAGCCTAGACACAGCTGTCCCGGATTTTACTGCCACATTGAATGACTCATTGTCAGGCTTAAGAATTGGCATACCAAAAGAATACTTTGATCAGCGTCTCGACACAGCCATGGCTGACGCCGTTCAGGCTAGTCTAGCCGAACTCGAAAAGCTCGGCGCCACACTGGTTGATATTGAATTGCCCAATTCTGCCTTGTCAGTGCCAGCCTATTATGTCATTGCACCGGCCGAAGCCTCGTCAAATTTGTCACGTTTTGACGGCGTTCGCTACGGGTATCGATGCAAGGACCCCGACAACCTAGAAGACCTTTATACCCGTACTCGATCAGAGGGTTTTGGTGACGAAGTCAAGCGCCGTATTTTAGTTGGCACCTATGCCCTATCAGCCGGTTACTACGATGCCTATTACCGTAAAGCACAACAAATTCGTCGATTAATCAAAGAAGATTTTGTTCGTGCCTTTGAAAAAGTTGATATCATTGCTGGACCTACTGCGCCGTCGACAGCATTTAGATTCGGCGAAAAAACAGCTGACCCTGTTGCCATGTATTTAGAAGACATTTATACAATAGCGGTCAATTTAGCTGGTCTGCCTGCCATGTCACTGCCCGCAGGGCAACTCGATAATATGCCAATAGGCATGCAATTAATTGGCAATTATTTCGCCGAGCAAAAATTACTGAATGTAGCTCATCAATTTCAATTAGCAACACATTGGCACACGTCAACACCGACGTCTTTAAAGGGTTAGCAGCTTATGCAATGGGAAACAGTGATTGGCCTAGAGGTTCACGTTCAACTCTCAACACAATCAAAAATATTTAGCAGTTCATCAACTGCCTTTGGTGCCGATGCAAACACACAGGCTGATGAAGTTGATCTTGCTCTGCCTGGCACGTTGCCGGTAGCCAATCAAGAAGCATTCAAAAGTGCGGTAATGTTCGGTCTTGCTATAAATGCTGATATTGAACGAGCATCGGTATTTGAACGGAAAAATTATTTTTACCCCGATTTACCTAAGGGTTATCAGACCACTCAGTTAGAAAAACCCATCGTTGGCGAAGGGTATATCACTATACCCTGCACCGGTAGCCATGAGACCAAAAAAGTTAGGATTCATCACGCTCACCTAGAAGAAGATGCTGGTAAATCACTGCATGAAGACTTTTTAGGCATGACAGGCATTGACCTTAACCGTGCCGGCACGCCGTTGATCGAAATCGTCTCAGAACCAGATATTCGCTCAGCGGAGGAAGCGATTGCTTTTCTCAAAAAAGTTCATGCGCTTGTGACCTACTTAGATATTTCTGATGGCGATATGTCACAAGGCTCTTTACGCTGTGACGCAAACGTGTCTATACGCCCCATCGGTGAAGAAAAATTGGGTACTCGAGCCGAAATAAAAAATTTAAACTCATTCCGTTTTATCGAAAAAGCTATTCACGTTGAAGTTGAACGACAAAAAGATATTTTAGAGTCAGGAGGCAGTATTCGTCAGGAAACGCGACTATATGACAGCGAGAAAAATGAAACTCGCAGCATGCGTAGCAAAGAAGAAGCTAACGACTACCGCTATTTCCCCTGCCCAGACTTACTGCCAGTGATTATTGATCAAGACACTATTGATGAACTGAAACATGCAATGCCAGAACTACCAGAGCAACGATTTGAACGGCTTAAACGCGATTTTGAATTATCTGCCTATGATGCCTCAATTCTTACTGAACTTCGTCAAACAGCAGACTATTTTGAATCGACTGTTAGCTTTTGTAAAGACGCAAAATTGTCAGCGAATTGGGTGATGGGAGAGTTATCGGCCTACCTAAACAAATACGATATCAGCATTGAAAAGTCATTAATCAGTCCAGAACAGCTTGCCGGACTGATTAGTCGCATTAAAGACCAAACCATTTCAGGAAAAATAGCTAAAAACGTGTTTGAAATGATGGTCGATGGCCAAGGTACCGCGGATGACATCATTGAGGCTCAAGGGCTTAAACAGGTCAGTGATAGCAGTGCCATTGAAGCCATGGTAGATGAAGTTATTCAAAATAATGCCGACCAAGTTACCCAATACCTTGCAGCAGAACCGGATAAAAAGAAAAAGTTAATTGGTTTCTTTGTCGGCCAAGTTATGAAGGTGTCTAAGGGGCAAGCCAATCCAGGTCAAGTGAATCAAATTCTTGCAAAAAAGCTCAATAACTAGGTCAGCTTTTTAATGACCAATTAATAGCACGTAGTGAACAATATTCAACGTAATATAATTTTTTTAGCACTCAACTTTAAGGGCTATTATGTCAATCAAAAAAGATAAAGAAAAAGTCATCGACCCTGTTTGGGGAGAGGAGCGTATTCGAGAATTTTTAAGCCTACAGCCACCGAGCGGTGAAAACGGTGATCACCATAAACTGGTGAAAGCCTATCAAAGTATGCGCATTGAAGATTTCGATAGCTTCGTGGAATTTTTCGTCGCTGATAACGGTAACCTTGATGCCTGCGATTCTCGCAATCAAAGCTTCAGCGAACTGATATCCACCCATCGATATAGCCAACCTTATCTTGATATCATCAAAAAATACCGCCCTTAATTAGCATTATATCCTGTAGCTAAATCACCCAACGAGCCTGTTTAGTCATCGCTTAGTTGACACAATCTGAATCTATACGCTTTATTAAGGAAGCGATTTTTCGCTTGAATAATCGAATGCTTTCCGCGACCATTAAAAGGTCTATTAATCTTGTAATTTACTAGAGAGAACGCTATGCCACGTTTTGATGATCAAGTCGCACTTATTACCGGTGCAGCTGCAGGTATTGGCCAAGCCACGGCTATTCGGCTTGCCAGCGAAGGAGCCGCTGTTTTTTGTGTTGATCTTGACGCCAAGGGCCTACAGCAGACGGTTGCAACGATTGAAGCAGCCAACGGCAAAGCCTATGGCCACACTTGCGACGTTTCTGATGAGCAAGCCGTCATCGATACCGTTGCTGAATGCATGAGTTATTATGGAAAAATTAACCATGTCAGTAACATGGCAGGTATTTTACGCTTTGATCATCTGCATGAGACAAGATTAGAAGACTTTCAAAAAATTATGCAAGTCAATGTCGGCGGTACTTTTTTAGTCTGCAAACATACCCTACCTGAATTAATTAAAAGTAAGGGCAATATCGTTAATGCCGCCTCAACTTCATCACTAGCCGGCGTGCCTTGGGCCGGAATTTATTCCGCATCAAAGGGTGCGGTATTGGCAATGACAAAGTCAATGTCAATTGAATACTGTAAGCAAGGCGTTAGAGCTAACTGTGTTTGTCCTGGCGATATCATCACCGGAATGGCAAGCCCAAGTTTTCCAAAAAATGTCGACATGAAAATAATGGATCGCTGCATGTCACCTACAGGCAGAAGAGGCCCAGAAGTCGTTGCTAGCGTCATCGCTATGCTAGCGTCCAGTGATGGCGAACACATAACGGGTGAAGATATTCGTGTTGATGGCGGCACCTTGTCCTAAGTCACGCGGCACCACTCAACTGACACAGCCAGTAAGGTTATTTTATTGGCTCAAGAATCATAACCGGCACTTCACGACGACCGTCAATGCGCGTCCGATATTCAGCATAACCCTCGTACATGGCATCTAACGGTGGCCATAACTGCGTCTCTTCCTCAGCGCTGGCACGCCGTACTCGATATGATTTTTTATTGCCACCAATCTGACATTCTACTTCTGGATTAGCGACCATGTTCTTATACCAAATTGGGTAGGTCGACATGCCACCTTGACTCGCAACAACGACTACATTGTCACCGTCTTGTAGATAAAGTAAGGGCGTTTTACGAACCTTACCCGTTTTTCGACCCTTAATAGAAAAAATGGCCACTTGGGAGCCAAGAAAGGTATTCCACACTCGGCCATTGGTCCATTCATAAACACGAACCTGCCAACTGCCGATCTTTTTGATGAAAAATCGGCCAAACTTTTCTTGCTTAGCGGTGAATGGTTTTACTTCTTCTGTCATAGTTTGATGCTCTTAATGAGGGTTATTCCTAACCAAATTCGTTCTGTCCAAGTTAACATACTTGGTTTGTGTTGTACGGTTTCATGATCACACAAAAACGCCTCAAAACGTCCTACTCTTGCCAGTTCGTAACACGGGCCATCGGCTGTCTTGTTAAGGTCGATGTCAAGCAATGCCGTCACACATCATAAAAAAACGATTTTTTATCGCCATCCATGCATTTATTCGAAAAAAAACACGAAGAAATGTGCATTGCAAGATTTTGCATTTGCAGCAACTAGCCCTATAATCATTCTGCTGACAATTTAACAGATTAAAGAGCAATTCTATCCACATGTTAAGAATACAACACCATCATCCGAGTAGAATCAATTCCATGCTTGTATGAGCAAACAATTATAATAAAACGGAAACCGACCATGTCTGATAAAGCCATCGATCGACGCACACTTCTTGCTTCCCTCGCTACTAGTGCTGCTGGTATCGCCTTAAGCCAACACAGCAATGCTGGCACACGCGTTGCCACTGATAGCCAAACAATTAAAAAATGGGATATCGTGACCGACGTGCTAGTCGCAGGATCAGGAGCCGCAGGTGTGTCTGCAGCCATTGATGCTCGCAGAGGCGGAGCTGAGGTGTTAGTTGTTGAAAAGCTCAATAAGCTTGGGGGTTCATCAGCCCTATCCGGTGGGGTCATTTATGCCGGTGGAGGCACCGCACTGCAAAAAGCCTTAGGTTTTTCAGACAGTGTTGAATCAATGTATCATTACATAGCCAATTCAGGCCGAAAACATCCCCATCTTGATAAAATTCAACGCTATTGTGAACAAAGCGTCGGTCACTTCGATTGGTTAGTCGAGAACGGCGTGCCCTACAATAATCTGTATAGCAATGGAAAAGGGCTAGGCTTTGACGAAGCCTCACTGTATTACTCAGGTAGCGAGGAAGCCTGGCCATGGAGAGAAGAGTGCAGACCGGCGCCACGTGGTCATGTACCCTGGGAAAAAGGTCACCAAGGTGGCAAACGCCTAATGCGCTCATTGCTGGCATCAGCAAAAAAACTCGGAGTAAAAACCCAAAAACGCGTGACTGGTGATCGCTTAGTGGTTGAGTCCGATGGCCGAGTAACCGGCATGATTGTTGACATCAAGGGCGAACGTGTTGCCATCAAAGCTAAGCGCGGCATCGTGTTAGCTTGCGGCGGTTTTATTCATAACCGTGATATGGTTAAACTCTATGCGCCTGAACTTTATGATTGTTCTGTGCCGTGGGCCAATGCTGGTGATCTAGGCATTGGTATCCAAATGGGCATGGGCGCCGGCGCTGCCGCTCTAAGAATGGATCAAGGGTTCGCTATTGGCCCAATTTACCCACCCGAAAATACCATTGCTGGAATCGCAGTCAACCAAATGGGGCAACGCATGACCTCAGAAGAAGGCTACCACGCAGTGATGGGTAATATCGTCACCTATAAACAAGACGGCATCGCTTATTTTATTTGCGATAAAGACAGTGATCGCCCTGTAGGCGCTGACAACCAACCGTTAGTCGCCGAGGCTAACACTATTGAGGAGCTCGAACAAAAAGCAGGCTTTCCATTAGGCAGCCTTCAAATGAGCGTGAACTATTATAACGAGCATGCCAAAAATGGCGAAGACCCCATGTTTCATAAGTCAAAAAAATACCTCTCGCCAATTGATAAGCCACCCTTTAAAGTTTATGACTTGTCGGTGGATAAAAGCATGTACAGTTCGCATACCTTTGGTGGCTTACAAACCACACCCGACTCACAAGTCATTAACGTCTGGGGTGAAATTATTGAGGGTCTTTACGCTGCAGGAAGAAATACATCGGGACTGCCTACTTCGCCTTATATAGCCAGCGGAATTTCCGTCGGCGACTGTACTTTCTTCGGCCGCCAAGCTGGACAACACGCAGCAGCAAATAAAAGTTAAAATTAGGACAATTGAAATGACGACAACCATAAACAGATTTATTTGCAGAATAAGAATCGCAGTAATTCTCTCTATCGCTTATCTCAGCCTATTCACTGGTGCAAAAGCTGAGTCATTAACCGATCTCACAGGTGATATCGATAAAGGACGATTAGTGTTCGCCCAATGTCGAACTTGTCATTACCCTGAAAAAATTGTCGGCCACCATAATGGTCCTAATCTGCACGCCATATTCGGCAAGATCGCAGGTAAGCAAGCCGACTTTGATGATTACTCCGAAACGTTTAAAGCCGCTCAATTTGTCTGGACTGAAGAACTACTGTTTGCCTGGCTGGCCAATACTGAAACCATGTTTCCAGAAACAACCATGATGAGCTTAGGCGTTAAAGACCCACAACAACGAGCAGATTTAATCGCTTATCTCAGACGCTTTCGCTAACGTGGAAAAAATCTTTTTAAATATTGTCTGTTAACCTGTCGAATGTGACCCAGAACATAAATTCACATTAGAGTCGCACAAGTGTGTGATCGAATGGAGTTGATAGCACTGATTTCAAGATTCATTGGCTGTTATATTTTCAGTTATAAAACAAAAAATATAGCACGCGGCCTACGTTCTTAATTGAGCTGGCGACATGCCAGACCAACGCTTAAACGAACGTCTAAAATTCGCAGCATTACTGTAACCCAATAAAAAACCAATTTCTCCAACCGGTAGCAACGTTTGCTGTAAGTATTCACGAGCCAATGTATAGCGAACTTGGTCTAGTATGATTTGATAGCGAGTGCCCTCTTTGGCTAAACGTCGCTGCAGAGTGCTCTCACTCATATGTAACCGCACCGACACTGTTTTACAGTTTGGAAAATCTAAGCGCGCTGACAGTAATATTTGTTTGACATGCTCGCTTACAATGCCGAGATTCACATCAGAAACCATTAAACGGTCACACTCACGACGAAACACGTCTTCGGCCGAGGGGTTTGCACTCGACAAACTCATTTTTAAAGTCGGTTTATCTAACATTAGCGCATAACGAGAAGCATTAAATAATAGCTGCTCACCGAAAACATCACTATAAAGGTGAATGTTTTCGGGAGGATCGTAAGGCAATTCGAGGACAATATTAGTCACTTGCTGATCTGTCAATATGCGTAAATTATGTATGATGCCTGAAAATAATGAATCAACATAAAACCGCTCAAGGAGTGGGGGTAACTCGGGTGCTTTTGCGATGATCGCAAGGTTTTTTTCATTAGGAAATAAACTCACTTGAACGCTGGGTAACAGCATTTTACTGTACCGTAATAATAAGCGCAGGCTGTCATTCACCGAGGCACAACTCATTAGGGCATAACCTAAAATACCCAAAGAAACCATATCTAACTTAGCGCCTGCTTTTAAACCCAACAAAGGGTCTTGACTGACTTTGACCGCATTGCCGCAAAGATTGTCAAACTGAATAGGAGAAAGTGACAGTTGCATCGCGGCATCAAGTGACTCAAATCCAGTGCCTTCAAATAACTGTGCCTCATCGAACCCTTTGGCTGATAATAGATCAATTAAGATTGGCAGAACAAAATGATGCATAACTATTCTCACGTTCACATTCTTTATTGGTCACCATGCTACCTTAAATGACGGTAAAAGACAGTATATATGACAGAAATAGACACCTAAAGTGAGGGTATTTGACAGCCACAAGAGCCTATTAAAGCCCTAAAATGCACCCATAAACCAACAAAGGAGCGTAAAGTGGCTAGAGAATACATTCACCACCATCAAGATGGCGATATTACCTACAGCGATCGCAAACGTTATTTATGGGCGCTGTCGATCGTTTTACACACAATGCCAATGGCCGCAGTTGCGCTTTATTTTCACCTTGACCAAGTATGGATGCTAACGCTGCCGCTGATCTTATCTTATGTGATCATTCCTATGATCGACTACGTCATTGGCGAAGATAAAAACAGCCCACCAGAAGCAATCGTGTCTCAACTTGAAGACGATACGTATTACCGGTGGCTAACCATTGCTGTGGTACCTGTGCATTTTATGGCTCTCATTACCATTGCATGGGTCGTTGGAACTGAATCGCTGTCTGCCAGCATGATGCTTGCACTCGCCATAATGGCCGGTGGTTATAGCGGCATGAGTATTAATACTGCTCATGAGCTAGGCCATAAAAACACAGGGCTGGAAAAAATGTTGGCAAAAATCACTTTGGCGGTACCCGCTTATGGTCATTTTTATGTTGAACATAATCGCGGCCACCATCTCTGGGTGGCCACTCCAGAAGATCCATCCAGCGCGCGCATGGGCGAATCAATTTACACATTTGCATTGCGGGAAATACCCACCAGTGTTATTCGTGGTTTCACATTGGAAAAGAAACGCTTGGCTCGAGAAGGCAAGTCTTTTTGGTCAACCGACAACAGCATACTGCAGTCATATACACTGAGCGCATTGTTACAGGGTAGCCTCATTTATTTATTCGGCTGGGTTATGCTGCCTTTTCTTACACTTCATAATATTTCCGCATGGTTTATCTTAACTTCAGCAAACTACATTGAACATTACGGTTTAAAACGTGAAAAACTTGCTAATGGTCGCTATGAAAAGTGCCAACCACACCATTCTTGGAATGCTAATTTCATTTTTAGCAATATAATTCTGTTTCATTTACAGCGCCATTCAGATCATCATGCAAACCCAACCAGACGCTACCAAAGTTTACGCAATTTTGATGACATTCCTCAAATGCCGATAGGCTATCATGGTATGTATTTATTGGCCTATATCCCACCACTGTGGTTCTCAATCATGGATAAAAAATTATTAGCCCTGCCGCATATCAATGGGGATTTAAACAAAGTTAATCGGCAGCTGTCATGAAGAAGGGTTTACGGTAAACACCGTTCACTCAAGCGATAGCGACGTCAATTGCTGGCATAAAAAAGTGCGCTTGTCACTCGCATAGAAATGGCCATTCTCATGTTTTTATTAGAGCATTAAATCTCATATCGCCTCTTGTCTCAACACTGATGCAACAACCCAGATATATTAAAACGGTTGGATCGTAAAAAAATCGTCCCCCTGTTGTTGATGCAAGTATCCATACTATCTTTGCCATACAAAAAATAACCCGTCGCAAATAAATAATTGTAATCTCTCAAATCAACTAACAATAAAGACTTTTTTTCTATGTAAATATTTTTTATTTTTAGTAATATAGTGCATTCATTAAAATCATCACCTTAACAATTTTAACTTTTAAAAAAGGCAATCAAAAATGCGAAAAAAATTATTAAAAGCCAGCGCATGCCTTTTTGCTCTCACTGCCGCTCTGGTCATTAGTCTTTATGTTTGGTTGCAATCCCAGCTATCAACCGTTGAGTCAACGGCTAACTTCAAAGACGTCTATTTTACTCAACCGCCGGTAAAACCGCGATTTACTGCTGATACTCGACAACCGTGTGATGATCATGCACCACAAAGAAATCCTTATTATGGCGAACTTCATATTCACACGGCCATCTCGCATGACTCCAGTTCTTTTGGTAATGTTGCCTCACCCGCAGACGCTTATCGATTCGCTCAAGGTGAACCACTGTCGATTCGACTAAAATCAGACAACAGCGAGACCAACAATATTCCCGTAGCGCAATTACGGCGCCCTCTCGACTTTGCCGCCATTACAGATCATGCTGAAAATTTTGGCGAAACCCATTTATGCTTAACCGATAATAACCCCGCATACGAACAAGCGATCTGTAAAGTCTACCGAGGCGATATTAAGTTGCCGGTATCTGAAGTCATGCAACCCCTGATGCGCATGCTGGCTCTGGTGATATTTAGCAATAATCGCTCCGAAAAAATTTGCGGCGAAGATGGCCATCGATGCATCACAGCCGCTATCGACAAATGGGATGAAGAACAACGGGCCGCTGAACAAGCCTATGACCGCTCATCCGATTGCCGCTTTACCAGCTTTGTGGCCTATGAATACAGCTTGGCCGTCGAACAAGCCAACCTGCACCGCAATATTATTTTTGCAAATGAAATCGTGCCACCCGTGCCGCTAAGCTCCAAAGATGAAACTCAGCCTGAAAAGCTTTGGCAATGGTTAAAGGATTACTGCATTGATTCAGGCACAGGCTGTGATGCCCTATCGATTCCGCATAACAGCAACTGGAGTAGCGGCAGAATGTTTTACCCCTATTCGGCCGTTGACGGCATTGACGACAGCGAACGGAAACGACTGTCTCAGTTGCGCCAAGACGTCGAACCACTGGTTGAAATTATGCAAGTTAAAGGCGATTCAGAATGCCGTAATGGCTTGAGTAATGTGGTCGGTGGCTATGATGAATTATGCGATTTTGAAAAATTGCGTGAACCCCAAGAACCAACCGTCGATTGCGGCGATGAAATGGGCCGAGGCGGCATGTCACTGCAAGGCTGCATCTCACGAAACAGCTATGTCAGAACCGCATTAACACAAGGCCTAAAAGAAGCTCAAAGCCTTGGGGTAAACCCCTTTGAGTTCGGCATCATTGCAGCCACCGATAATCATACCGGTGCCTCAGGCGCGGTGCGTGAAAATGCCTTTGTGGGTTCGACGGGCATGGACCGAAAAGCCTCAAACCGACTCGGCGGCCCGAAAATTGTTCCCGGTGTCGCCAAGGGCGACAGCACTCGCTACAACCCGGGTGGCTTAGCGGGCATTTGGGCTGAAGAAAATTCACGTTCTTCATTGTTTAATGCCATGCGCCGTAAAGAAACCTTTGGTACTAGCGGTCCGCGCATTAGACCTCGCTTATTTGCCGGTTGGGATTTTCAACCCTCTGTCTGTGACTCACCCAATATGATTGATAAGGCCTACGCTAACGGTGTACCTATGGGCGGCAAGCTGCTCGCTAATGACAACATCACAAACACACAGCCACGGTTGTTAATTAGCGCGCAAAAAGACGCCATTAATGGCGCCTCTAATTTACAGAAGCTGCAAATTATTAAAGGCTGGGTCGATGATCAAGGTCGACTTAATGAACATGTTTATGATGTGGCGGGAGATGCTGAAACGATTGGCTCGGTGAATACCAACAGCTGCCAACCCCTAGTCTCTGGCTATGAGCAACTGTGTGCCGTCTGGCAAGACCCGCAATTTGACCCCGCGTTAGACGCAGTCTATTACGGGCGAGTGGTCGAAAATCCAAGCTGTCGATGGAGTACTTATGACTGCCTTTCGTTGCCGGCCGACCAGCAACCTTTAGCTTGCAATAACCCGACTATCCCCAAAACCATTCAAGAACGGGCTTGGACCTCACCCATTTGGTATTTAACGTACTGAGGAAATAATTCAATTAAGCCAACAGCAGAGAATTAAAAGTCTAGCCTAAAGCCAAACTCAGCAATATCTGAGTTAGTCAGGCTTGAGGAAGAAAATGATAACGACAAACTGTCAGTCAGATAATAATAAGCTGATAATGCAAAATACGTATCCCGACTGCTAAACTCGCTATCAACAACTACTTGGCTTCCCATGAATGAGGCTGTTGTTACCGCCTCTAAATCTACATCTAAATGAATTAAATCGACGTTTAATTCAAATTTGTCATTTACCTTATTATGAATGCCCGCTGAAAAAGAATACCCCGACTGCTCAGAACTTAATAGCGCCAATTCTTCTGAGCCTGCAATCTCAAAATTTATGGATAGATCCTCTATATCAGCTTCTGTATAGGCAAAACTCACAACCATATCAGTGTCTTGATCTAACTGAAAATGATAGCCAATGCCAATTTTATGGCTGACGTGCTCCGCATTTGAGTCATCATAAAAATTACCTTCATTGTATTTAGCCATTAGAAAGAAATCTTTAGTTAATGCAAAGTTAACCAATAAATTGAGTGACTTACTGTCATTTGAATCGTCTATAGATTGTTTAACATAGGAAAAGCCAACATTGCTGTAAGATAATTTTGACGCTTGCGCCATAGAAACACTAAAAAAAAATATTGATATAAAATAACAGAGCTGTTTAAGCATAATAAATTCCCTTTTTTAATTGTTTGCCTATTTTTTATAAACGATATAGCTTATCTAACGAAAAGACAAAGACTTATTGTGATAATACTTTATTAATGAACCGTATTTAACCTACTCATCATCGTCTACTAATAAAAAAGTATAATACGCTCATTCAAAATATTGATCTTGTTGCCTTCATTAATTGAAATACAGCTCAGTGAAGGAGTTATAAGTAAAAATTAAAAGGAGCTGCAATTGAGCAACAAGAGGTAACAAAACTTACTATTGCTGAATTCTGGATGGCACGCGGACATCACCTAAAAAAAAGCTTAGTGACCCAACAGTTGACGAACAAACGTCTCACGCTGTCGATCGCTCAGCTGGCGTGCAGTGGTATACAACACATGCGAATCTGCATCCGCCGTTGACGATAATTGTATTCCCCAAAGCGAGGCAATTTCATTAGGTACGAGCGAATAGCGAAGGTCAATAATGCGCTGCGAATTCGTTGGGTCCAAGGCAATATAGCCATTGGAAAACCAACGAAAGCGTTCGATATCACGGGCCTGCTGCGAGTCTAAATCAAGCCAACTGAAATCCCGCGCGATATCCAGCTTTTCTGCTCTCTCGCCCATGTAGTGCTTAAGCTCACCTGCAACATGCAGAGCATCAACATAGTAGTAGCGATCGGTTTCGTAGACTGTTTTCCACAGCACGATATTGCCAAAGCTGGGCTTGGCTTCGAGCCTAACCGGCTGGTGGCCGCGCGACATGGCCAGCTCCCAACCAGCAGCTATCGCACGGTCACGCTGTATGGAACCAACAAGCGGATAAACCAGCGTCCAGATCAACGCCACTCGGGCAAAGCGCGCTTGTTTTTTTAGCGCTGCCATTAATACCCCCACCAGCAGCGGCAAGGTATATAAGGGATCAATAACCGACACGGTGTTCCAAGCAAAGCGCTCGCTACTGAATGGCCATAACAGCAGGGTCCCATAACTGGTACAGGCATCGAGCAATGCATGGGTCGCATAGCCCAACGTGGTATAGACGCAGCTTGCCAACAGCGTGAGTCCAAACCGCTTACCCAGCAAGTAATACAATAATGCGCCAACTATCACACCGCCAAAGGGAACAAAAAAGAGTGAGTGGGTAAACTGGCGATGGTATTCGAGAAACAGCAATGGATCGGTATTGGATCGAATCAAGACATCAAGATCCGGAGCCATACCCCCCAATACACCCAACAGCCCGGCAATGCCGAGTTGTTGTTTATTTCGCGTAAACGCCTGAGGCAGACTGGCGCCCAACACCCCTTGAGTCACTGGATCCATAGCGGTATTACCTGACCAACGGTTTTAATAGAGATAAGTTCCAGCGAATAGCGAAGACCGATAATACGCTGGAGATTCATGGGATCCAAGGCAATATAGCCAGTGGAAAACCAACGACAGTGTTTGATGTCGCGGGCCTGCTGCCAGTCTAAATCAAACTGGCTGATATCCCGCGCGATATCCAGCTTTTCTGCTGTCTCGCCTATGTAGCGCTTAACCTCGCCTGCAACGGGCACAGCATCAACACAATAATAGCGATCGGTTTCGTAGGCACGTTGCCAAAGTACGATATTGCCAACGCTGAACTTGGCTTCGAGCCTTACTGACTGATGACCATGCGACATCGCCAATGCCCAACCTGCAGTTATTGCTCGGTTACGTTGCAATGAGCCAATAACCGACTTATATCTTGACCCCTTGGCGCTGCAATAAGGCCTGCAGAGAGTCCGTAGTGCCATTAACTACCGCCATATTCATATCCGCCGGCACAATTCCATACCGAGCCATACGGTCGGCCAGTTTGATCATAATCGCATCAAAGCGCATGGTGGCAAAGATCTCCCAGTAATCAATGGTGTCGCTCACTTGCCTGCCCGAGGCCGCTTCCCAAATAGCAACTTGCTCTTCACGGTCAGGAAAGCCTTTTAAACGTGGCGTGCCTAAGTCCTCAAAGGACTGACGATCAAACATCACAAACCAACCAATATCTGCTTCAGGCGGACAAAGCGAAACCGCTTCCCAATCACACACGGCCGCACAGTGGTAATTCTGATAAATCATATTGCCCAAACGGCTGTCACCCCAACTCATGCCCATTTTAAGGTCGGGCGCATTTGCATCGAGCCAATCGAGGCTAGCCATAAGAATAGGATGATCGCGGTCGCTTAACTCACGCTCAACATAACTGCGGTACAGCTCCATTTGGTCTTTAAAGCTAGGGTCGCCATGACCTTTCACATCTAGCCAATCTAAACCCATTTCACGCCAATCCAATTTAGCCATGGCGCCCATGTTCTCGAGCGTGCTGCGTACCATAGTTTCTCTATCCGCCGGTGTGGCTTGATCCACCAAAAAGCCTTCCTGGGTGTAGCGAGGAATATCTGCCGGAATTTGCCCTTCAATAAACTCCATCACAAAAAACGGGCTGCCTAAAACCCCAACATCACCTTCATAAGGGAGTAACTCGGGCATAGGCACCGCACCGGTTTTACGCACTGTATCCATAATACGATGCTGCAATTCACAAGACACGTCACAAGCCGGCGTCTGGATAGGAAACAAGCCGCCATCTTTAGGCTCGATACGCGCCACGTATTTGCGGGTGTGCGCTTGGCCTTTATACTGCCAACTCGCACTAAAAAACACTGTCTCATTGGAAAAGCCAGTAGCCGTTGGCATATCAACATCGTGCACCAAGAGCTTTTCTGCCTCTGGCATGTGCTTTTGCATCCAGCCATCGAGTGCTTCACGGTAGCTTTCAGGGTCGGCAACTGCTTTTGCGAGTGGGGTGTGTTTGATCATTTCGGCCATGGGTTCTCCAGCAATAAGTAAAATATCAGTGCGTATTATAGGGTCGAAAATCAACGCTGGGGTTTAAACTTGCACGTAAAAACGGTTATTAACTTGATTGAAATAAAGCGGCGATTTGGTCGCACATTTGACCCCTTTACGACAACTACTGTGGCCGCCCAAAACCGCTGCCAACGTAATGCCAAGTTGCTATTCATTACGCATAAATAATGCCTGAGGCAGGCTAGCGCCAAACACACCTTGAGTCACTGGATCCAGGGTAGATTGACCTGGCCAACGTGGTGAATCGAAACCGGTGGTACACAATACACGCTTTTACGTAAATATTGATTGATGGGTTATAACCGCCTTGCGGGGCCCAGCAAGCCGTTCAGCCAACATGCTCACGCGTGCTATCGAACCCAGTGATGCTCAGCCATAAATCGCGACCATAAAAAAGTCCGCACGTAGCGGACTTTTAAATTTGGTACGACCGAGTGGATTCGAACCACCGACCCCCACCATGTCAAGGTG
>MDSY01106831.1_pt1 | contig 62988 bp, 52 predicted proteins | sample 811131 | NCBI WGS metagenome assembly MDSY01 (sample SAMN05326643, study PRJNA326480) | marine metagenome | isolation source: seawater | place: Atlantic Ocean: South West | collected 2010 | reverse complement strand
GCTTATGGGTGCTCATGGAAAAGGCTTACAGGTTAAAAATAATAAAGGAGAATGGATAGATGCTATTGCAGAAAAAGATGAGATTGTTATTAATGTAGGAGATATGCTATCTAGATACACGAATAATAAATTAAAATCTACAATACATAGGGTTGTTAATCCTCCCAAAGAATATTGGAGTAAATCTAGATATTCCATTCCATTTTTTTTACATCCTGTGGGATCTATGAAATTAAATGTTTTGGATAATTGTATAGATAAGTCTAATCCTAAAATATTTAAAGATGTTACTGCCCATGATTTTTTAATAAATAGATTGATTGATATAGGAGTAATGAAAAAAGAATGAAAAAATTATCTTCTCTTTCCGATTTAAAATCAATGATAAATCCTGAAGATTTATCTCTAAATAACCCTAGACAAGAAAAAAAATCCTTAAGGAAACAAAATTTAGAAGCTCACTACAGTAAAAAAGGAAGAGCTGGTAAACCTGTCACTGTTATAAAATGCTTTAAGGGAAGTAAAGACGAAATGAAAGAGTTAGCAAAGATTTTAAAAAATAAATGTGGCGTAGGAGGATCAGTAAAAGATGGAGAAATTATAATACAAGGAGAATACAGAGATAAAATCACTAGTATATTAGGAAGTATGGGCTATTCGGTTAAAAGAATCGGAGGTTAACCCTCGTGGTCATCTTTATCGATATTTGAGTTCTTAAATATCATAAATACAAATATTAAAAAAGAAATAATTGAGAATGGTGTTTGCATAAAACTTATTGCACTTAAAACTCCTAGACTTGTAGCGTTATTTATTAATTCGAACCCAATTAAAACAGCAAATATATTTTTTCTGTTTTCAAAAAATAAAGCAGATACTCTTTTGTAATAGGATGCTAAACTAAACCATAAAGCAGGAATAAAAGATAATACTAAGCTAAAGATCCATCCTGCGGTTAGAGAACTATATATATTTGAAAAAAATTCTTCAGGATTGTCTTCAATTTTTTCTTGAAAAGCTAACTGATCAAAACCCTCTGGATTTGACATATCAATGAAACCTTCTGCAATTAAATAGGTTGAAAAAAATGAAAAAATAACTATTATACCAGGAAGTGACAGTAAAATTGTAAAGAGAACTCTTAAAAAGTAAGTTGTACCATTAATTGTTTCTGAAAATTGAAAGAATTTTAACATTGAGTTGATTTTGAATATAAAGCAATATAGTGAGAATTATTAACACATACTTTTGCGAATGTATTAATTGTCTCTGTTATCAAAGTTCTCTTTTTTTGAAAACCTATTGATTAAAGCGGCTATAATTAGAATTATACAAATCCCTAAGTAAATATACATGTGTGTTTATTTAATTCGTTTTAACAGCGGTTCCATAGGCTAGAACCTCAGCTGCACCTTGAGATATTACAGAAGTCATAAATCTAACATTTACTATCGCATTAGCACCTAATCTCTCTCCATCGGCAATCATTCTAGACAATGCTTGTTCTCTTGAATCTGCTTGAAGCTTAGTGTACTCCTCTATTTCACCTCCTATGAGATTTTTAAAAGCAGCAAAAATATCTTTACCAACATTCCTTGCCCTAACGGTAGATCCTCTAGCTATTCCTAATGATTCTGAAATGTTTTTCCCTGGTATTGTCTCGGTTGTAGTAATTAACATAAATTTTTATTTAAATATACAAAGTTTAAAAATACTATTAATTATTATATCCATTTGATAGGTTCTTCTCCTTTGTTAACAAGGTAATTATTACATCTACTAAAATGTTGATTACCAAACCAATATCCTCTGTTTGCGCTTAGAGGTGAAGGATGACCTGATTTAAGAATTAAATGATGATTTGATTTTATGACAGACTCTTTATTTTTTGCATATCCTCCCCACAACATAAATACTAAACCTTTATTCTTCTTTGAAATTAACTCAATTGCATTGTCAGTAAATTTTTCCCAACCTTTTTTTGAATGACTTCTAGGCAACCCATCTTCAACAGTTAAAACAGAGTTCAATAATAGTACACCCTGTTTTGACCAATCTAATAAATCACCATTTTGTCTTACTTTACAATTTAAATCAACTGATATTTCCTTAAATATATTATTTAATGAAGGTGGGTTAACTACCTTTGAATCAACTGAAAAACATAGTCCATTTGCTTGATTTGGTCCGTGATATGGATCTTGCCCTATTATCACAACTTTGAGATTATCTAGACTACAATTATTAAATGCAGAAAAGATTAAATTTTCATTTGGATAACAAACTCTGTTATTGTATTGATTTCTAACATAATAGATAAGGTCTTTAAAGTAATCTTTATCAATCTCTTCAGTGAGTTTATTTAGCCAAGTTTTTTCGATATTTAACTTCAAAGAAAATGTTTAATTTTACATTTTAAAATATATATAAATAGTTTGTCAATTCCCAAAAAAACATTAGAGGATTTAGAGTTTAATATAGTAATTAATCAAATATCAAATTATTGTATCACATCTATGGGTAGAGAGGAATTGTTATCCATTAACCCTGAATCAGAGTTTGATAAAATAAACTTTAATTTAGATTTAGTTTCAGAATATTTGTCTTCTCTGGAGAATGATAATAATTTTCCAAATCATGGTTTTGAAAGTATTTCCAGAGAATTGAAAATTATTGAAATTGAAAACAGTCAACTAGAGATAGAATCTTTTAGAAAAATAAAAATAGTAGTAGAACTAGCTATTTTACACATAAAATTCCTTAAAAAATTTAAAATATATTACAAGAATATTTACTTATTAACTGAGTCGTTGGATTTAGAAAAGGATATTATTAATCAAATAAATTCAGTTATCGATAAATATGGATTTATCAAAGATAATGCCTCCTCTGACTTATTGGAAATTAAAAAGGGGATTAACTCCGCCAAATCAAAAATTAGACAAACTTTTTCCTCTGCTTTGTCCTCCTATAATAACTCAGGTTACTTGGATGAAATTAAAGAATCTACCATAGACAACAGACGTGTTCTAGCTGTAAAAGCAATGTATAGAAGAAAGGTTAAAGGACAAATGATGGGTAGCTCTAAAACGGGGAGTATTGTTTACATTGAACCTCAAGAAACCTTAGTTCAAAGTAGAAAACTTCAAGATCTTTTATATGATGAAGATCAAGAAGTGAAAAGAATATTAAAGGAATTGACTGCTTATTTAAATCCATTTAAAAATACACTTTCTAGTTACCAAAATTATTTAGCTCATATTGATGTTGTTTATTCAAAAGCAAAATATGCAAATCAGATAAATGCTATTAAACCTAATTTTTTAAAAGAAAAAACTATAAAGCTTAAAAATGCTTTTCATCCCCTACTCTACAGTTCTAATAAAAAACAAAAAATTAAAACATATTCTCAATCAATTGAATTGGATAAAAACAATCGAATAATTGTTATATCAGGTCCTAATGCTGGAGGAAAAAGTATAACACTTAAAACTATTGGACTTCTTCAATTGATGATACAATCAGGTATTTTAATCCCTGTTCATCAAAGTAGCGAAATCTCAATTTTTAAAAATATTGTTTCTGATATAGGTGACAATCAATCTATTGAAAATCAATTAAGCACTTATAGTTATAGGTTAAAGAATATGAACAGTTTTTTAAGGAAATGTAATTCTGAGACTCTTTTTTTAATAGATGAGTTTGGAACAGGTTCTGATCCTGAGCTTGGAGGAGCTTTAGCTGAAATTTTTCTTGAAGTTTTTTATGAAAGAGAGAGTTTTGGAATAATCACCACTCATTATTCTAATTTAAAATTATTAGCAGACGAACTTCCTTTTATGAGCAATGCTAATATGCAGTTTAATGATAAAACATTGGAACCTACCTTTAACTTAGTCGTAGGTCAAGCTGGTAGTTCTTTTACTTTTGAAGTTGCTCAAAAAAATGGAATTCCCTACAGTCTAATTAACAGAGCTAAAAAGAAAATTGAAAGAGGAAAAGTTAGATTTGATGCAACTATAGCAAAATTACAAAAACAAAGAATGGAGCTTGACAAAACAGCTAATTCCTTAAAAGAGGAAGAATCTAAATTTAAAAGAGAAAACGAGAAACTCAATGTTACCAATGATAAGATTAAATCTAAACTGATTAACTATCAAGAATTATTTGATAGTAACCAGAGAATGATAGTGGTTGGAAATAAGTTAAATGAGATTTCTCAACGTTATTTTAATGACAACAAAAAAAGGAACCTTGTTTCAGAAGTTATTAAACTTGTAGACACTTTAAATTCCAAAAGAAAGAAAATAAATTTTTCTAAAAATAAACTAGATAAAAAGAAAAATAAAAGAACTGCTCAAATCTTGGAAACTGAATTAACAGGCATTAGAAAAGATAAAAAGAAAAATAAGAATAAGATTGTAGTTAATAAAGATAAAGTTGAATTAAAGGTTGGTGATAAAGTTAGATTGGAAGACAGTAGATCTATTGGAACAATTGATAAAATAGAGAAAAATAAAGCAACTGTTAATTATGGTACTTTTACTACTAAAGTAGATTTAATCCGATTAGATATAGTTTGATATGAATAATAAATACATAATATATTTTGATGGAATATGTGGACTGTGTAATTCCTTTGTAAAGCTTTTGTTGAAAGTAGATAGTGATTTAAAATTCGCTACTCTTCAGGGTGAATGCGGACAAAAATTATTAAATAAAATGAATTTTAGTAACTCAGATTTTGATACAGTTATTTTTCAAAAAAACGATCAAATATATACCAAGTCTACTGCAGTCTTCGAGATTTTTAAAACAATTGGTGGTTTTTGGAAAATATTACTGATTTTTAGTTTATTACCCATTTCTATTACAGACCAGATTTACAGATATATAGCTTTAAAAAGATTTAAAATCTTTGGTAAATTAGATCAATGTGATATTTCTATTTTTAATAAGCCTGGTCAATTTATAGACTAAAATTTATTCTGTTTTAAAAAAATATACAATGGAGTAACTACTGTTCGTTCCATCTCATGTTTTCACTCTCCAGTAATACGTGGTTGCAGCTTCTAGAGCTACAGCTATTGTCTTAACCGATAAATCTGTCTGTACAGTGTATTATATTAAAAGTAGTTTGGTTTAAGAAAATGTACTTTTTTTCTTTCTTAAATAAACTTAACTACTTCTTTCTAAATTTATTTACAAGCATAGATACTGTAGCGTCTCCAGTAACATTTACTACTGTTCTACACATATCTAGTGGTCTGTCAATTGCAAAAATTAAAGCTAGGCCCGCTTCAGGTATTCCAGCTTGAGCTAGGACAATAACAAGCATTACCATTCCAGCTCCAGGAACGGCTGCTGAACCGATAGATGCTAAAGTAGCAGTGGTAACGATTCCTAGTTGTGAGTAAAGACTTAAGTCGATTCCAAAAGCTTGAGCTATAAAAACAGCTGCAACAGCTTGATAAAGGCTCGTACCATCCATATTTATTGTTGCTCCAATAGGAAGAACAAAACTACTCACCTCTTCATCTACCTCCAAGTGATCTTGGACTCTTTCCATAGTAACAGGAAGAGTAGCAGCACTTGAACTAGTTGAGAAAGCTAATAATTGAGCTGGTGAAATTCCTTTAAGAAAAAAAGAAGGACTTTTTCCAGTCAATACTTTTACAAGTAATATATAAACGCAAATCATCATTAAAAGACCAAACAAGACCGTTAAGCCGTATAATCCTAATGCCTTAAATAAATCTAAACTTGGTGCTTCTACTACTAAAGCAGCCAGAAGAGCAAAAACTCCATAGGGCGCGGCAAGCATTATTAGATCAATAATTTTTAAAATAACCTCATTAAAAGAATCAAAGAATTTTTTTACTGGTTTGGATTTTTTTCTAGGAATTAGAATCATGGCTATTCCAAAAAGAATAGCAAAAAATATTACCTGTAACATATTTCTATTATTGCTAGTAGCACTAACTATATTGGAAGGAACCAAATCAACAAGAGGTTGTAAAGGGCCAGCATTTTTTTGGTTATTTGCAGCTGAGATTTTATCCTCTGCATTCTCAGAATAAGCAAGCAGTAGTTCTTCCCTAGTTTGATTAGAAATAGAATTACCAGGATTTACAATATTTACACTAACTAGTCCTATAATAACTGCCATTAAGGTAGTACACAAGTAGATAAAAATGGTTCTTCCACCCATTGACGAAAGTTTTGATAAGTCCTTCAAGTCAGAAACTCCTTTAATTAAGGATGCAAGTATTAAAGGAACAGCTATTAGTTTTAACGAATTAATGAATATAGTTCCGAAGGGTTTAATCCAATTTGAAATAAATAGTTTTCCTCCATCAATGTTTGTTAATATTAAAGCAAATATTACTCCTAAGACCATTCCTAGAATAATTTGCCAATGAAGGGCTAATTTTTTCATTAAAGTTTGATTGTTCGGTTAATTAAATAAAAATCTACTAGAACCAAGGCAGCCATCGCCTCTACTATAGGAACTGCTCTAGGAACAACGCAGGGGTCGTGTCTACCCTTTCCTTTCATTTCAACCACGTTGTTCTCAGAATCAATGGTTTCTTGTGCTTTCATTATAGTTGCAACAGGCTTAAAAGCTACATTGAAATAAATGTCCATTCCGTTGCTAATTCCCCCTTGAATTCCACCAGAGTTGTTTGTTTTAGTCTTGCCATCGGCATTAAAAGAGTCATTGTGCTGACTTCCTTTTAGTTGAGTTCCTTGAAAACCACTTCCAAATTCAAAACCTTTAACAGCATTGATTGAAAGCATTGCTTTTCCTAAATCAGCATGTAATTTATCAAAAACAGGTTCTCCCAGTCCAATTGGAGTATTTTTAATAACACAACTTACTATTCCTCCAACTGTATCTCCTTCTTTTCTTATCTCTCTAATATGTTCTTCCATTAAGGATGCTGTAGTTGAATCAGCACATCTAACTGGGTTTTTTTCTATTTCTGAAAAATCTAAATCACTGTAATGTTTATCTATTTTAATTTCTCCAACAGATGATACATAGGCAGTTATTTTAATATCTGATAATATTTGTTTGGCAATTGCACCTGCTACTACTCTTGAAGCAGTCTCACGAGCTGAACTTCTGCCACCTCCCCTGTAATCTCTATGATTATATTTTTTGTCATAAACGTAATCTGCGTGAGAAGGTCTATAAGTATCTTTTATATGAGAATAATCCTTAGATTTTTGATCCTTATTGTGAATTAAAAAACCAATTGGTGTTCCAGTAGTAATCCCTTCAAAAATTCCTGAATAGAAAGTAACTGCATCCGGTTCTTTTCTTTGAGTAACAATTGCTGATTGACCTGGTTTTCTTCTATCCATTTCTAATTGAATAGCATCAAAATCCAATTTCAAACCAGAGGGGCATCCATCTATAACTCCACCAAGTGCAGGTCCATGAGATTCTCCAAAAGTGGTTAGTTTAAAAATGTTTCCAAAAGTGTTACCTGCCATTTGTAAAGTTTATACAAAAATAGTTTTAATATTTCTTTTAAAAAAAACTTGATAAATTATTATTCAAAAATAAAGTTTGATCGAATAATATCTGCCAAACAAATATTATTTCCAATACTTACGCTTACTTGTTTTTCCGATTCCTGGATTAAAAAAATTAGTTGGATCTAATTTTTTATAAAACTCAGTTAAAGAGGGTTTTGCTAAATATTCATGTCCAACATTATGCTCAGCAGGATATTCAGCTCCTCTAATATCATATGTTTTTAATAGTTTTTTCTTAAGTTCTTCAACATCTACCCCTTTTTTAACAATGTAATTGAGATGTAATACATGACAGAATAAATGACCGTAGTAAAATTTTGTATCTAATAAATCGTTTATTTCTGAGGGTAGTTTTTCAAACCAGTCTTTTTCATTTCTAGGAAAAGCAATATCCATAGATAACATTCCCCCTGTTTTATTTTCATTTAGTGCATGATAACGACCTATCGCACTTGCAGCAACGTAACGATGCAATGTTGATTTATCAGCCTCTTTTTTAGTGCATTCAAAAAAATCTCCCTCTTTATTTTTAAAAAATTCATTAAAGTACTCTTTTGCTTCCTCTATTCCATCATCTGACATTTCAATCACCCAATGATGTTCATATTTATCTCTAAACTGTTCCATTCTTTTAGGTAAATGATTGGGCCACAACTTACTTAAAAATTGCATTATTTTATCTGATAATTTATTGGGAAGGAATTTTGTTTTTTTTGATAATAAATCTACTTTCCTCTTTAATTCAAAAAGCATTGGCAGAAAATTTGTACCCAACTTTTCTATTACAACAAAAGTGTCTTTACTGTATTTTTTAGCAGCATCATAACAATCTCGGTGTAGGTAATCACCTGAACTAGGAAGTGTTTTAAATTTCGAAAGTATATCTCTTCTTATTTCCCAAAAGACATCTGAATTATTTGATCCAACATAAAAAACTTGATTCTTTTTAGGAATACTGTAGGTATCTAATCTTACTGCAAAAACAGCGACTTTTCCTGCACTTCCTGATACCCCATTTAATAATCTTTTATCAGCATTGTACCTTGCCGGCACACTTGAATCAATTTGTCTGACAATATTTGAGTACTCATTATCAGATGCTAGTTTATTTGATTGGACGACATCAGATTTATTATAATTTCTGTTTTGTAAGTTGTTTAAAATTTCTTCTTCATTAGAGCCTAAATTAATTCCTAGTTCATTAACTAATTCTAATTCCCCGTTTTGATTCACTTTAGCATATAGTGCTAACTCTGTATATGCAGGACCTCTTTTGACTAAAGACCCTCCTGAATTATTACAAACTCCTCCAATTATAGAAGCTCCTATGGATGTAGAACCTATAACCGAATGTGGCTCTCTTTCAAATGGTTGTAATTTTTTTTCCAAATCATATAAAGTACTTCCGGCTAATCCTACTATTTGTTTTCCGGCATTTATAATATGAATATTATCAATTCGCATAGTATTAATAATAACAATAGGACGATCATAATCACTTCCATATGGAGTTGAGCCACCTGTTAAGCCTGTGTTGGCACCTTGCATAATAACAATAACATCTGCTTTTATACAAATCTTTAAAATCTTCCAAATTTCAAGTAATGTACCAGGCTTAACCACAGCTAATGCTTCCCCCTCTCCGTACCTCCATCCTTTGCTGAACTGCTGTTTATTCCATTTAGCTGTAAGGATGTATTTATACCCAATAAGAACTTTCAAATCTTTAATCAGTTTGTTTTTAAAGTTCATTTTAATAGTTAATTAAGGGGTAAATTATTATATATTTGCTCTAAAATATTTATAAATATACTTCATTATGAAAAGAATTTTTCTATTACTTATAGTTTTTTTGATGGCTCAGGGATGTACAAATAATTCTACATATTCAATTGAAGCTTTTACAGATCATGAAGATGGTAAAAAAGTATATTTATTTGAGGTTGGTAAGGATAATAAACCCTCTGCTGTTGATTCTACTGAAGTAATTGAAGGTAAATTTTCTTTTACAGATTCTATTGCTATTCCTGAAATGCATTATGTTATTTTTGAAAATGAAAGAGAAAATATTCCTGTAGTTCTAGAACCAGGCGAGATTAAGATTAAAGTCTACAAAGACAGTATGAGAACCTCAAAGATTACAGGTACTAAATCCAATGATGCTTTTGAGAAGTACAAGAAAGAAATTAATGTTTTTTATATAGAGTTAAATAAAATTAAGATGGAAATTAGGACCTCGTATATAAATCAAGATTCACTAATTACAAATGATCTAAAAGATCAATTTGAAAACATGATATCTAAATTAACAGATTATGAATTAACTTTTATGAAAACTAATAACGACTCTTATGTCTCTTCATTAATTCTTCAAAGATTGCTAACGCAGCAAGAAATAGAATTTAAGCAAGCAGAAGAGTTGTTTAATAATTTCTCTGAACTAATTAAATTAACTACATCTTCGATTAATATTAAAGAGACATTAGATTTCATAAAAGAAAGCAAAAAAGAATCTCCTACAATAGGTTCTCTAGCTCCTAAATTTAGTGGACCTGATTTAAATGGAGATGTTATTGATTTTGAAAACATAAATTCCAAAGTTATAATGATTGATTTTTGGGCATCTTGGTGTGCTCCTTGTAGAGAAGAAAATCCACATCTAATTTCATTGAACTCAAAATATACAACAGATCAATTTCAGATTGTGGGAGTTTCTTTAGATAGAGATAAGGATTCCTGGGAAAATGCTATCAATATTGATCAGCTTAATAATTGGATTCATATTTCACATATTAAATTTTGGAATGAGCCTATTGCAAAACTTTATAATGTAACTAGAATGCCTACGACATTTATCTTGAACTCGGACAAAAGAATTATTGCAATGGATGCAAAAGGTTCAGATTTAGAAAAGATAATTATAAAACAATTATCTCTCTAAATTCAAAATATTTTCTTTTTTGAATTAACCACGTATAATATTATTGGGGAAATCATTAATAGGATAATCCATAGATTCTGGTCTATAATTTCTGGTTTAATTAATATGGTACTAAACAGACCTGAAATTGCTCCACCAAAATGTGCAGTATGTCCAATTGTTCCTACGTTTTTTTTCATTCCATAAATACTATACAATAAGTAAGCAATTCCAAAAACATAAGCTGGTAAGGGAATGGGTAAAAATAGCATAATCAGTTTCATTTCGGGATATAGAATAATCGATGAATAAACTATTCCTGTTACTGCACCACTAGCTCCAACTGCTGAATAATACGGTTCTTTGTTGTGAAATTTAAGTGCAACATAATTTCCAATATAAAGACTAATTACATATATAATTAAATAATTAACTGAACCAATTCTTCCGATTACTTGTCCTGAGAATATCCATAAAGTAAAAAGATTTAGAAAAAGATGGTTGTAATCAACATGTAAAAAACCAGAGGAAAACATTCTGATTTTTTCTCCTCTTAGAATTGGATTAATTTCAAATTTGTATTTATTAAAAAAGTTTTGATCCTTAAAACCCTTTAAAGAAACAAGAATAGTTACAATTATTATTAGAAATGTATAGATGATTTTTTGTATTACAAATTAATAGTTCAAAAATAAATAAAAAAACCCAGCTATAGGTTGGGTTTTAGTTTGTAATTAAAAAAAATTCTTTTGTGAATTTTATTAAAAATTAATATTGTCATAATAATATAATAAATTTGTATTGATGAATATTATAACCAATTTAGTTGTATACCCCATACTCATATTAATATCCTGTTTGCCATTTAAAGTATTATACTTTATATCTGATATACTTTTTTATATTTTATACTATGTTTTAAGATTTAGAAGAAAAATTGTAAGACAAAATTTAGAGCTATCTAAAGTTTCTAAATCAAAAAAAGATTTAGTTCGAATAGAAAAAGAGTTTTATCGACATTTTACAGATGTATTTTTTGAGATGATAAAGTTTTATAATATGTCACCTGAAGAAATGAAAAAAAGATTTTATATAGAAAATCCCAAAATTTTTTATGATTTTGAAAAGAAAAATAAAAGTGTGATGTTTATGACGTCTCATTATGGTGGATTTGAATGGTTTTTATCAATTACTTATCATGTTCCTCAATTACCATTTGCTGTATATACTCCCCTATCAAATAAAAGTTTAGAAAATTTAATTAAAAAATTTAGATTAAGACATGGGTCTAAATTAATATCTAGATATGAAGCTGGTCATTACATCAATAAACAACTTAAAGAAAATAAATTATTTATATATGGAATGGCAGCTGATCAATCAGCACAAATTAGAACAATAACCTATTGGAATGAGTTTTTAGGTATAAAAGTCCCTGTTTTTACTGGGTCTGAAAGAATAGCTAAGCAACATGATATTCCCGTTATTTTTGGAAAAGTTGTAAAAATAAAAAGAGGACACTATAAAGTAGTTGTAGATTTAATTTCTGAATTTCCAAATGAGTATGAAGATTATCAAATAACTGATATTTATCTTAAAAAACTAGAAAATCAAATTAGAGAAATCCCAGAGTATTACTATTGGACTCATAATAGATTTAAACATAAAGATAAAGCACCAAAAGACTAGTTAATTATTTTTTTTATTAGGGTTTTGATCTCTTTTGTAAGATTTTTAGCCTTCTCACTAGTTTTGGCTTCACTGTATATTCTTATTATTGGCTCTGTGTTAGATTTTCTTAATTGTACCCAGCTCTCTCTAAAATCAACTCTAACCCCGTCAATTAAATCAACTTTTTCATTCTTGTATTTTTCAGCAATTTGATTTAAAATTTTATCGACGTTTATTCCAGAAGATAAATTAATTTTTTCCTTTAACATAAAATATTTTGGATAGCCCTCAAGCAGCTGACTTGCTTTTAATCCACGCTCGACAAATAAAGATAAAAACAAACCTATTCCTACAATGGCATCTCTTCCATAATGACTTTTAGGAAAAATCACACCTCCATTACCTTCGCCACCAATTACTGCATTGCATTCTTTCATCTTTGATACCACATTTACTTCACCAACTGCACTATAAAAATGGACTTGATTATACTTTTGTGTTACATCGTTTAAAGCTCTTGAGGAAGATAAATTAGATACGGTTGAGCCAGGTGTTTTGCTTAATACATAATCTGAACAAGCAACTAAAGTATTTTCTTCTCCAAATATTTCACCATTTTCACACACAAAAACAAGTCTATCTACATCTGGATCTACAGCTATACCTAAATCAGCTTTTTTCTCCACTACTTTTTTACATAAATCTGTAAGATTTTTTTTAAGAGGTTCAGGATTGTGAGGAAAATTTCCATTGGGTTCGCAATAAAGCTTAACAACTTCAATATTTAAAGCTTTTAAAAAATCTGGAACTATAATACCCCCTGTTGAGTTGACCGCATCTACAACTATTTTAAGCTTTTTAGATTTAATTTTCTCGACACTAACTAATTCTAAATCTAAAACAGATTTGATATGAGATTTCATAGCACCTTCTTTTTTTATTATGGTACCTAAATCAAAAACTTCAGAAAAAATAAAGTCATCCGCTTCAGAAATAGAAACAATTTCTTTTCCTGAATTATTATCTAAAAATTCTCCATTTTTATCTAATAATTTTAATGCATTCCATTCAGCTGGGTTGTGACTTGCTGTAATAATGATTCCACCATCAGCGTTTAATTCAGTAACCGTCAATTCAACTGTAGGAGTAGTTGATAATCCAATGTCAATAACATTAATACCTATTGAAATTAAGGAGTTTTGAACAAAGTTTTGAATCATTTCACCAGAAATTCTAGCATCTCGACCTATTACAACTGATAGTTTTTCTTTATTAGTGCTTTTCTTTAACCAATATCCGTAGGCGCATCCAAATTTTATAGTTTCGATTGGTGTAAGATTGTTTACTGATTCACCTCCAATTGTTCCTCTGATTCCAGAAATAGATTTAATAAGTGTCATGTTGCAAATATACAATTTGATTAACTTTTACATTACATTTATATTAAAATATAGCCATGAGTTTTAAATTAAAATTACTTTTATCCTTCTCCGTATTTTTATTTATGTCCTGTGTTTTTGAAAAACCATCCGGATATAAAAACGGAATGGTAGTCTCTGCTAAAATAGAGGCTTCTAAAGCTGGAATTGATGTATTAAAACAAGGTGGAAATGCATTTGATGCAATGATTGCTACAGATTTAGCACTCTCTGTTGTATATCCAAATGCAGGAAATCTAGGTGGGGGTGGATTTTTAGTTTACAGATTGAATGATTCTTCTCATGGATCTTTAGATTATAGAGAAAAATCACCTGGGAAATCGACAAGTTCAATGTTTTTAGACGTAGATGGAAACGAAATTGACGGGTTAAGTACAAGTGGCGCTCTTTCTGTTGGAGTTCCAGGCACTATTGCTGGTCTTTTTAAAGTTTATGATAGGTTTGCCACCCTCCCATTAGAAAAGCTATTTGAGCCAGCAATCAAACTTGCTGAAAAGGGTTACCGTCTAACGGTCAATCAAGCGAATTCTTTAAACAGTAATAGAAATGAAATAAATAAATTAAATGACTCTACTTTATTATTTAAAAACGAGTTCAAAGAAGGAGATTTGTTTATAAATAAATCTTTAGCAAACACTCTTAAATTAATTTTAAAAAACGGAAGAAAAGAGTTTTATAATGGGTCAATAAGTAAGGAAATTATAAATTATATTGATGAAAGAAATGGTATTTTAATCCAACAGGATTTTGATAGTTATGAAGCTGTTTGGAGAGAACCTGTTGTTATAAAATATAGAGATTTGAATATTATAACTATGGGGCCACCATCTAGTGGAGGTGTAGTTTTGGGACAAATATTGAAAATGATTCAACCTTATGATGTTTCTAAACTTAATCATAACAGTTTAGAATACATACAATTGTTAGTTGAAGCCGAAAGAAGAGCTTTTGCTGACAGAGGGAAATACCTTGGAGATCCTGATTTTAACTATATCCCTGTAAATGAATTATTATCTCAAAAATATTTAAATAGCAGAATGAAGAATTTTTCATTTAAAAAATCTACTCCCTCCAATTCAATTTCTTATGGCAATTTTAATTTTAGTGAAAGTAATGAAACCACACATTATTCTATAGTAGACAAGTTTGGAAATGCAGTTTCGGTTACTACTACATTAAATGGTAATTATGGTTCTAAATTATTTCCACCCGATTTAGGTTTTTTTTTAAATAATGAAATGGATGACTTTTCTATTAAATCAGGTGTTCCCAATATGTATGGATTAATAGGTGGAAAAATTAATTCCATCGAACCTAACAAACGAATGTTGAGTTCAATGACTCCAACGATTGTAGAAAAAAACGGGAAGCTATTTAGTGTTCTTGGAAGTCCTGGTGGACCTACTATTATTACATCTGTACTGCAAACAATATTAAATTTAGAAGAGTTTAATTTTAATATTAATAAATCAGTTAATTCTCCACGTTTTCATCATCTTTTTCTTCCTGATTTAATCTATCATGAAAACAATGTTATTGACTTAGAAAAAAGAAATTTATTAAAATCAAAAGGATATAACATCAACAATAAAAAAAGTGTTATTGGAAGAGTTGATGCAATACATGTAAACCCAGAGGGTCTTTTATTTGGAGGAGCAGATAAAAGAGGCGATGATAAATCAATAGGATTTTAATTCAATATAATATAATAATCACTTTAAAAAACGTAATTTGCATGATTGATTTTTTTAAATGAAAGATGTAATTTCTGTCAATGGGGCTAGAGCTCACAATCTTAAAAACATTGATATAGATATTCCTAGAAATAAATTAGTTGTAATTACAGGTGTTTCAGGAAGTGGTAAATCTTCATTAGCATTTGATACTATTTATGCAGAAGGACAACGAAGATATATTGAAACATTTTCTGCATATGCAAGACAATTTATTGGTGGACTCGAAAGACCTGATGTAGATAAAATTGATGGATTATCTCCTGTTATTGCAATTGAACAAAAAACTACTTCAAAAAACCCAAGGTCTACAGTTGGAACTATTACTGAAATATATGATTATTTAAGATTGTTATATTCAAGAGTCGCTGATGCATATAGTTTTGTTTCTAAAGAAAAGATGGTTAGTTATAGTGATGAAGAGGTCATTAAATTAATATTAGAGAACTATGTTGATAAGAAAATTACCATATTATCACCTGTTATTAAAGCAAGAAAAGGACATTACAGAGAACTTTTTTTAACAATTAGAAAACAAGGTTTTTTGAAAGTTAGAATTGATGGAGAAATTAAAGAGTTGGTTCCAAATCTTAAACTAGATAGATATAAAATTCACGATATTGAAATTGTTGTAGATAGGTTACTTGTTAAGGATAATGAATCTTCTTTAAAGAGAATGAAAGAAAGTATGGTTACAGCTATGTATCACGGAAATGATTCTCTAGTCGTTATAGACGAAGAGAACAATAAAACAAGATACTTTAGTAGAAACTTAGTTTGTCCGTCTTCAGGAATATCTTATTCAAAACCTGAACCAAATTCATTTTCTTTTAATTCTCCAAAAGGAATGTGTCTTAAATGCAATGGACTTGGGTCAGTAAATAAAATTAATTTACAAAGTGTAATTCCTGACGATAATATTTCTATTTATTCAGGTGGAATCATTCCAATAGGAACTTATAGTAATAACTGGATATTTAAGCAATTAGAAACTATATCAAATAGATATGGTTTTGATTTAAAGGACCCAATAAAAAAAATTCCGAAAGCTGCTATTGATACTATATTAAATGGAGGAAATGAAACATATTCTGTTGAATCAAAAACCTTAGGACTGACAAGGAAATATCAAATTGATTTTGAAGGAATTATTCCATTTATTCAAAGTCAATATAATGAAAATCATTCATCTAGAATTAAGAGGTGGGCTAAGGGTTTTATGGAGAAAGAAAACTGTTCAACTTGTTCTGGTTCAAGATTAAACAAGGAATCTATGCACTTTTATTTAAACTCTAAAAGCATAACTGATTTATGTTCCATGGATATTATTGTTTTAAAGGATTGGTTTTCTAACTTAGAATCAAAGCTTAGTGATAGAAAAAAAATAATAGCATCAGAAATAATTAAAGAATTAAACAAGAGATTAGATTTTTTGTTAAATGTTGGTTTAGATTATTTGTCACTTAACAGACCTTCCAAATCTCTTTCTGGTGGAGAGTCACAAAGAATTAGATTAGCTACTCAAATTGGTTCTCAACTGGTTGGAGTTTTGTACATACTAGATGAACCTAGTATCGGTCTCCATCAAAGAGATAACTCAAAACTAATTGATTCCCTAAGAGGTTTAAGGGATATTGGAAATTCTATAATTGTTGTAGAACATGACAAAGAGATAATGGAAAAAGCAGACTATATTATAGATATAGGTCCAAAAGCTGGTAAAAATGGAGGAGAAATAATTTTTCAAGGCACCTACCCCGAAATGATTAAAAAAGATACTCTAACTGCTAAATTTTTAAATGGTACTAAAAGAATAGAAATTCCAAAAAAAAGACGTAAAAAAAATAAAAAAACTATAAAACTTACTGGTTGTACAGGAAATAATTTAAAAAATATTGATATTGAATTTCCTTTGGGAATTATTATTGGAATAACAGGTGTGTCTGGGAGTGGAAAATCTACATTAATTAATGAAACTTTATATCCAATTTTAAATAATTATTTTTTTAACGGCGTCAAAGAACCAAAGCCTTATAAAAAACTTACGGGAATTGATAATATAGATAAAGTAATAGAGATTAATCAATCACCAATTGGAAGAACTCCAAGAAGCAATCCTGCTACTTACACTGGTGTTTACAGCGATATAAGATCATTATTTACAATGACACCAGAAGCTTTAATTAGGGGTTATAAGCCTGGAAGATTTAGTTTTAATGTAGTTGGAGGAAGATGTGAAACATGTCAAGGTGCTGGTTTAAGAAAAATTGAAATGAATTTTCTCCCAGATGTTTATATTAATTGTGATAATTGTAATGGAAAAAGATTTAACAGAGAAACACTAGAAATTAGATACAAAGGAAAATCAATTTCTGATATTCTTAATATGACAATAAATGAGGGATGTGATTTTTTTGAGAACTTTCCTAAAATTTCAAGAAAGTTAAACACTATTAAAAATGTGGGATTGGGTTATATAACACTTGGCCAGCAATCCACTACTCTTTCGGGCGGAGAAGCTCAAAGAATTAAACTTGCCACTGAATTATCAAAAAAAGACACAGGTAACACCTTGTATATTTTGGATGAACCTACAACAGGACTACACTTTGATGATATAAAAGTTTTGTTAGAAATGATAAATAAATTAGCTGATAAAGGAAATACAATTATTATTATTGAACATAACATGGATGTGATTAAAACAGTTGATCATATAATTGAAATTGGACCAAATGGTGGTAAATATGGTGGTCAAATTATTTATACTGGCTTTCCTGAAAATTTAATTAATCAAAGAAATAGTCCTACTGCAAAATATTTAAAAAAAGAGCTAACTTTAAAGTTGTCATGAACAGATCAAGTTTAAAAAATTGGAATGAAGTAAAAACAAACGATTCTTGGTCAGTATTCAAAATAATGGGAGAGTTTGTCGACGGATATGAAAAGATGAGTAAAATCGGGCCTTGTGTGTCTATTTTTGGATCTGCTAGAACAAATGTTGACGATAAATATTACAACCTAGCTACTGAAATAGCTAAAAGTATTGTAGATCTTGGATTTGGTATTATCACAGGGGGTGGACCAGGGATTATGGAAGCTGCTAACAAGGGTGCGAAATTAGCTTTAGGGTCGTCTGTTGGATTGAATATCGAGTTGCCTTTTGAACAACATGACAATCCTTACATTGATGAAGATAAATCACTTGATTTTGATTATTTCTTTGTTAGAAAAGTTATGTTTATGAAATATTCTCAAGGCTTTGTTGTTATGCCAGGTGGGTTTGGAACTTTAGATGAACTATTTGAGGCGGTGACATTAATTCAAACAAAAAAAGCTGAAAAGTTTCCAATTATTTTAGTAGGATCCTCATTTTGGGAAAAATGTTATTCTTGGATAAAAGAGGAACTAGTTTTGAAAAACAACTATATTTCCAATGATGAACTAAAACTTATTTCAATTGTAGATTCTTCCGAAGAAGTTATTGAAATACTTTCTAATTTTTACAATAAAAAATCATTAAGACCCAATTTTTGATTATTAAAAGTATGTTCTTATGAGATTACTCATTTCACTTTTAATTATATTTTTTTTACTAAAATAAATTCGCAAGTGAACCATTATGATATTAGTGCTTTTTTTGATATAGAAAATAAAAAAATTAATATAAAACAGACATTAAAGTTTGTTAATTCAACAAAAAAAAAATTAAACTATTTAATCTTAAATGATTGGGCTAATTCATATTCTTCCTCAAATTCTCCACTAGGAAAAAGACTTTCTGAAGATTATTCATTAAGCTTTCAAAGGTCTACCAAAAATCAAAGAGGCTATACTCTTATAAGAAAAATTCATAACAATAATGGTTTTAAATTTGATTATCACAGATTAAAAAACAATATAGATATTATTAAAGTTTTACTTCCTAATGAATTGAAAAGTGGAGATTCTATTTCATTATATATTGATTATGAAATAATAATTCCTGATATAAGTTTTACTGGATATGGAATAAATAAATATAATGATCTAAACATTAGGGACTGGTATTTTACATTTTCAAAGTTAAAAATGGATAACTGGATACTAGAAAGTAATTTAGATTTAAATGATTTATCTCATGATTTGGCTTATTTCAAATTTGATATAACCTACCCTATTTCACATACCCTAGTAAGTGATTTTAAAATAAGGGAATCTCAGAGCGGGGGTGATTATAATAAAATTAGTTCTGTTAGAGAAATAAGGAATAATTCAGAAATAATAATATCTAAAAACTCAATGTTTGAAGAATATAAAATAAATAATAAAACAATAGTTACAGATATTGATAATTATATAAAAAATAACGATTCAATTATAAATAAATTATTTCGTTATGTGGATGACAAAACAGGAAACAATATAAATCTTAACACAACAAATATTAATAGAACAAATAAAGATTCTATTATGAAGAAAATATTAAAATTTTCTCAAGAAAGGTTGGGTATTTATCCTTTTGAAAAGATAGTTATTTCAACAAAAAATCAATCAAGAAGGCCAATTTACGGACTAAATAACATTCCCAAAATAGTTAGCCCATTTAATCAATCATTTTTATTTGAATTTAATTTTTTAAAAGAATTCTTACACACATATTTAAATCATTCCATTTCTGTTCATAATAGAAAGGATTACTGGGAAAAAGAAGGTATTATTATTTACTTAATGATCGATTACATAAGTATTTTTTATCCTAAATTGAAATTAATTGGAAAGTATAGTGAATTAAAAATTTTGAAAAACAGAAATTTTTCAAACTACAATTTTAATGAACAATATCGTTTGTTTGAGAACATTATATCTAGTAGAAACATAAATCAATCTATAGCTACTAGTTTAGATTCCTTAACACGAGTTAATCAAAAAATTATAAATCCTTATAAAACTGGTATAGGCTTTAAGATGTTATCTGAATTTCTTGATAAAGACATAATTGATGAATCCATAAAAAAATATTTTACAACAAATAACTTAAACTACAATAATCCTAGATCCTTGAAATCTATAATCTTAAAGAAATCAAATAAACAATCAGAATGGTTTTTTAAAGATTATTTAAATAGAAAATCATTTAAAGATTTTTCAATAAAAAAAATTAATCACAATAATCTTTACACGGACTTTAAAATATCTAACTTAAATTCTTCGAAAATTCCAGTTAAAATATCCTTAATTAAGGATTCTGTAATAGTTAAAGAAAAATGGATTGTATTAAAATCAATAGACACTACAGTTTCATTTAAATCTAATCAATTTGATTTTATTGAATTAAATAAAAATAAATTTTTAACAGAGAAAAATTACAATAATAATTTAGCATCATTTAATAATTATAAAAAACCTTTTAAGTTTATTTTATTTAATGATTTCGAGAATGTATATAATAAACAGTTGTATTACATGCCTCTATTTAGTTATAATTTATATGATGGAGTAATGCCGGGACTAAGCTTGTCTAATGTTACACCAATTAAAAAACCTTTTACATTCAAAATAAATCCATTTTATTCCACAAAACAAAAAAAAATATTAGGAAAAATCAATTTAAAATATGTGAAATATCATGAAAATAAAAACTTATTTAGCACTCAATATTTTATAGGAGCTTCTACATTTCATTATAAAGAAAATCTTTCTTATACAACTCTATACCCATCTATACTTTTTACTTTTAGAAATTCTGATTTAAGATCGAATTATAGGCAGTTTGTTAATTTAAGGTATGTAAGTATATATAAAGAAAATAATAAAAATTTAGAAAAGTATCCAAATTATAATATTATAAATATAAAATATATTTTATCTAACTCAAACGGAGGAAAAGGGTTTAGTTTTAATACAGATTTACAAATAAATAAATCTTTTATAAAGAATTCATTTACCCTTAAATATAGAAACTTTTATAAAGGTAATAGACAATATAATTTTAGAATTTTTGCCGGAAAATTTTTAAAAAATTCTACAATGGATGATTATTTTAGTTTTTCTACTTACAGAGCAAGGGATTATATGTTTAGTTACAATTTACTTGGAAGATCTGAAGATAGTGGTTTTTATAGTCAACAATTTGTTAATTCTGAGGGAGCTTTTAAATCTAAAGTTACGCCAGCATATTCAAACGATTTGTTGTTGTCTTTTAATACTGGAATTACTTTATGGCAATGGGTAGAAGGTTATTATGATTTTGCATTAATAAAAAATAAATTCAGTAAAACAAAAACTATTTTTGATTCTGGAATAAGACTTAATATTTTGACTGATTATTTTGAATTATACTTTCCATTTCAATCTTCATTAGGAAATGAACTAAATCATACAAGTTATTTAGATAAAGTAAGATTTAAAATAGCTATTGATATTGAAACTTTTTCTGGATTAATCACTAGACGTTGGTTTTGAATTTTTAATAGGAAAAAAACTCTATTTTTCTTAAATTTGAAATCCTTTATTTATTATGCAAAGCAATCTTGATCTTAACAAAGAAATATCCTTTGAATCTTTCAAAGAACAAGTATTAAAAGACTATAAATTAATTACCTTAAGTAGAGAAGCTAGCTTATTGGGAAGAAGGGAGGTCTTAAGCGGAAAAGCAAAGTTTGGAATCTTTGGAGACGGAAAAGAACTTCCTCAAATTGCTCTAGCTAAAGTTTTTCAAAATGGAGACTTTAGATCTGGGTATTATAGAGATCAAACATTTATGATGGCTATAAACGAATTATCTCCAAAACAATTGTTTTCAGGTTTATATGCTAATACTGATATAAATGAAGAGCCTATGTCAGCCGGAAGACAAATGGGTGCTCATTTTAATACAGTAAGTTTAAATGGTGATGGAACTTGGAAAGATTTGATTAATCAAAAAAATTCTAGTTCCGACGTTTCTTGTACTGGTTCACAAATGCCAAGACTTTTAGGATTAGCTCAAGCTTCGAAATTATATAGAAAATTAAAAACAGAAAACTCAAAAAAGTTTTCCATTAATGGAAATGAAATTGCATGGGGAACTATTGGAAACGCTAGTACTAGTGAAGGAATTTTTTTTGAGGTTTTGAATGCAGCAGGTGTTCATCAAGTTCCAATGGTTATTAGTGTATGGGATGATGACTATGGAATTTCTGTAGAAAATAAAGATCAAACTATTAAACAAAGTATTTCTGAAGCATTATCTGGCTTTCAAAGAGATAATTACAAAAAAGGTTTTGAAATTCTTACTGTGAACGGTTGGGATTACCCTAGCCTGATAAATATTTATCAAAAAGCAAATGATATTGCTCGTGAAAACCATATTCCCGTATTAATTCACGTTAAACAGTTAACTCAGCCAATAGGACATTCAACCTCCGGTTCTCATGAAAGATATAAATCTAAAGACAGATTAGATTGGGAGAGAAAATTTGATTGTAATTTAAAAATGCGTGAATGGATTTTAAATAATGAAATTGCGACTGAAATAGAATTAAAAAACATAGAACTGTTATCTAAAGAAGAAATCAAATTAGCTAAAAATGATGCTTGGAAAACTTATTTAGATCCCATACTGAACTCTAGAAAGATTTTAGTATCAATTTTATCTGTTTTAAATGATGATTTTAAAACCCTTAACTTTTCTCAAGAAATAAATGAATTAGAAAGAATCAAAGAACCCCATAATAAAGATTTATTATCGATCTCAAGAAAATTTTTAAGGTCCTTTAAAGGAAATGACAATAAAAATATTAATGCACTAAAAGAATGGGTAAAAGAATTCTCATCTTTAAACCAGTCAAGATATAGTTCAAAGTTATATAATGAATTCTCTACTAATTCATCAAATGTTGAAGAGTTAAATCCAACTTATGATAATTCAACTAAAGTTGATGGTCGAATAGTATTGAGAAATAATTTTAATAAGCTCTTAAAGAAATACGATAACCTTTTAATATTTGGAGAAGATTCTGGTAAAATTGGTGATGTAAACCAAGGTTTAGAAGGTCTTCAGGATATTTATGGTGAAGACAGAGTTGGTGATAGAGGAATTAGGGAAGCTTCTATAATTGGGGAAGGTATCGGTCTAGCTCTTAGAGGTTTTAGACCAATAGCAGAAATACAATACTTAGATTATGTTTTATATGGTCTTCAAATTTTAAGTGATGATTTAGCAACTTTACATTACAGAACTTTTGGAAGACAAATTGCTCCACTTATTATTCGTACAAGAGGACACCGACTAGAGGGTATTTGGCATTCAGGATCTCCTATGAGTGCTCTATTGTCTACACTTAGAGGAATTAATATTTTAGTCCCAAGGAATATGGTTCAGGCAAGTGGAATGTATAATACATTATTAAAATGCGAAGAACCAGCAATTCTTATTGAATCATTAAATGGTTATAGATTAAAAGAAAATGAACCTACAAATTTATCAGAGTTTACTGTATTATTAGGTAAAACAGAAACTTTAAGCCACGGAAATGATATTACCATAGTTTCTTATGGATCTACACTCAGACTTGTTGAGAGAGCATCTTTAGAATTAGAATCCTTAAATATTGATGTTGAAGTAATTGATATTCAAACATTAATTCCTTTTGATTTAACAAATAATATTAAAGAAAGTTTAAAAAAAACTAACAAATTACTTATCGTTGACGAAGATCTTCCTGGAGGAGCTTCTGCCTATATATTACAAAAGATTATAGAAGATCAAGATGCTTTTAAACTTTTAGATAGTAAACCCATTACACTAACAGCCAAAGCACACAGACCAGCATATGGATCAGATGGTGATTATTTCTCGAAACCATCAACTGACGATATTATCGAAAAAGCTTATGAAATTATGAATGAATACAATCCAAATAAATACCCAGATATCTATTAGTTAAGTATTTGAATAATCAATTGTCTTAGCAAGTCCTTATTACTTGTATTGACTACCCCTAATCCTTTACTTTTTAAATCAGAATCTTTAATTAAACTGATTATAATACTGATTTTTTTCATTGAAAAATACTTTGAAGCTTGTACATAATCTTTAACAAAATATGGGTTTATTGCTAAAATTGATGCTACGTTGTTTTGAGATTTATTTGATATGCTGTGGTATTGAAAAATTTGAATAAAAAAATTAAATAAAGACGATAATATCATTTGAATAGGATGTTTATTGATATTAGAAGATAAGTAATTACATATTTTTAAAGCTTTGGAAAGATCCTTAATTCCTAAGGCATTTCTTAATTCAAAAACATTATAATCCTTACTTATCCCTATGTGTTCTTCAATTAAATTAGGATCTATTTGCTTTGTTTTAGCACATATTATTTTCAATTTACTTAACTGATTATCGATTTTTTTAAGATCGTTTCCTAAATAATCTACTAACATGGAGCAGGATTTCATATCAATTAAATAATTCTCTTTATTTAAATTATTGACAATCCACTGAGGAACTTTATTTTCATATATTTTTTTACATTCTATTATTGTACCAAATTTTTGAATGTTTTTATAAAGTTTTTTTCTTTTATCTAAAGATTTGTATTTGTAATTAACAATCAGAATGGTACTTAATAATGGGTTTAATGCATAATTGGATAAGTTTTCTATTTTTCTTGATAAATCTTGACCCTCTTTTAAAATTACTAATTGATATTCGCTCATCATGGGATATCTCTTACAACATGAAACTAAATCATCTATTGATGTGTCTTTAGCATATAGAACAGTTTTATTAAAATTTTTTTCGTTTTCATTTAACACATTTTGGTCCAATAAATCCGTTATATAGTCGATATAGTATGTCTCCTCTCCCATTAGAAAATATATTGGAGAATAAACTTTATTTTTAATTTTTGAAATTATACTATTAATTTCTTGTAAATTCATTTTCTGTTTTTGAGTATGTTAAAATTAAATTTCCCAAACTTTAAATTCAAAGTTAAAAATAGAGATAATAAAACTTATATTTTTGATAATATTAGAAAAAAACTAGTTTTACTTACTCCTGAAGAATGGGTTAGACAACATGTTGTTTGGTATTTAATATTTCGTGGAGTTTCAAAAACCCATATTGCTTTAGAAAAAAAAATAATAATAAATAAATTAACAAAACGATTTGATATAGTTGTTTTTAATAAAGAAGGAACTGTTAAGCTTTTAGTTGAATGTAAAGCTCCAAAAATTAAAATTGATCAAAAGGTATTTGATCAAACTTCTATTTATAATAAAAAATTAAATTCTGAGTTTTTAATGATAACAAATGGTTTGAATCATTTTTTTTTTAAAATAGATAATTCAACAAATACTTATAACTTTATAAAAGAATTTCCACTTTAATGAAAATTGCTGTTGTTATCCTGAACTGGAATGGACTTAAACTTTTAAAAGAGTTTTTACCTAGTGTAGTAAATTATTCTGAAGGCAATCCAATTTATATAATTGACAATCATTCTGATGATTTATCTCTTGATTTCATTAGAACAAATTATCCCAGCATTAATATCATTTTAAACCCTGAAAACTATGGCTATGCTAAAGGTTATAATGAAGGATTAAGGCAGGTTAGTGAAGAAGTTTATTGTTTATTAAACAACGATGTAGAGGTTACTAAAGGATGGCTTGGTCCAGTAATAAAAGAATTTAGTTCTAACGAATTAATATCTGTTGTACAACCAAAAATATTGGACTATAAAAATAAAAATAAGTTTGAATACGCGGGTGCTGCTGGTGGGTTTATTGATTATTATGGGTATCCTTATTGCAGAGGGAGGATTTTCAATACAATTGAAGATGATAAAGGTCAATACGATCAAAATATTGATATTTTTTGGGCTTCAGGGGCTTGCTTTTTTATTAGAAAAGAAATTTTCAATAAACTTAAAGGATTTGATGAGCATTTTTACAACCATATGGAGGAAATTGATCTTTGTTGGAGAATTACAAACTTTAATAGTAATTTAAAAAAAAAATTTATTTATAAAAGTGTTGTATTTCATTTAGGTGGAGGTTCTTTTGACTATGACAACCCAAAAAAACTTTTTTATAACATTAGAAATCATAGATGGATGATTATTAAGAACACTAGTGTCATTCCTGGTTTTAACTTTTCAATATTTCAAAGATTGCAAATAATACATTATATCAGTATTCTTTATGCTATTAATCAATTAATTCTTTTGAAATTCATACATTTTAAAGAAATCATAAAAGCTATATTCACTAATCACTTATACAAGGATGGATATAAAATTCTTATTGAACAAAATTATTTGTTACTTAGAATGAACAATAAAAAACCTAAATACTACGTTATTAAATCAATTATATATAATTATTTAATTTTAAAAAAAAGAAGATATTTCGAGTTAAATAAGAGTTAAATTAATGAATTAGTACATATATTTTACTAAATTTGAAACTTAAACAAAATAAAATAATAAACATGAAAAAAATCTTTTTAACATTTCTTACATTGTCGATTTTATTCCCTTCTTGTATTTCTCAAAAGAAATATGCTGCACTAGAAGCTATGAATCAGCAAAGTAAAGATTTACTAAATTCAGCTACTGTAAAACTTAATAGTTGTATCGATGAAAAGGCTGGTGCTGAAGCTGAATTAAAAACATTAAAAGAACAGGTTACTTTTTTATCTAATAACAATCAAGATTTAATTAATACCATGGGTAATCTTACTACTCTTTCTCAAAAAGGAGCAGATAATCTTGAAAAATCTCTTGAAAGTATGAAAGAGAAAGATTTAACTATTAACACAATGCGAGATGCTGTAACGAGAAGAGACTCTGTAACTTTAGCATTAGTAACAAGTCTTAAAGGTACTTTTATAGATATTAATGACAAAGATATTGAAGTGAATGTTGAGAAAGGTGTTGTGTTTATTTCAATTTCTGACAAATTATTGTTTAAAAGTGGAAGTTATGTTGTTTCAGAAAGAGCAAAAGAGGTTCTAGGTAAAGTTGCTAAAGTAGTTTTAGATAAACCTGATATAGAGTTTTTAGTTGAAGGTCACACTGATGATCAATCAATTCAAAATGAAGTTCTTTTGGATAACTGGGATTTAAGTGTTAAAAGAGCAACTTCTGTAGTAAGAGTACTACAAAATGACTTTGGTGTTCAGCCTGAAAGAATGACTGCAGCAGGAAGAAGTTATTACGTTCCAGTTGTAGATAATGATTCACCAGAAAATAGATCTAGAAACAGAAGAACTAGAATTGTTGTTCTTCCAAAATTAGATCAATTTTACGACCTTATTGAACAAGGTATGAAAGCGACAGGTAACTAGTCTTTATTTAATTTTTAAAAAAACACATCTTTAAGATGTGTTTTTTTTTGCTTAATAAAGTCATATTAAAAAACTTTATAAAGATTTATTTAATACCCAATTAAATAGTCGACATTTGCACCCTTAATTAAGAAAATGGGTAATTTTAAAGATTTAGGAATAAATAAAGGACTTTTAAAATCAATTGAAGAATTAGGTTTTGAATCCCCTACTCCAGTACAAGAACAGGCTATCCCAATATTATTAAAAGATAAAACTGATTTAATAGCTTTGGCTCAAACTGGAACTGGAAAGACTGCAGCTTTCGGACTTCCTAGCATCCAACAAATTGACCCTAAGATTATAAATGTTCAAACAATCATATTATGTCCCACTAGAGAGCTTTGTATTCAAATTTCTAAAGATCTTTTAACTTACTCTAAATATTTAGATTATGTTAAAATTGTTGCAGTTTATGGAGGAACTAGTATTGAAAATCAAATAAAATCTATAAAAAAAGGCGTACAAATTGTTGTTGGCACACCTGGAAGAACAAAAGACTTAATTAAAAGAAGAGTTCTAAAATTAGATATTGTTAATAGGGTAGTTTTAGATGAAGCTGATGAGATGCTTAGTATGGGTTTTAAGGAAGATTTAAATTATATTTTAGATACCACTTCAGAAAATAGACAAACTATGCTTTTCTCTGCTACCATGTCTAAGGAAGTCAGGTCAATTTCTAAAAAGTTCATGAAAGACTCTAAAGAAATAACTGTTGAAAAATTAAATTCCGGAGCAAAAAATGTAGAACATCATGTTTACAATGTAAATTCTAGAGATAAATATGATACTTTAAAAAGAATAGCGGATTTCAACCCTAGTATTTATGGAATAGTATTTTGTAGAACTAGAAGAGAAACTCAAGATATAGCCAATAAATTCATGAATGATGGGTATAATGCTGATGCAATTCATGGAGAATTATCTCAAAGTCAAAGAGATGAGGTAATGTCCAGGTTTAGAGATAAATCATTACAAATATTAATTGCAACAGATGTTGCAGCTAGAGGTTTAGATGTTGATAGTTTAACTCATGTTATTAATTATTCTCTTCCTGATGACCCTGAAGTCTATACACACAGAAGTGGTAGGACAGGAAGGGCAGGTAAAAATGGAATTTCAATTGCTATTTCAAATTCAAGAGAAGGAAGAAAATTAAAATCTATAGAAAATAAATCTCAAATTAATTTTATTAGAAAAGATGTCCCATCTGGAAAAGAAATCTGCTCTAAACAACTTTTTAAATTAATTGACAAAATTGAAAAAGTTAAAGTAGATGAAAAGCAAATTGAACCATTTCTCTCCGATATTTACTCAAAACTTGAATGGCTTTCCAGAGAAGATTTAATAAAACATTTTGTTTCTGCAGAATTTAATAAATTTTTAGATTATTATAATAAATCTAAAGATATAAAGAGTGAAAGCAAAAAAGCTGATAAATCCTTTAGAGAAAGACCAAGAAACAGAACAGATTTTTCGAACTTATCAATTAATATTGGAAGAAAAAATGGAGTTACACCTATTGAACTTATTTCTTTAGTTAACAGGGTAGTTAAATCAAATGATATGGAGATTGGTGCAATCGACATAAGGGAGTCCTATACTATTTTTGAAATTGATAGTCAAGTTGAAAAAGACTTAATAAAAAAGGTTTCAAAAGTGGATTTTGATGGAGTAGATTTAATCATAAAAGCATCAAAAGAAAAGGCTGAAAGAAAATTTCAAAGAGAAAAAAAGAATAAATCAAGTTTTAATAAAGGAAAAAAAAGAAGAGGCAATTTTGATAACAGCTATAAAGGAAATTCTGGAAGAAAAAATAAAAACAGAGGCAGATATAATAATTAATTATAAATATCATATTTAGCAAATTTTAGTAGTATTCTTTTAACTCCACTAGTTTTAAATTCTACTTCCGCTTTTTTATCAGGTCCTGTTCCTTCTGTTTTCAGTACTTTACCCTTTCCAAATCTATTATGTATAATTACGTCTCCTTTGTTAATATCTATATAATTGGTACTTTGTAAACTTATTGGAAAAGTCTTTTTTAATTCTTTTAATTTAATTTTATTCTTAGGTTTTTTAAATCTTATAAAATTATCATCCGAAGCTTTTTCTGAAGAAATTATATTGGACGAGAAATTAAAATTTGTAAATTTTTTATCAATTTCGTCTATAAATCTACTTGGTTCACAATCGTTTAATTTCCCCCATCTATATCTGGTTTTAGCGTATGTTAAAATAATTTTTTTCTTAGCTCTAGTTATTGCTACATAAAAAAGTCTTCTCTCTTCTTCTAAATCAGACCTCGTTGTAGAGCTTAATGCTGAAGGAAATAAATCTTCTTCTAATCCTACGACATAAACATGATTAAACTCTAGTCCTTTTGCTAGGTGAATCGTCATAAGAGAAACTTTCTTTTCAGTCTCATTAATATCTTTATCGAGTTCAGATGCTAATGCAACATCCTCTAAAAATTCATTTAAGCTACCATTTGAATCTACTACTTCTTCTTGTCCTTCTATAAAGTCTTTTATACCATTTAATAATTCCTCAATATTATCAATTCTAGCGATTGATTCTGGAGTCCCTTCATTTTTTAAAAAATTAATTATTCCTATTCTTTTTAAAACTTCATCAACAATTTCAAATGCATTTAATTTAGCATTTAACAATTGTAAGCTTTTAATTAATATAAAGAATTCGTTTAATTTATTTTTTGTTCCTGAATTAATGTTTATTTCAATATTATTTAAATTTTCTAAGACATTAAATAAACTAATATTATTTTCATTAGCATATACCAATAGTTTATCTACAGTTGTCTGTCCTATTCCTCTTGTTGGAAAGTTTATTATTCTTTTAATACTTTCTTCATCATTAGGATTAACTATAACTCTTAAATATCCTAAAACATCTTTAATTTCCTTTCTTTGGTAAAAAGACAGTCCTCCATAAACTTGGTATGAAATATTTTTTCTTCTTAATGCATCCTCAATAGATCTAGATTGAGCATTAGTTCTATACAATACTGCAAAGGCATCATTATCTAATTGAAAATTATTTTTATTTTCATAAATAGATGTTGAGACAAATCTACCCTCCTCTGAATCTGTTATGGACTGATTTATTTCAATTTTCTCTCCACTTTCATTTTCAGTCCATACTTCTTTATCTAATTTGTTTATGTTATTATTTATTACAGAATTAGCAGCATTAACTATATTTTTAGTAGACCTGTAGTTTTGCTCTAGCCTGTAAACAGTAGCATTAGAGTAATCTTTTTGAAAACTTAAAATATTTTCAATATTTGCTCCTCTAAATCCATAAATACTTTGAGCATCATCCCCAACAACACATAAATTTTCATATCTATCAGCTAATGCTTTGACTATTAAGTATTGTGAGTGATTGGTATCTTGATATTCATCTACATGAATATATTTAAACCGTTCTTGATATTTTGCTAAAACTTCTGGAAATCTGTTTAGTAATTCATTTGTTTTTAATAATAAATCATCAAAATCCATCGCAGAAGCTTTAAAGCATCTGTTGACATATGTTTGATAAACTTTTCCAAACAAAGGTCTTCTAGACTCGTTATCTTGTTGAATAAGCTCTTGGTTAGACAAGTATGCTTTAATTGTAACAAGATTGTTTTTTAATGAAGAAATTCTATTTCTTATATTTTTATATTTATATAAATCTTTATCAAGTTTTAATTCTTTTATTATTGTAGCAATTAGCCTATCAGAATCTTGAGTATCATAAATAGTGAAATTAGATGAATATCCTAATAAATCTGATTCTGATCTTAATATTCTAGCAAAAATAGAATGAAAGGTACCCATCCATAGACTTTTTGATTTACTTTCTCCTACTATTTGAGAAATTCTTGATTTCATTTCTCTAGCAGCTTTATTTGTAAAAGTTAAAGATAATATTGAAAAAGGATCTACTCCCATCTCCATTAAATAAGCTATTCTGTAAGTTAGAACTCTAGTTTTTCCAGATCCAGCTCCGGCAATAACCATGATAGGTCCGTTCTTGTGTATTGTTGGTAATTTTTGAGAGTCGTTTAATTGACTTAGATAATCTTCCAATTAAAATAATTATTTAAAAAATTTTTTAGGTATATATAACCTTATAAAGTTAATAAATTATATTAGTGTTGTGAAAGAAAATTATTTAAATACACCAATAGATTATTTAAAGGGAGTTGGTCCAAATAGAGCTGATTTATTAAAATCAGAATTAAAAATTTTTTCATACAATGATCTATTATATTTTTTTCCATTTAGGTATATAGATAAAACTAAATATCATAAGATATCTGAACTAAAGGATACAAATTCATATGTTCAGATAATTGGAAAATTCATCGATCTAAGACACTCCGACAATTCTAAAGTAAAAAGATTGATTGGCATCTTTTCAGATGAGAATAGAGAAATTGAAGTGGTTTGGTTTAGGGGAATCAAATGGATTGAAAAATCTATAAAACTTAACCAAAAGTATGTTGTATATGGAAAAATAAACTTGTTTAATAAAAAGTTTTCAATAGTTCATCCAGAAACTGAATTATTAGAAAAACATACTCAGATATTGAAAAATGCTTTACTTCCTGTTTATAATTCCTCTGAATCATTGTCCTCCAGAGGAATTAACAATAAGTTGTTTAGAGATCTTATTTTGAATGTTTTTAAAAATTCTAATAGTTCATTTAATGAAAATCTAAACCGAAATATTAACGAAAAATATAAACTTATCTCTAAATACGAGGCGTTATTAAATATACATTTTCCAAAAAGTCAATTATTACTAAGTAAATCTCAATTTAGATTAAAATATGAAGAGTTTTTCTTTATTCAATTACAGTTTGTTTTTAAAAATCTGATAAATAAAAATAAATTTAAAGGTTTCAATTTTTCAAAAGTTGGTAGTTTTTTTAATAATTTTTACAATAATCATCTAGAGTTTAATCTTACAAATGCTCAAAAAAATGTTGTTAGAGAAATAAGAAAAGATTTTTCTAGTAATGCTCAAATGAATAGACTTTTACAGGGAGATGTTGGATCAGGGAAAACAATAGTAGCACTACTATCTTGCTTAATTGCAATTGACAATAATTATCAAACAACTATAATTGCCCCTACTGAGATTTTAGCTCAACAACATTACAATAGTATTAGTAATTCAACTAAACCATTGGAATTAAATGTTAGAATTTTAACAGGCTCAAGTTCTAAAAAAGAAAGAATTGAATTATTTGATGAATTAAAAAATGGTCTTGTTGATATTTTAATTGGTACTCATGCTATAATTGAAGACAAGGTGATTTTTAAAAATTTAGGTTTAGCAATTATTGATGAACAACATCGTTTTGGTGTAGCTCAAAGATCTAAACTTTGGAAAAAGAATTCTACTCCTCCTCACATACTAGTAATGACTGCGACACCGATTCCAAGAACACTTGCTATGAGTGTTTATGGAGATTTAGATATTTCAATAATTGATGAATTACCCCCTGGGAGAAAGGTTATTAAAACTGTACATAGAACCGATAAAAATCGTTTACAGGTTTTTAAATTTTTAAAAGATGAAATTAAAAAAGGTAGACAAATATATGTAGTTTATCCTTTGATTGAAGAGTCAAAGAAAATGGATTATAAGGATTTAATGGATGGTTATGAGAGTATTGAAAGAGAGTTTCCTAATGAACATTATCAAATTAGTATTCTTCATGGAAGAATGAAAAGTGAGGATAAGAGTTATGAAATGGATAGATTTAAAAATAAAGAAACTCAAATAATGGTGTCTACAACAGTAATTGAAGTTGGTGTTAATATACCTAATGCTTCAGTAATGGTTATAGAAAGTTCAGAAAGATTTGGTCTGTCTCAACTTCATCAGTTAAGAGGAAGAGTTGGAAGAGGTTCAGAAGATAGTTACTGTATTTTAATGTCAAAAGATAAATTAAGTAATGATGCTAGAACAAGAATTAAAACTATGACAGTCACAAATGATGGTTTTAAAATTGCAGAAGTTGACATGAATTTAAGAGGACCTGGGAATATATTAGGTACTCAACAAAGTGGGCTTTTGAATTTTAAGATAGCTGATATAATTAGGGATAAAGATATTTTAAATTTAGCTAGAGAAGATGCTAAAAAGTTAATAGAAAATGATCCTCAATTAAAACATGCTGAAAATAAAGAAATAAGACATGAATACTCTAAGTTGAATAAAAATAGTATTCTTTGGAAACATATAAGTTAATAATTAAAAAAATATTTAAAATTAAATTTTCATAATCGTATCTTTACTTATAATATTTAAAGAATGAACATTTCATATAATTGGCTTAAACAGTTTTTGAAAATTGATTTGAAAATTAATCAAATTTCTGAAATTTTGACAGACATTGGTTTAGAAGTTGAAGGCGTCAGTAAATATCGAAAATTTAATGGAGGTTTTGAAGGTATAGTTGTAGGTAAAGTACTTACTTGTGTTAAACATCCTAATGCAGATAGACTTAAATTAACTACTTTAAACATCGGAGACGATAATTTTTTACAGGTTGTATGTGGTGCTCCTAATATTAAAAAAAATCAAACTGTAATTGTAGCTACTGTTGGCACTACGTTATACTCTATTAATGGAGAAGAATTTAAAATCAATAAAACTAAGATTAGAGGAGAGTTAAGTCAAGGAATGATTTGTGCTGAAGATGAAATAGGAGTTGGAGATTCTCACGACGGAATAATTGTATTAGACAATAAACATGAAGCAGGTAAAAAAGTGTCAGAAATATTTGATTGTTATGAAGATTATGTTTTTGATATTGGATTGACTCCAAATCGTTCCGATGCTATGAGTCATTTTGGTGTAGCTAGAGATATTAGGGCTGCATTAATGCATAAGGGCCATAAACTTGAACTTATAACTCCATCCGTTTCTTCCTTTCATATTAATACAAGAGCTAAAAAAATAAACGTTAAAGTAAAGGATACTAAATTAAGTCCAAGATTTACAGGTTTATGTATAGAGAATATTAAAATTGAAAAATCTCCGGAATGGATTCAAAATAGATTAAAAAGTATAGGACTTAGTCCTATTAATAATGTTGTTGACATCACTAATTATGTTATGCATGAATTAGGCCAACCTTTACATGCTTATGATTTAGATAAAATTAAATCTAATTCTATAGAAATAAAAAATTTGAAAAAAAATACAAAATTTGTTACCCTTGACGGAGTCGAAAGACAACTGAATGGTAATGATTTAATGATTTGTGATGAAGATATTCCAATGTGTATCGCTGGTGTTTTTGGTGGAGATTTACATGGAGTAAATAATAATACACATTCTATTTTTTTAGAAAGCGCTTGTTTCAATTCTGTATCAATAAGAAAAACTGCAAAATATCATTCAATTAACAGTGATGCATCATTCAGATTTGAAAGAGGAATTGACATAGAGATGGTTAAGTATTCACTAAAAAGAGCTGCATTATTGATTTGTGAAATTTGTGATGGAAAAATATGTAGCGATATTATTGATGAGTATTCTAATAAAATAGAATCTAAATCAATTTTACTTAATTATGAAAAAACTAATAATTTAATTGGGCAAGTTATTCCACCGGAAGAAATAAAATCAATTTTAACTTCATTAGATTTTAAAATTAATAATATTACTGAAACTGGAATTGGTTTAACAGTTCCCTCATACAGACACGATGTTACAAGAGAATGTGATGTTGTTGAAGAAATTCTTAGAATTTATGGATTTAATAGAATTAAATTATCTAATAAATTATCAATTTCTATAAATTCAATTGAAACTAATCTATATTATAAAATAGAAAATTCTATAGCATCTTATCTAAATTCATTAGGTTTTAATGAAATAATGAACAATTCATTAACAAGTAATGATTTAAATTTATTTAACAGAAAAAGTGTTGAAATAATCAATTCTATCAGTAAAGATATATCTCAATTAAGAACTACATTAATAGAATCGTCACTTAAAACTTTAAAATATAATTTAAATCGAAAAAACAAAAATAATAAGTTTTTTGAGTTTGGTAAAATTTATGAAAAATTAGAAAAGAAAAATTGTGAAAAAAGGAGACTAGGAATTCTGTTTAGCGGAGAGATAGTTCGAAAATCTTGGAACGATAAAATCATTTATGCAGACTTTTACAAACTAAAAGATATTGTTTTAAATATCTTTTCAAAATTATCTATTAACTGTTTTGAAAAATCTATTGATTTTGAAGGTTTTGATAGTGCATTAGGTTTATTCAATAATAACGAAAGATTAGCAGTAATAGGTTTGTTATCATCAAAAATCAATAAAGAGTTCGATATAAACCAGGAAGTGTATTATGCATCATTAGATATTGATAAAATTCTTTTAAGTTTATCCAATATAAACGAATTTAAAAAATACAAACCGATTTCTAAGTTTCAAGAAATTAATAAAGACATGGCTTTTATTTTTGATAAAACTGTAAAATTCTCAGAAATTAAAAAGCTTATTAAAGAATCTAAAATCAAAGATTTAAAAGAAATTAATTTATTCGATGTTTACGAAGGAGATAAAATTGAACGGGATAAAAAATCTTATGCAATGAACTTTACAATTAGTAACGATGTAAAGACATTGAGTGATAAAGAAATACATAATGTTATGGATAAAGTTGAAAAGAAATTTAAAAATAAGTTTAACGCTATTTTAAGAGATAAATAATAATGTATAAAACTAATATAGAAACTGAATTAATTTCAATAAAAAAAAAATTTTTTCAAAATTACAATCATAATATTAATCAATCCTTTGATTTTGACATAAATAAATTAGATAATGATAAAATATTTTATATTAACGATATTAAGACAACTTGTATCGACTATAGATTAAGATTTTTAGATTTAAAATATTTCAAAGGAGATATCCCTAAATCTACTAAACTAAAAATTAATAGTTTTAAAATTGAACACCGACTAAACTCACTTAATTTAAAAATAATGGCTCCTTCAAAACTTTTTAAACTTAAAAATGCGGATGATCCTTTATTATTCTCTGACCTTGGAAACGGATATTTTTATCTGATCGACAAATGGGGAAATGATTTGAGTTTTTTTAGAAAAATTTCTATGTGGCCTTTTAAAAATTTGAAAAATATTTCACTATTTATATTAATGATTAGTTTTTTTGTAACTCTGATTATTCCTAACGGATTATTTGTTTATGATAATTCCCCAAATATCGAATTTTTTATCACTTATTTATTTATATTAAAATCAATAGTAGCTATTGTTTTATTTTTTGGTTTTTCTTTAGGTAAAAATTTCAATACTGCTATTTGGAATAGAAAATACTTCAATTAATAATGAATGAAGATTTTGTATTAATATATAAAGGATCATTTATTTATTCTAACAGAGTTAAAAACGAACTTATTAATAATCAAATTATTCCTGTAATAAAAGATTCTAGCGAATCTGCAAGGCTAGCTGGATTTGGAATAGTTAGTGAACAACAGATTTCTATTTACGTTCATTTAGATGAACTCAAAAAGTCTAAAATGATAATTAAAAATTTAAGAATATAATTTTTTTCTTAACTCTTGTACTTTATCATTACTAACGTAAGAATCAAAAGTTGATAATCTATCAATTACTCCTTTTGGTGTTAATTCAATTACTCTATCACCAACAGATTTTGCAAATTCAAAATCATGGGTAGTTATAAATACATTTCCCTTAAATTTTTTAATTGAATTATTTAGAGCTGTTATAGATTCAAGGTCTAGATGACTAGTTGGTTCATCAAACATCAATACATTTGATCTTAACATCATCATTCTAGATAGCATACATCTTACTTTCTCTCCACCAGATAAAACATCAGATGTTTTTAAAGCTTCTTCTCCACTAAAAATCATTTTACCTAAAAAACCTCTTATATAAACTTCTTCTCTTTCTTCATCATTTTTAGCCCATTGTCTTAACCAATCAACTAAACTTAACTTATTTTCAAAAAAAACACTATTGTCTAAAGGTAAATAAGATTGAGAGGTTGTAATTCCCCAATTAAATTTTCCATTACTCGGTTTAATTTCGTTATTAATAATTTGGTAAAAAGCTGTTGTTGCTCTTGTATCTTTTGAATACAGAACAACTTTTTCACCTTTATTTAAATTAAAACTAATATTATCAAATAAAACACATGTAGAATCTGAAAAAGATAAGTTTTCTACGCTTAAAATTTGATCTCCTGCTTCTCTGTCAGAATTAAAAATTATTGCAGGATATCTTCTTGAAGATGGTTTTATATCTTCAATTTTTAAATTATCCAACATTTTTTTTCTTGATGTTGCTTGTTTGGATTTTGATGCATTTGCACTAAATCTGGCTATAAAATCTTCTAATTCTTTTTTCTTTTCTTCTGATTTTTTATTTTGTTGTGTTTTTTGTCTTAATGCTAACTGACTAGATTCATACCAAAAAGTATAATTTCCTGAAAAATGGTTTATTTTACCAAAATCTATATCAGAAATATGAGTACAAACAGAATCTAAAAAATGCCTATCATGCGAAACAACTATAACAGTGTTGTCAAAATTAGCAATGAAATTTTCAAGCCATTTTATAGTTTCAAAATCAAGATCATTTGTTGGCTCATCCATTATTAAAACATCTGGATTTCCGAACAAAGCTTGAGCAAGTAATACTTTAACTTTTTGTGCACCATCTAATTCATTCATTTCTTTAAAATGAAAATCTTCTTTTATATCTAGATTGGATAATAATGCTGCTGCATCACTTTCGGCATTCCATCCATCCATTTCTTCATATTCTAACTGTAAAACTCCTACTCTATCACTATCATTGTCTGAGAAGTCAGATTTAGAATAAATTTCGTCCATTTCTTTTTTAATTCTAAATAATACTTTATTACCTCTTAATACAGTTTCTAAAACTTGTTTATCATCAAATGCAAAATGATTTTGTTCAAGTACAGACATTCTTTTCCCTTGTTCTAAATGTACATTACCAGAATTTGGTTCAAATATTTTAGAAATAATTTTTAAAAAGGTAGATTTTCCAGCCCCATTTGCTCCTATAATTCCATAACAATTTCCTTTTACAAATGAGGTATTAACATCATCAAACAATACTCTTTTGCCAAATTGAACAGAAAGATTTGATACACTTAACATAATTAATTTTATTAATTTAATTTGCAAATTTAATAAAATCAAACATATGATTATTCTAAAATTATCTTTAAATTAAAAAACTATAATTCAAATGTCTAATGTTAAAACATAAGTATTTAATATTCTTAATTATCATACTAGCTTTTTCTTGTGATTCTGTTAAGAAAAATAAAAAATCCTATTTTTCTGGAAAAATAATTAAAAAAACAAATGATAAAATATCTTTATTAAAAGATCAGGTTATTTTAAAGGAAAGTTATGTTTCTCAAGACGGAACATTTTATATGGGCTTAGACTCTATTAAGGACGGTTTATATAACTTTAAACATCTCCCCGAATTTCAATATTTGATTATAGAAAACGGTGATAGCTTAGTTCTTAGATTAAATTCAGTAGATTTTGATGAATCCTTAGTTTTCACTGGGACAGGATCTCCAAAAAACAATTATTTGATTGATATATTCTTAAACCATGAAAATGAAGAAAGATTTATGAAATCATTAATGTTGAAAAAACCATTGCCTTTTAGAAATTCAATTGATTCATTACTTGATTTAAAGAATTCAAGATTTAAAAAATTTAAACAAAATAATAAATTAAATTATACTACTATTATGATAATGGAATATGCCATAAAACTTCCATTGTATTCAAAGATAGAAGTATATGTTTCAGCTAATAAACAAAGTAATGTAATAAAAAATATTAATAATGACTTTTATGATTACAGAAAGGAAATTGATTTTAATGTTCAAGAATTATCCAATTTTAAACCTTATTTGGACTATATAATTTTAAGGACAAATAACCAATCGGGAATTGATTTAAACTCACTTTCAAATTTAAATTTACAATTTAATTTAGATAGAATAAATTTTGTTAATTCATTAATTTCAAATCCAATTATAAAATCTCAAATATTAAGATACATAGCGTTTGAATATCTTTTAAAAGAAAATAGATTAATAAATATTGATACCTTTTTATATACGTTTTTAAAAATTTCAATTAATAAAAAAACTAATATCGAAATAAAACAACTTTATGAAAATATATCTCTTCTTCAAAATGGAAATTATATTCCTAAAATAGAATTAACAACTGAAAATAAAGAAATTATATTTAGTAGTAATATTTATTCTGAAAAGCCAATAGTTTATGTTTTCTGGTCTTATGATCAATACTCTCATCAAATAGGTCTGTTTACTAAAATTCACAAATTTTTAAATACAAATAAAAAATATAATTTTCATTGCATAAATATAAATTCAAATAAAAAAAAATGGAAGGAATATTTAGTTTTAATTAAAAAAAACAAAAATATAAAACATTTTATAGCAAATGATTTTTCAATTATGAGTAAAAAAATGGTATTGAATAATTTAAATAAAATAATTATAACAGACTCTAAAGGGAAAATTAGCTCAATTTCTGATATAAGTTCTTTAAAATCATTTCATCCAGTTGATTAATTACCTTTTTTAAAGTCTGCAAGGAATTTTTCTAAACCAATATCAGTTAATGGGTGCTTAATCAAACCTTTAATTGAAGATAATGGTCCTGTCATAACATCAGCACCAATTTTAGCACAATCAATGACATGCATTGTATGTCTTATGGAGGCTGCTAAAATTTGTGTGTCAAACGCATAATTATCATAGATTGTAACAATTTCTGAAATTAAATTAAGTCCGTCAGTAGATATATCATCTAAACGACCAATAAATGGTGAAACGTAAGTAGCACCAGCTTTTGCAGCTATTAAAGCTTGACCTACAGAAAATATTAAGGTACAATTAGTTTTAATTGATTGATTAGAGAAATATTTAATTGCTTTAACTCCATCCAATATCATTGGAATTTTAACAACAATTTGAGGGTGTAGATTTGCTAAAGCCTCACCTTCTTTAATCATTTCAGCAAAATCAGTTGAAATTACTTCAGCCGAAACATCTCCATCAACTATTTCACAGATTTTAATATAATGATTTAATATATTTTGATGACCTGTTATTCCCTCCTTAGCCATTAATGAAGGGTTAGTTGTAACACCGTCAAGAACTCCTAGATCTTGCGCTTCTTTGATTTGATTAAGGTTGGCTGTATCTATAAAAAATTTCATAAGTTAATTTTTACTGTAATATAAAAGTACTTTCTCAAATAATCTATCAGGAAGTATGTTCTTTAAAATTATTGAAAATTTTTGAATAAATTGACCAACTTTGTAATGTATTTTTGGATTTTTAGATTTAATTATCTTATAAATTAACTTAGATACTATTATAGGTGAAAAAGCATTATCAACATGTTTGTTTGCTGAATTCAATGATTTTAAATAATCATCTGAATAGAAAGATAAATTATTAAAATCAGAATCAATTCTTCTTGCGGCTATATTTGTTTTAAAATCACCAGGTGCTACATTTACTACTTTGATATTAAATTTTTTAAGTTCCATACTAAAAACTTCACCAACAATTTCAAGAGAACTTTTCGTAGCACAATATATTCCTCTGTATGGTATTCCAAAATATCCTAATATCGAAGTAATATTAATGATTAAACCATTTTTATTTTTTCTCATAGGAGAAATACACTCTTTAATAATAGCTATTGGACCAAAAAAATTAGTTTGAAATGCACTTTTAATATCTAATTCACTTGTTTCTTCAAGAGGACCAGTTATTCCAATACCAGCATTATTAATCAATACATCAATATGATTTTCAATTTGAAGTATATATTTTACTGTTGCTTTTATTTCAACTTCAGAGTTTATATCACATTTTAACAATTCATATTCTGAAATATCATAATCCTTAGGATTTCTACAAGTTCCGTATACTTTATAGCCTTTGGAAGTTAAAAAAAGAGAAATAGATTTTCCTATTCCAGAGGATGCACCTGTAATTAAAATAACTTTGGACATATTAAAAAAAGGGCAAGCTACTCATATCACACCGCTACAACCATTGACCCTTGCTGCGTTCCCACCCTGGGGGATTAAATAGGAGCTGGTTGTATAAGACTTGCCCAAAGCAAATATATATGTTTTTATAATTTACACCTAAGGTTAAATATTTATATTTGAAAATATTTTTAATCATGAATAAATTTAAAATATTAGTATTAGTTATTTTTTCTTTTTCTACTATTTCATGTGGCACAAAAACTAGTCCTGAATTTAAAATAGAAATTTCTAAAAAATCAGATTTTTTAAAAAATGGAGATATAATAAAACTTCGTGTTAATAATCCAACAAATTATGATTTAAAAAACATTCAATTCAAAATAAATGATTCATTAATTGATAGTAATTATATTTTAAATAATAGACTTGGAAAAAATAATATTCAAGCGATATTTAAATTTGATGAAAATATTCAAATAATTAATAAAGAGATAATCATTTTTTCAAATATTAATCCAAAATTATATTCGTATAAAATAATTAATGAATTTAATCATGACATAACCTCCTATACTCAGGGACTTGAATTTGATGATCAGTATAATTTATTTGAAAGCACAGGACAATATGGTTATTCTACTTTAAGAAAAATTGATTTTAGTTCTGGAAAAATATTAGATAAATTATTTTTAGATAAGTCTTACTTTGGAGAGGGTCTTACAATAATTGGTGATAACTTATATCAATTAACATGGAAACAAAAAATAGGGTTTATTTATAACAAGAATAATTTTGAACTTATTAAATCTTTTAATTACAATAATAGTCTAGAAGGTTGGGGTCTTTGTAATGATAGTGTTAGTATTTATAAGTCTGATGGAACCGAAAAAATATGGATTTTAGATCCTTTAACATTAAAAGAATTATCTTATATAAGTGTTGTAACTGATAATAAAATTATTACTAAAATAAATGAATTGGAATGGTTTGATGGTAAAATATATGCCAATACTTATCAATTTAATAAAGAAGTAGGATTAATTATTGATCCAATTTCTGGAAGCGTTGAAGGGGTAATAGATTTTAAAGGATTAAAAGAAAAAGTTAAACAACATGAAAAATTAGATGTACAAAACGGAATAGCTTTTCATAAAAAAAGAAATACATTTTTTGTTACCGGAAAAAATTGGAATAAGTTATTTGAAATTAAAATATTTGAGAAATCAATAGTTAAATAATTCTCTACCTTTCATTAATTGATTAACATCTTTTTTAACGGAACTTATTATAATATCATTTTCATGATTATTAATTACTTTATCAATTAAATTAACAATATCAATCATATCTTTTTCAATTAATCCTCTTGTTGTGATGGCAGGAGTTCCAAAACGGATACCTGATGTAATAAAAGGAGATTTGTCATCAAATGGCACCATGTTTTTGTTAGCTGTTATATCAGCTTTGACTAAGGCTAATTCAGCATCTTTTCCTGAAATATTTTTGTTTCTTAAATCTATGAGCATCATGTGATTATCTGTTCCTCCAGAAATGATATTATAATTCTTATCTGAAAATGCTTTTGCCATAGCTTTAGAGTTTTGTCTAACTTGAACCATGTAATCCATAAAATCATCTTTTAAAGCTTCTCCAAAAGCAATAGCTTTTCCTGCTATTACGTGTTCTAGTGGACCACCTTGATTTCCAGGAAAAACTGCTAGGTTTAACAAGGAAGACATTTTTTTTAAAGAACCATTTTTTAATTTTAATCCAAAAGGATTATCAAAATCATTACCCATTAATATAAGTCCTCCTCTTGGTCCTCTTAAAGTTTTATGAGTAGTTGTAGTAACTACATGACAATGAGGAATTGGATCATTTAGTATTCCTTTGGCAATCAAACCAGATGGATGAGAAATATCTCCCATTAAAAAAGCTCCTATACTATCAGCAATTTCTCTAAACTTTTCAAAATCCATATCCCTTGAGTATGCGGATGCACCAGCAATTATTAATTTTGGTTTTTCTTTTTGCGCTATCTCTTGTATATTATCATAATTTAATATGCCAGATTCTTTTTCAACTCCATAAAAAACAGGATTATATAATCGTCCACTAAAATTAACTGGAGAACCATGTGTAAGATGTCCACCATGAGATAAATCAAAACCCAATATTTTGTCACCTGGTTTTATAAGGGCATGGTATACTGCTGTGTTAGCTTGAGAACCTGAGTGAGGTTGAACATTGGCGTAGACAGCACCAAAAAGTTCTTTTGCTCGTTCGATTGCAATACTTTCAATTTCATCAACAACCTCGCATCCGCCATAATATCTTTTTCCAGGATATCCCTCAGCATATTTGTTAGTAAGGACTGATCCAGTAGCATTCATTACTGCTGGGCTTGTAAAATTTTCGGAAGCAATTAATTCGATACCATTTAATTGTCTGCTTTCTTCTTTTTTAATAAGTTCAAAAATTTCTTTATCTATTCTCATAATTAAAATTAACAACAAATTTAGTAATCACAGAAAAGTTTAGCAACGTATTTTAGATATAAAAAGAATTAATTATAAAGAAAGAATTAACAATTTAAAAAACATAGTTTTTTAAATCAGAAAACGAAATACTTGAATGAGATGTGTGAAATATTACATTATTATCATTAAATAAAATAATCTGCGGAGATTCATGATATATAGAATAAACATTAGCTATTTCGTTTGATAAAGCTCTCATCCTTAAAACATCTATATATACAAATTTTGAAATATTTATTTTTGTATCAAAACCTAACTCAAACCTTGATAAGGAAATTCTACTAACTATACATTTAGGAGAATGTTTAAATAATAAAATATAGTTTTTATTTAAATTTAATAATTCGTCAAATGAATTAATTTCCGTCCACTTTATTTTAGACATATATGAAATATACTTGTTAAGTTTGTAATGTGAATAAAAAAGTAAATATAATAAATAAGCGTGCAAAGTTTGAATACATTTTAATGGATCAATTCTCTGCTGGGATAGTGTTGACTGGAACTGAAATAAAGTCCATTAGAGATAATAAAGCTTCCATTTCAGAAAGCTTTTGTGAATTTAATGATTCTGGCGAATTATTTATTATTAATATGTTTATAGATGAATATAGTTATGGAAATCAATTTAATCATAAAACCAGAAACACAAGGAAGCTTCTTTTAAATAAAAATGAATTAAATAAACTATTGAAAGAAGTTAAAAATACAGGTCTGACAATTATTCCTTTAAAAGTTTTTGTTAGTGATAAAGGTTATGCTAAAGTTTTAATTTCTCTAGCAAAGGGAAAAAAACTATTTGACAAAAGACAAACCATTAAAAAGAGAGAAAATAAAGTTCAATTAGACAGGATAAAAAAAAATAATTAATTTTTGTTTTTAAGCATAGGAACAAAACTAAATTCTCCAAATATTTTTTTTTGATATTTATTTTCACCAGTTCTTAAAACATGTGTCATCTTTTGAGTATTATTCCCCACTGGAATTATCATAACTCCTCCGATTTTCAACTGTAATAATAGTTTTTTGGGAATTTCCACAGCACCTGCTGTAATTAATATTTTATCAAAAGGCGCATGTTCTTTCAATCCTAAATACCCATCACCATATTTTATTATCTCCGGATAATATCCTAATAATGGTAAATTCTTTTTTGCTTTTCTAAATAAATGATGTTGCCTTTCAATTGTATACACTTTTGCTTTGAGTTCAATTAAAATAGCTGTTTGATAACCTGACCCAGTTCCAATTTCTAAGACTTTTTCATTTTCTTTTAATTCTAATAATGAAGTTTGAAATGCAACTGTATATGGTTGTGAAATTGTTTGTTCTGAGCCTATTGGAAATGCTTTATCTATATAAGCATGAGACTCAAAATCTTTGTCAATAAAAAAATGTCTTGGAATTTTATTAATAACTGTTAATATTTCTTTAGACCGTATACCTTTTTCAATAAGTTGATTAATTAGTTTTTTCCTTAAACCTTGATGTTTTGGAGTATCTTTCAATGTAATTTTATGTTATAAATTTAAAAATAACTATTGTATTTTTATAAAAAAAATAAAATGATAAAAGCAGGTGTTATTGGAGCGGGTCATCTAGGTTCAATTCATATGAAACTTCTAGGTCAATCTAATTATTTTGAATTAATTGGTTTTTTTGATATTAATAAGGATATAGTTATAATAAATACTGGATTTATTAATTATAAAAACATTGATGATCTAATTAAAAATGTTGATGCGCTTTTTATTTGCTGTAACACTCCAAATCATTATGAAATTGCAAAAAAATGTATTAATTCTAATAAACATGTGTTTATAGAAAAACCAATTACAAACACAGTTAGTCAAGCTACTGAATTAGTTAATTTAGGAAATACAAAAGATATTAAAGGTCAAGTTGGTCATGTAGAACGATTTAATCCAGCTTTTATTGCAATATCAAATACTGTGACAAATCCAAAATTTATAGAATGTCACAGATTAGCAGAATTCAACCCAAGAGGAAATGATGTTTCAGTTGTTTTAGATTTAATGATACATGATATTGACATTGTATTAAGTGTAGTTAAATCTCCAATCAAAAGTGTTAATGCTAATGGGGTATGTGTTATAAGTGATTCTCCAGATATTTGTAATGCTAGAGTTGAATTTGAAAATGGTTGTGTAGCTAATTTAACAGCTAGTAGAATTTCATTGAAAAATATGAGAAAAACCCGATTTTTTCAATCAAATGCATATATATCTGTAGACTTTTTAGAGAAGAAAACAGAGATTGTTCAGATAAAAGAGGTAGTAGATGATGATAAGTATGCTATGGTAATTCAAAACTCTAAAGGTAAAAAAAAACAAATCTTTTATAACAATCCCTCGATTACAACTAATAATGCAATTGAAGAGGAACATAATTCTTTTGCCAATTCAATTTTAAATGATAATACTCCATTAGTAAGTCTTCAAGACGGATTAAACGCTCTTAACTTAGCTAATGAAATTCTTAACAAAATAGAATGAATATTTCAGAAAATTTAAAAAAAATTAAAAAATCTATTCCCAAAGAAGTACTATTAGTAGCAGTTTCTAAAACTAAACCAGTTGATTACCTTAAAATTGCTTACAAATCAGGACAATTAGATTTTGGCGAAAATAAAATACAAGAATTAATACTAAAACATGAAACTCTTCCGAAAAATATAAGATGGCACATGATAGGTCATTTACAAACTAATAAAGTTAAATATATAGCTTCGTTTGTGTATTTGATTCATAGTGTCGATAGTTTGAAATTAATTAAAGAAATCAACAAACAAGGGAAGAAAATTAATAGAATTATAAACATTTTAATACAAGTTGATATTTCAAATGATTCTACAAAATATGGTTTCTCTATGAATGAAATAAACAAATTGTTATGCGATAATATTATTAATAATTTCAATTTTATTTCATTAAAAGGTTTTATGGGAATGGCTAGTTTTACATCAAATTTGGAAATTATTGAAAATCAATTTAAAAGTTTAAATGGTTTATTTGAAAAACATAAATCAAATTATTCGTTAACGATGTTGTCTATGGGAATGAGTGGAGATTATAAAATTGCAATAAGGAATAACAGTAATATTATACGCCTTGGCAGTAATGTATTTGGAAAAAGAATTTAAATATTTATTTTGTATTCAATAATTGATGTAGAGACTACTGGAGGTAAATATAATGAGGAGGGTATAACAGAAATAGCTATTTACAAATTTGATGGAGATAAAATAATAGATCAATTTATTAGCCTAGTAAATCCTGAGATTCCTATCCAACCATTTGTTCAGCAATTGACTGGAATTAATAACAGAATGCTCTTAAACGCCCCTAAATTCTTTCAAATTGCTAAGAGAATTTTGGAAATTACAGATGAAACTATTTTAGTAGCTCATAATTCCTCTTTTGATTTTCGTATGATAAAAATTGAGTTTGAAAGATTAGGGTACGATTTTAATATTCCGCAATTATGTACTGTAAATTTATCCAAGAAATTAATTCCTGGTTTGGAATCATATAAATTAGGAAAACTTGTAAAAACATTGGGAATTCCCATGTCAAACAGACACAGAGCCTCAGGAGATGCTATGGCTACAGTAGATTTATTTAAACTATTATTAATAAAAGATACAAATAAAGAAATAGTAAATAAATTAATTAAAACAGAGACAAGTAAGGGTGTTAAGAAGCACCTTGAAATATTAGATAAATTAAAAAACATAACTGGGATATATTATTTATACAATCAAAATAACGAAATTATTTATATTGGTAAAAGTAAAAATATCAGAAATAGAGTGAATCAACACTTATCAGGCTCTACCAATAAATCAATAAAAATTCAAAGCGAAATAACATTTGTATCGCAAGAATCCACAGGAAATGAATTAATTGCACTTTTAAAAGAAGCTGAAGAGATTTTGATTCATAAACCGAAATTCAACAAACTAATTAAAAAAGATATTAAAAAATTTGGGATAGAATTATGTGAAAACATTGAAAAAATTAAATTTTTAAGAATAAGCCATTATAATGATGATAGTAATTTTATTGAAACATTCAGTTCTTTAAAAAATGCAAATAAAAAATTTATTAGAATAATTGAAAATTTTAATTTAAATAAAGACTTGTGTATATCTAACAATCCAAAAATTGAAAAATATGTTGATGATTTTTCACTTCCATATCCAAATATGTTAATTATTGATAAAGGAAGAACTATTGATGAAAAGAGTGTCATTCTAATTAAAAATTCAAAATATATTGGCTTTGGTTATTTTAGTTTGAATTATCAAATAAATAATTATGATATATTAGAATCATTAATAACTCAAACAAAAAGTAAATATGATTTTCAAAATCTTATCGTTATGTTTCTAAAAAAACACAATGTTGAGAAGATTTTAAATATAGATAACTCTAAATGAAAAAAACATTAATAACCATTTCTGGTCCCACCGCTGTTGGTAAAACAAAATTCAGTGTTGATTTGGCAATTTTATTGGGATGTCACATTGTTTCTTGCGATTCAAGACAGTTTTACAAGGAAATGCACATAGGCACTGCTGTACCATCAAAAAATGAGTTAAAAGGGATTAAACATCATTGTATTCAACATAAATCCGTAATAGACAACTATAATATCAAAGATTTTGAAAAGGATGCTTTAAAAATTATAAATAATGAGTTTTTAAAAAAAGATTTTGTTGTAATGGTTGGTGGTTCTGGAATGTATATGGATGCTGTAACTGTTGGAATAGATGATTTTCCAAAAATTGATGATGAAATTAGAAATATATTAAATTTTCAATACAATCAAAAAGGAATATCTTTTTTACAAAAAAAACTTAAAGAATTAGATCCTAAATATTACGAAAAAGTAGATATTCAAAACCCAAGAAGATTGATTAGATCTTTAGAAGTTTGTATTTCATCAAGAAAACCTTATTCATCTTTTATTGGAAATAATAAAAAAAATCATTCATTTGATATATTAAATTTTGGATTAAAAATGAACAGGAATTTACTTTATGATAAAATTAATTTAAGAGTAGATTTAATGATTAAAAATGAATTAATTAATGAAGTAAAGGGTTTGATTAATTTTAAAAATTTAAATGCTCTTAATACAGTTGGTTATAAGGAAGTATTCAATTACTTGGACAACAAAACAAGTTTAGAATATTGTATTGAAGAAATAAAAAAGAATACAAGAAGATACGCTAAAAGGCAAATTACATGGTTGAAATCAAAAAAAAACATTGTGTGGATTAAAAACAATGAGTCTGCTTTAAAAATAATAACGAATTATTTAGATTTCAAATAATCTTCTATATTTTTGTTTATTCTTGATTGAATGTTAGTAACATTAGCCTTAATAAATATTTCCCCGGTGATTTTTTCATACAATTCAATGTATCTTTCTGAAATACCATTAATATACTGATCTGTCATTATAGGAACCTTCTGATTGTCTTTTCCTTGAAAACCTTGAGAAATCAACCATTGTCTAACAAACTCTTTTGAAAGTTGTTTTTGTGGTGATTTAGATTTCTGTAATTTCTTGTAGGTATCTAAATAAAAATATCTTGAAGAATCTGGAGTATGAATTTCATCAATCAAAATAATATCTCCATTTTTATTTTTACCAAATTCATATTTCGTATCTACTAAAATAAGACCTTGATCTCTAGCTATTCTTGTTCCTTCCTCAAAGAGTTTAATAGTGAATTTTTCCAATTTAGAATAATCATTTTTAGAGACTATAGTGTTTTTAAGAATATCTTCTTTTGATATATCTTCATCATGATTTCCATCAATAGCCTTTGTAGTGGGAGTTATTATTGGCAAAGGAAATTTATCATTTTCGAACATTCCACTGGGCATTTCAACACCACATATATTTCTAATTCCTGATTTATATAATCTGGCTGCATGTCCAGATAAATAACCTCTAATTACCATCTCAATTTTGAAAGGAATGCAAATTTGACCTATTGATACGTTTGGATCTGGCGAATCTTGTAACCAATTTGGAATAATATGGGACGTTGCATTTAGCATTTTAGAAGAAATTTGATTTAAGATTTGACCTTTAAATGGAATTCCTTTAGGAAGAACAACATCAAAAGCAGACAATCTATCCGAAGCAATCATAACTAAATACTCGTTATTTATATTGTACACATCTCTTACTTTTCCCTGATATTTTGAAATCTGATTGTTAAAATAAAAGTCTGTTTTGATAATGGTGTTCATGAAAATTAATTAGTATGTTCAGTTCTCTTATAAGCATCTATTACTCTTTTAACAAGTTCATGTCTAATAACATCAGATTCATCTAAATATACCATTTCAATTCCCTTAACATTTTGAAGTATTATATTAGCTTCTTTTAGTCCTGATATTACTCTTCTAGGTAAATCTATTTGGCCTGGATCTCCGTTAATCATAAACTTAGCATTAATTCCCATTCTTGTTAAAAACATCTTCATTTGATTATGAGTTGTATTTTGCCCTTCATCTAAAATAACAAACGCATTATCTAATGTTCTTCCTCTCATATATGCTAGTGGAGCGATTTCAATTATTCCTCTATTTAAATAATCATCCAATTTCTCTACAGCTATCATATCTTTCAATGCATCATAAAGAGGTTGCATGTAAGGATCTAATTTTTCTTTCATATCTCCCGGTAAAAAACCAAGACTTTCTCCAGCCTCAACAGCAGGTCTAGTTAAAATTATTTTTTTAACCTCCTTGTTTTTTAATGCTTTTACCGCTACAGCTATTCCTGTATAAGTTTTTCCAGTACCAGCAGGACCAATTGCAAAAACCATATCATTGTTATTGAATGCTTCAACAATTTTAATTTGGTTTACAGTATGAGCTTTAATTTTTTTCTTTCCAACTCCATATAAAATCACTTTTCCATGTAAAGAATTGATTAAATCATCTCCCATTCCAGACATTATTAAGTCAATAGTTTTGTTATTTATAACTTCTTTATTTTTCATTATAAAAAGTAAAGAATCCAAACGGATTCTTAATTGAACTATTAAGGAGTCTTCTCCGTTAGCAATTAATCTATCTCCTTTAGAAATAATCTTAATTTTAGGGAAATTTTCTTTTATTATTTTAACTATATCATAATCTTTTCTTTCAAAAAAATCGATAGGATGAATGTCTTTAATAAAATATTCTAGTTTTTTCACCTCAGCTTAGTTTATTATTTATTGGCAAGTTGTAAATTTATGTAATTTTTATTCTTAAATATTAATTTTCTATTAACAAATGAGTCTAATTACTTTAACAACTGATTTTGGAAATAAGGATCATTTTATAGGTTCAGTTAAAGGAGCTTTACATTCTGAAATAGAAAATGTTAATATTATTGAAATTTCTAATGAAATTTCCCCTTTTAATATTATTGAAGGTGCATACATAATTGAAAATTCCTATAAAAATTTTCCTAAAAAAACGATTCATATATTAGGAATTGACTCTGAAAGAACTCCAGAAAATAAGCATTTAGTAATGATACTAGATGGACATTACTTTATTTGTGCTGATAATGGAATAATGTCGTTAGTTACTAAAAGAATTAAACCTGATAAAATAATTGAAATTAATATTCATAATTCTAACACTTCTAGTTTTACACTTCTAGATGTTTTTGTAAAAGTTGCTGCCCATATCTACAGAGGAGGTACTATTGATTTAGTTGGTAATAAAATAAATAATTTAAAAGAACTTTATGATATTAATCCCATTTTAAATCAAAATAATAATGAAATAACTGGAAATGTGATTTATATTGATAATTATGAAAATGTTGTTACCAATATTTCTAAATCAATTTTTGAAGAATTCGGAAAATCTAGAAATTATATAATTAATGCTAGAAATTATAAATTCAACTCTATTGTAAATTCATATAGTGATTCTATTAAATTTGATGTTGTGAAGGAATTAAGGAAAGAGGAAGGAAAAAAAATAGCTCTTTTTAATAAGGCTGGTTTTTTAGAATTAGCTATATATAAAAGTAACCCATCAATAACCGGAGGTGCAAGTAGTTTGTTTGGGTTAAAATATAGAGATGTGGTAACTATTAAGTTTGATTGATTTATTGTATAAAGTGTTAATAAAATTGTTTTATAATAACATTATATTCTAATATATTTACCTCATATTAAAATGATTTATGAAATTTATTGTATCAAGCTCACTACTATTAAAAAATATTCAAATTTTAGGTGGAATATTAAACTCCAATAATACCCTACCCATATTGGATTATTTTTTATTTGAGATTTCAAAAAACCTTTTAAAAGTTACTGCTTCAGATTTAGAGTCTACATTATCTGCTGACTTAGAAATTGAGTCTAATGAATCGAGCACTATTGCAGTCCCTGCAAAATTACTTATTGATACTTTAAAAACATTTCCTGAGCAACCTTTAACATTTAATATCTTAGAAAACAATACTATTGAAATTAATTCAAACCATGGTAAGTATGCTTTAGCTTATGCCAAAGGAGATGAATTTCCTAAAACATTATCAATAAGTGATGCTTCAACTTCAATAATTTCCTCACAAGTTTTATATCAAGCAATAAATACTACAATATTCGCATCAGGAAATGATGATTTAAGACCTGTCATGAGTGGTGTTTTTTTTCAATTTTCAAATGTAGGTTCAACTTTTGTGGCCACTGATGCTCATAAACTAGTAAGATATGTTAGAACAGATTTCAAATCTGATAAGCTAGTGGAATTTATTATGCCAAAAAAACCTCTTAATATTTTAAAAGGAATTTTAGTTAATGGTCAATATGACGTTAACATTGAGTATAATGAAAGTAATGCTAAATTTATTTTTTCTAATCTGTCATTAACTTGTAGGTTAATTGATGGTAAGTACCCAAATTACGAAGCTGTTATCCCTAAAGAAAATCCAAATATATTAACAATAGACAGGTCTCTATTTTTGAACTCTACTAAAAGAGTAAGTATATTTTCTAACAAAACTACTCACCAGATTAGATTAAAGATTGTTGGAAATGAACTTGTTGTTTCTGCTGAAGATCTAGATTATAGTAATAAAGCAGAAGAAAGACTTTCTTGTAATTACGATGGAGACGATATAGAAATTGGATTCAATTCAAGGTTTTTAACAGAAATGTTATCAAATATTAATTCAGATGAGGTTAAGCTTGAATTATCTCTCCCAAATAGAGCAGGAATTTTAACTCCAACAAAGTCCGATTCTGATGCAGAAGAAATAACTATGTTAGTTATGCCCGTTATGTTAAACTCCTAGAGGTAATAGTCTGTCCTAATGAAACTGGATTTTTTAGAATCAATCATTTCTCTTAGAATACTTTTATTTAACTCATTATCCTTTGATGCTACAAAAGTTCTAATAGAAAAAGATCTCAAAGCATCGTGTACACTTAATGTAGATACAGCAGAATCTTTTCTTCCCGTAAATGGGTATATATCAGGACCTCTTTGACACGCACTATTCAAATTAACTCTACAAACCAAATTAACTAGTGAATCTATAACAGGACCTAATACATTAACATCTTTTCCAAAAATACTAACCTGTTGGCCATAATTTGATTCAGCCATATAATCAATGGGTTTTGAAATTTCATTAAATGAAATCACAGGAATAACAGGGCCAAATTGTTCTTCTTTATAGACCTTCATTTTATCATTAACTGGATATAAAACTGCAGGAAAGACAAAGTTTTTTTGCTTCTCTCCTCCTCTTTTATTAATAATTTTAGCACCTAAATTAGTAGCATCATTGATTAGGTCTGTTATGTATTTAGGTTTGGACGGTTCTGGAAGTGGTGTAAGTAATGTGTTTTCCCAAGGCATCCCTAATTTTAATTCGTCTACTTTTTTGGCAAATTTGCTTAGAAACTCCTCTTTAATATCTTCATGAACAAATAAAATTTTCAAAGCAGTGCATCTTTGACCATTAAATGATAAAGTACCGGAAATACATTCATTAACTGTTGAATTAATATCTGCATCTTTTAATATAATAGCTGGGTTCTTTGCTTCTAATCCCAAGACTAATCTTAATCTATTTTTCTGGGGATGTAAATCTTGAAGGGAAATAGCTGAGGAACTATGTCCAATAAGTGCTAAAACATCAATTTTTCCAGATTTCATTATGGGGCTAGCAATTTCTCTCCCTCTACCAAATACAATATTTACAACACCAGGTGGAAATGAATCTTTAAAAGCATCTAATAATGGAGCTATTAGTAAAACTCCATGTTTAGCTGGTTTGAATATTGTTGTATTTCCCATTATTATAGCAGGAATTAATAAGGCAAAGGTTTCATTTAGAGGATAATTATAAGGACCTAAACACAAGACAACTCCTAATGGTCCTCTTCTAATTAAAGCTCTAACACCTGAATTATTTTGGAAAGCAGCTCCTTTTCTGTCTACTATTTTATATTCTTCAATTGTATCTCTAATATAATCAACAGTTCTATCAAATTCTTTTTGAGAATCATTTAAGTTCTTTCCAATTTCCCACATCAGAAGTTTTACAACTTCATCTCTTTTTAGGACCATTTTTTTTACAAAATTCTCCATACAATTAATCCTTTCGTATACTTTCATGGTTGGCCACAAACCCTGACCCTTATTAAATGCATTTGAAGCTGAATTTAGTGCTTCAAGAGCGTATTCAGCACTCATTTCTGGTGTTGTTCCAAGTAAAAAAGGGTCTTTTGAGTCTGAGTCACATAATAATGTAGAATAAACATTTGCTTTATTTCCATTCCAAAAATAAATTTTACCATTAATTAAGTATTCTTTATGTTCAATTTTTTTTGTAATTCTATATTGCTCTGGGACTGAAATATTACTCATTATTTATAGTTTTAAATTTGTTTCATTGAAGTCATAGAAGTTCTTAAATTCTTACCAATTATTTCAACTGGATGATTTCTAATAACATCATTAATTTTAATCAGTTCTTGGTTATTAATTTCATTACCATGGTGAAAGGGTTTTCCTATATGATGTGTTTTAATTTTACTATAAAAATCAGAAAGTAAAGGTTTGCATGCATGATCAAATAAATAACATCCGTATTCAGCAGTATCTGAAATAATTTTATTCATTTCAAATAATTTATTTTTAGATATTAGATTAGCAATAAGGGGAGTTTCATGTAGAGATTCGTAGTAAGCTGATTCTTCAACGATCCCAATACTAGTCATTGTTTCAAAAGCTAACTCAACTCCTGCCCTTACAAATGAAACCAAAAGAAGTGCATTGTCAAAGAACTCTTGCTCATTAATTTCATTTTCAGATGATTTAGTTTTTTCAAATGAAGTTTCACCAGTCTGAGTTCTCCATTTTAATAAATCAATATCATCATTAGCCCAATCTTTCATCATTGTTTTAGAAAAATGCCCCGACATAATATCCTGCATATGTTTTTCAAATAATGGTCTCATTATTGATTTTAATTCTTCAGAAAGATTAAATGATTCAATTTTTGCAGAATTATTTAATCTATCCATCATGTTTGTTACCCCACCATGTTTTAAAGCTTCAGTTATTGTTTCCCAACCATATTGAATAAGGTTAGCAGAATATTCTGGTTTTATACCGTTATCAATCATCTTATTAAATGAAAGAACTGATGCCGTTTGTAAAACTCCACAGAGAATAGTTTGTTCACCCATTAAATCTGATTTAACTTCTGCAACAAAAGATGATTCTAAAACACCTGCTTTATGCCCACCAGTAGCTACTGCATATGCTTTTGCGTATGAAAGACCATTTTTATTAGGATCATTTTCAGGATGAACCGCAATTAAAGTGGGAACTCCGAAACCTCTTTTATATTCTTCTCTAACCTCACTTCCAGGTGATTTTGGAGCAACCATTATTACAGTAATATCGTTTCTTACTTTATAACCTTCTTCTACAATATTAAAGCCATGAGAATAAGAAAGTATTGAATATTCTTTCATTAATGGCATCAGATTGTTGACCACATCAGTATGATTTTTATCAGGTGTCAAGTTTAAAACCATATCAGCATCTGGTATCATTTCTTGAAAAGTTCCAACAGCAAAGTCATTAGTAGTTGCATTTAGAAAAGATTCCCTTTTTTGATTGATAGCAGATTTTCTTAGTGCATAAGAAATATTTAAACCGGAATCACGCATATTTAATCCTTGATTCAAGCCTTGAGCTCCACATCCAACAATAACAATTTTTTTATTTTTAAGTATACTAACTCCATCATTAAATTCCGAGGAATCCATAAATCTACATTTAGCTAGTTGTTCGATTTTTTTATCTTCTGATAATTGATTGTAATAATTTTCCATAATTTATTTATCTGTATTTAAACCTAAAATATTAGAAATATTCATAGCTTCTTTTGAGACAGAAATTCTTCCAGATCTTACAAACTGTAATAAACCATAAGGTTCTAATGAATTATATAATTTTTCTGTTTCCTCTCTCCATCCAGTTTTTTCAATCACAAAGTAATTGGGAGAAACTGTAACTATATTAGCTTGACTTTCTTTAATTATTTTTTGAATATGCTTTTCATCAAATAAGGATTTTGATTTTACTTTGTACAACGCAGTTTCTAAAAAAATAGTTTCTTGGTCTGTATGAAAGAAAGCTGCAATTACTTCAATTTGTTTTTCAATTTGTTTTATAATACGTTTAATTTTAGTTTCATGTATATTAACTACTATTACAAATCTAAATATATTCTCAATTTCCGATTGCGATGTTGTTAAACTTTCAATATTTATATGTCTTTTCAAAAAAATAGCAGAAATCCTATTTAATAAACCTATGTTGTTTTCTGTGTAAATAGAAATTGTATATGTATATTTTTTTTCACTCATAACTTTACTCTAATCTTACATCAGAAACCGAAGCACCTGAGGGTATCATCGGAAAAACATTAGCTTCTTTTTCTACTCTAACTTCAAGAAAATATGGTTTACTAGATCTCATCATTTTTTGAACAGAAGTTTTTAGATCAATTCTTTTATCAACTTTTTTTGCATCAATATGATATCCCTTCGCAATAGTTACAAAGTCGGGGTTAATCATTTCTGTTGAAGCATATCTTTTGTCAAAAAACATCTGCTGCCATTGTCTTACCATTCCTAGAAACTCATTATTTAAAACAACTATCTTAACAGCACACCCTGTTTGAAAAATAGTTCCTAATTCTTGAATGGTCATTTGATAACCTCCATCACCAATAACTGCTACTACTTCTCTTTTAGGAGCTCCCATTTTTGCTCCTATTGCAGCTGGAAGTGCAAATCCCATAGTTCCTAATCCTCCTGATGTTACATTAGACTTAGATTTATTAAAATTTGCATATCTACATGTTACCATTTGGTGTTGACCTACATCGGTAACTATAATTGCATCCCCATTTGAAGCTTCATTAATTTCTTTTATTACTTCACCCATAGTCAGACCATCTTTTGAGGGATAGATATCGTCTTTTATTACCTTTTTATATTCAATTTTATAAAAGGAATTAAATTTATTAGTCCACGAAACATGTGAATTACTTTTAACAATACCAGTAAGTAATGGTAAAGTTTCTTTAACATTTCCTAAAACTGCTACATCTACATCGACATTTTTATTAATTTCAGCTGGATCAATTTCTAAATGTATGATTTTAGCTTGTTTTGCATAAGAATTTAGATTCCCAGTAACTCTATCGTCAAACCGCATTCCTATTGCAATTAATAAATCACATTCGTTTGTTAAAACATTTGGGCCATAATTTCCATGCATTCCAACCATACCAACATTTAATGGGTGTTTAGTCGGCAAAGCAGACAGTCCTAGTATAGTCCATGCAGCTGGAATTCCTGCTTTTTCTATAAAATCTTTAAACTCATTTTCAGCATTACCTAAAATAACTCCTTGTCCCCAAACTATTAATGGTTTCCTAGATTTATTAATTAATTTAGCAGCATCTTTAATTTTATTAATTGAAAAATTTGGAATTGGTTTATAGCTACGTAGAAAAGTGCATTTACTATATTTAAATTCCATTAATTCAAATTGGGCATCTTTTGTTATGTCAACTAGTACTGGGCCAGGTCTTCCAGACTTAGCTATATAAAATGCTTTTGCTAACACAACAGGAATATCAGCTGCTTTTGTTACCTGACAGTTCCATTTAGTTACAGGAGTAGAAATACCTATAATATCCGTTTCTTGAAATGCATCTGAACCCAACAAATGTGATGCAACTTGACCAGTAATACATACCATTGGAGTTGAATCAATTTGAGCATCTGCAATTCCCGTAACTAAATTTGTTGCACCAGGACCTGATGTTGCAGTTACAACTCCTACTTTTCCTGAAACCCTTGAGTATCCCTGAGCAGCATGAGTAGCACCTTGCTCGTGTCTAGTTAAAATGTGATTTAATTTATCTTGAAACTTATATAATTCGTCATAAATAGGCATTATAGCACCACCTGGGTAACCATAAATTAAATCAACTCCTTCTTCAAGAAGACAACGAATAACAGCCTCGGCACCAGATATTTTAATTACTTTACTCATAATAGTTCGTCGGTTACACATCCATTTGATGCATTGGAGACATTTTTTGCGTATTTAAACAACACTCCATTTTTTACTTTTAAATCTGGTAAAACCCATTCACTTTTCCTTATTGATAATTCTTCATTAGATATGTCTAAAGTTAAAGAGTTTTTAATTGCATCAATAATTATTTTATCACCATTTTTAATTAAGGCTATATTACCTCCTTCTTGAGCTTCTGGAGTGATGTGGCCAACAACAAAACCATGTGTTCCGCCTGAAAATCTACCATCAGTTATTAAAGCAACATCTTTTCCTAATCCAGCTCCCATTATTGCAGATGTAGGTTTTAACATTTCAGGCATTCCTGGACCACCCTTTGGACCTTCATACCTAATTACAACAACATCACCTTTATTAACTAAACCATTTTTTATACCATCATTTGCCATAAATTCTCCTTCAAATACTTTAGCGTGACCAGTAAAAATTAACCCTTCTTTTCCAGTAATTTTAGCTACAGAACCATTTTGAGCTAAATTCCCATATAAAATTCTAATGTGGCCATTCTTTTTAATAGGATTGTCAAATGTTCTAATTATTTTTTGATCAATATCTAAAGAATCAACTTCCATTAGGTTTTCTTTTATTGTTTTTCCTGTGATAGTTAAACAATCTCCATTTAAATGACCATTTTCTAACATATATTTCATTACAGCTGGAACACCACCTATATTGTGTAAATCTTCCATTAAGTATTTACCACTTGGTTTCAAATCAGCTAAAAAAGGAGTTGAATCACATATTGTTTGAAAATCATTAATAGTAAAATTAACATTTGCACTTTTAGCAATTGCCAAAAGATGTAATACAGCATTAGTTGATCCCCCGAGAATAGTAATGACTTTTACAGCGTTTTTAATCGATTCTTTATTTACAATATCCCTGGGTTTAATATCATTAAGAAGTAAATTTTTTAATATTTCACCAACATTATTACATTCTATATTTTTGTCATTACTTGTTGCTGGATTAGAAGAGTTATAAGGAAGGGCCATTCCCATTGCTTCAATAGCAGATGCCATGGTATTAGCTGTATACATTCCCCCGCAAGCACCTGCACCAGGACATGCATTTTTAATAATATTTTTAAATTCAATATCGTCAATTTTTCCTGCTACATTTTCTCCCCATGCTTCAAACGCCGATACAACATCTAGTTTTTTACCATTATGGCAACCTGCAGCAATTGTCCCACCGTATACTAAAACACTAGGTCTATTCAATCTAAGCATGGCCATTAAAGCACCAGGCATATTTTTATCACACCCTACAACAGTAACAACTCCATCATATGACATTCCCTGAACTACAGTTTCTATAGAATCAGCAATAATATCTCTTGAGGGTAGAGAGAATCTCATGCCATAAGTACCCATTGATATACCATCGCTAACCCCAATAGTATTAAATATTAATCCTACTAAATTCGATTTATTCACACCTTCTTTAATTAATTTAGAAAGATCATTTAGGTGCATATTACAGGGATTACCTTCGTAGCCAGTACTAGCAATACCTATTAATGGTTTATTAAAATCTTCTTCAGTTAATCCAATAGCATGTAACATAGCTTGTGCAGCTGGCTGAGTTGGGTCTTGGGTAACCGCTTTACTATACTTATTAAGGCTCATATTATATTTTAAAAAAAAACCTCCTCTATTATTGAGAAGGAATTGAATTTCAACAAAAATTTAATCTAAAAAAATCATTAGAAATAACAAATGTATGTATAATTTGTTTTTAAGCATTTTATAAATTGTATTTTTATAGAATTAATAAATATTACAAGATTAACCTATCTTATTTTATGAAAAATTTAATAAATACAGTAATAAATAGACAAAAAGCTTTTTTTAAAACTAGAAATACATCTGATATTTCTAAAAGAAAACATCTTTTAAAAAAATTAAGAGATGAAATAAGATTCAATGAAAAAGAAATTGAAACTGCTTTATTTAATGATTTAGGAAAATCTGAAGGGGAAAGTTATTTAACAGAAATTCATTTTGTTTATTCTGAATTAAAAATTGCAATAAATAATATTGATAAATGGACCAAAAGAAAATCCATAAGATCTTCATTGTTAAATTTTCCATCATCAGATTATATTATTGCTCAACCCTATGGTGTTACATTACACATATCTCCTTGGAATTACCCTTTTCAGTTGTCCATAGCACCACTTATAGGTGCCATTTCAGCAGGAAATACTGTTGTATTAAAACCTTCTGAATATTCAAAAAATACTTCATTAATTTTAGAGAAAATAATTACTAATGTTTTTGATGAGGATTTAGTTAAAGTAGTTCAAGGAGGACCTGAATTAGCTTCGGAGTTATTAAATCATCACTGGGATTATATTTTTTTTACCGGAAGTGTTAATATTGGCAAAATAGTGGCAAAACAAGCTGCTATTAATTTAACGCCAACAACTTTAGAATTGGGTGGGAAAAATCCATGTGTTGTAGACGAAACTGCATCTATAAAAGTGACTGCTAAAAGAATTGTATGGGGAAAATTTATTAACTGTGGACAAACTTGTATTGCACCAGATTTTTTAATTGTAAATAAAAAAATTAAATCGAAATTAATAAGTGAAATTATAAATCAAATTAATAATGTTTACGGATCTGATCCTCAAATTTCAGATTCATATGGAAGAATAATTAGTGAAAAGCATATTAATTTTTTAAGTTCACTGTTACAAGATCAAAACATAATTCATGGAGGAAAAATAAACAAACAGACAAAATATTTTGAACCAACTTTAATAGAAATTGATAATTTTAATTCCAAAATTATGGAACAGGAAATTTTCGGTCCAATTCTTCCAATTTATACTTATGAAGAATTTAATGAAATTGATGAAATAATTTCAAAATATAAAAATTCTTTAGCCCTTTATATATTTACAAAAAACAGATCTTTTGGAGAGGAATTTCTTAAAAGACATAGTTTTGGAGGTGGCGCAATTAATGATACCGTAGTTCATATCATTAATGATCGTTTACCATTTGGAGGAATTGGAAATAGTGGAATGGGTAAATATCATGGAGAATCTACTTTTAAAACATTCTCACATTTTAAACCTTATATTTCAAAACCTTTTTGGATTGATTTACCGTTGAGATACCCTCCTTTTAAAAATAAAATAAAATTTCTTAAAAAAGCACTTAAAATGCTTCAATAAAATCATGAGGTTACTTAGTTTTTTATCTTTATTATTTTTAATTAATCAAAATAATTGCTTTTTAAATCAAATTTCAAAATTTGAACTCGAAATTAATTTATTAAATGTTAAAAAAAATGGTACTGCATGGATTGCTATTTATAATAATGATGTAGATTTTGATGCTTTTGATGATAATAACTCTAATATTCTAGTTTCAATAATTGAAAAAGTGAATAAGGGAAGTTTCTCTAAAAAAATTATTTTAAAAAAAGGTGTTTATGCATTTAAGATTTTTATTGATGTTAATGGAAATGATAAATTTGATTATAATTTTATTGGGTTTCCCAAGGAACAATATGGTTTTTCAAATAATGCAATAAAAATTTTAGGGCCTCCTGATTTTAGTGAAGCATCTTTTAATTTAAGTTCTAATAAAAAAATTGATATAAAACTGAGATAAAATATGGAAATGACCGTAAGTGAGGCAATACAAAACAGAAGATCAATAAGAATATTTAAAGAAAACAAAATAGATTCCAATAGAGTAAAAGAATGTATTTACAATGCCACACTAGCTCCAAATAGCAGTAACCTTCAACTATGGGAATTTATTCATGTAAGTGACCCTTTGTATTTAAAAAAACTTTCCAAAGCTTGTATGAATCAAAGCGCTGCAAAAACTGCATCACAAATTGTTGTGGTGGTAACAAGAAAGGATTTATGGAAAAAAAGAAGTAAAGAAAATATAGAAT